>ERZ772875.1438-NODE-1438-length-21735-cov-3.958072_pt1 | contig 21735 bp, 31 predicted proteins | sample MGYA00580585_ERZ772875 | MGnify/ENA primary metagenome ERZ772875 (study PRJEB29015, sample SAMEA2737736) | human gut metagenome | biome: human gut; feature: human-associated habitat; material: faeces | place: China | collected 2012 ... | reverse complement strand
CCCGCCTCGCCGATGAGCTGGCCGGTCTTGACGTGGTCGCCGACCTTGACGACCGGCTTTGCCGGCGCGCCGATGTGCATCGCCATCGGGATCACGACCGACTGCGGCAGCGGCAGCTTTGTCGCCTTCATGGCCGACGTGTTTTTGTGCCCTGGAATGTGGATGCCATGCAGATCTTTCAAGTGGATTCCCCCTTCTCTTTCCTTTCGGCCCCGCGGCGCAGCCGCTTTAGAACGAGCTGTGCGCAAAGCCCTGTGAACAGGCCGGTGACGAGCGCCGAAAGCAGCAGCACCGGAAGATAATACCAGATCGCGGCGACGCCCGCGACGAACCGCGCCACGAGCATCTGCCCCAGATTATGCGCCATCGCGCCGAACATGCTGACCACCCAGAGCTGCCGCTCCGAAATGACGTACAGCAGCACTGCCATGACGAGAAATGCCAGCAGCCCGCCGGCGAGGCTGTAGCCCAGTGCCGTCATTCTGCCGGTAATCAAACAGCCGAGCACCACGCGCACCATCATCAGCGCAAAGGCCCAGCCACGCCCCAGCCAGCAGAGCGCAAATAATGTAAAGATATTCGCGAGTCCCGGTTTGATGCCGGGGATGCCCGTCAGCGGCGGGAGCTGCAATTCAATGACGAATGTGACGAGCGCCGCCGCGGTCAGCACCGCGCAGAGCGTCAGCTTTCTGACATCGTTCCGCATGGCGCTACCTCCCGCCGGACACGGCGTCCACTGCCGCGTCCCGCTCGATCCACTGGATGCTCAGGCGATTCGGCAGGCAGACGATCGGCGTCCCGCCGGGGCGGAGCGGCCCGTGCTCCACGCAGATCTGATCGGGGCATTCCGCCGACTCCATGTAGATCTCGCCGTCCTGTACGGCGGCGGTCGCGCCGCCCGCCGCGCCGTCCAGCGGGATCGTCCGGTCTTTCGTCAGATCGACCGTTTCGATCAGCCTGCCGTCGCGGTAGATGCCCACGAGGCCGCTCTGCTTCGGCCGCAGCAGCAAAATTGCAAGCAGCACGAGCGCGAGGCCCACAAATACCATGATCCAGTGCTTCGTCTTCACGAAACCACCTCGTATTCCCGCTCTGTTGTGAGCGTCAGACCCTCTGTTACAAACAGCCGCCCGTCGTCCGTCAGCCACACCGCGCCGAATTCCGCCCGGTGTACCCGCCAGAAGTCCGCGGCCCGCTCCGGCCCCATGACGAACAGTGCCGTGCTCAGCGCATCGGCCAGCGTGTCATCCGCCGACACGATCGTCACTGATTTCATGCCGCTTCGCGCGGGTTTTCCCGTCTCTGGGTCTAAAATATGCCAATAGCGGACGCCATCCTGCTCGAAATACCGCTGATAGCCGCCCGACGTGACCACGCACTGATCCGCGATCTGCACCGTTCCAAGGTAATCGCCGCCGTCCGGGTCCTCGATCGCGACCGTCCAGGCCGTGCCGTCCGGCTTGCTGCCGAGCGCCGAGACGTTCCCGCCGAGGCTCAGCAGCGCGGACGTCACGCCGTGCGCTTTCAAAATCTCCTTGCAGCGCCCGGCGGCATAACCCTTGCCGATGCCGCCGAGGTCGAGCGCAAAGCCTCCCGGCAGCGAGGCCGTTGTCCCGTCCACGGAGACTTCTGTCCAGCCGGTCGTTTGCAGCAGCGCGTCCAGTTCCGCATCTGCTGGCACGCGGTAGTTTCCATCCGTGAAGCCCCAGGCCCGCATCAGCGGATAGACCGTCGGGTCATAGGCCCCGTTCGTCTCCGCCGCGATCTCCAGCGCCCGCCGGAGCAGCGCCGCCGTCTCCTCTGAGACGACCTCCGCCCCATCGTTGACCGCCGCGATCTCGCTGTCATCCTTCTGTGCTGCGAGCAGCGCGTCGAGCCGGTACGTTTCCGCCTCCACGGCATCCAGCGCGTCCGCGCTGCCATAGACCGCCGCGGTCATAACCGTGTCCATCGCGAACCATTCGCCGGTCTGCCGCTGTGCGCCGCAGCCGCAAAGGGTAAAAAACAGGAGCAGCGCCAGGCCACAAACCGCCATTTTTCGTCTGCTCCGCATCGTCCGCTCTCCCCTGTCCGTCGGTGATATGCTGTTTTTCGTGTTCTTCATTTCATTTATAGCATAACATATTCTTTGCAAAAATCAAGTCTTTTCTTTGTTTCTTTGAGAAAATCGAATTTTTATCAGATAATAATTTATCGATATAAAAGTTATTATTTCAAATATCATTTTTGATATATTGAAGAAAAAGTAAAACCACCGAATGAACTGCCCCCCATTTGTTAGACAGTATGATATACTATCTAACAAGTGGGGTGTTTTGCTATGCCAAAAGGAGTACCAAACAAACGATATACGCCGGAATTCAAGAGAATGGTTGTAGAAACCATGAAAAAAGAACATCTGAGTATCTATGCAGCGATGCAGGAATTTGGAATTAACGACCATAAAATTATAGAGCGCTGGGAACGCATTTATTTGGAAGAAGGGCCGGAAGGCTTGTCGGTTGAGCGACGGGGCCGCAGCAGCACTGGTCGGTCAAAGAAGCTGCCAAAAGAGGTAGAAGAAGATCTGTTGGCCGAAGTGCAGCGACTGCGTGCGGAGAATGACTACCTAAAAAATTTGCAAGCCTTGGTTTTGGAAGACGAGCGACGCCAGCACAAAAAACGCTGGTAGTTCAGAAGCTAAGGCAAAAACACGCACTCAGTATTCTGCTCTCAATCGCTCAACTACCCCGTGCCACTTTCTACTATCATTTGAAGCAGATGCAGAAAGAAGACAAATATGCATCTGTTAAGGAAGAAATCACAACAATTTTCCATGAAAACAAGGGCAGATACGGCTACCGGCGGATTACGACAGTGCTGCACAGCAGAGGGTTCCTTGTGAATCATAAAACCGTCCGGCGACTTATGAAGGTGTTAGGGATGATTTGCCGTGTCCGCATGAAGAAATACCGTTCTTACAAGGGAAATGTGGGTAAAATTGCACCAAATCTGTTAAATCGGGATTTTTATGCAGACAAGCCGAACCAGAAGTGGGTTACGGATGTGACTGAGTTCAGCTTGTTTGGAGAAAAGCTTTATCTGTCCCCGATTCTCGATCTGCACAGCAGCGATCTCGTCAGCTACACGATTTCAGACCGTCCGGTACTGAGCATGGTGACGACCATGCTGGACAAGGCGTTTGCAAAGATTCCTGATGGTACAGACCTCATTCTCCATTCTGACCAGGGCTGGCAGTATCAGCACAAGCAGTACCAGCGCATACAGTTACAGGAAGAGCCGAGGGTGCAGCCCTCTGCACCTGCAGATGCAATTTGCATTAGCCAAGCGCCTGCGGAAACGCAGAGTTTTATTTACGGATTCCTGACCACAAAGGGAATCATGCCTGAAATGGTGGAGGATGCAGAATGGAGCAAAGAGAAACAGCGGATAATCTTCCGTGTCGGAAGCGCTGCTCTGGGCCGTGCAGTGCATGCCCGACAGCAACCGAAGTGGGTAATGTACGGTCAACCGGTACCATTCGCTGCCGCGGCACCTGCCGTAGCACCGGCTGTAGCTGCGGCCGCACCTCTAAAGGTCGTGCTCACCGAGGACTATCTATCAGCCCGGAAGATACAGCACGCAGTTACGAGCTACAGTGCGTTGAACGTGCAGGCTATAGCTATGCTGGGTACACGCTTGCCCACGCCGCTGAGGGCTTGGCTGATTCAGAATCGCCCGGAAGTGATTCTGATGCTGGACAATGACCCAGCAGGGCACGCTGGGGTAGCGGCAGCACGCCGAGCGTTGCGCCCGTTCATGCAGTGCCGAGAGCACTACTTCGCTGCGGACCCAAAGGACGCAGAAATCAAAGAGATACTGGAGGCTTTGGATGTTTAAGAATAAGTACAGAGTCGTGCAAGACACCTACTGCGGATTCGAGGCGCAGGTTAAATTCTGGTGGTTTCCAATATACTGGTTCCAGTTATGTAAATATGGACGTGGGATAGGGGTCAACACTTCTTACAGTCTTCTCAGCGCAGAGAAGTTATGTCAAGTTCATGCAGGAAAGGGTGTAATATATAAAGTGGAGGTTTAATGGGTATCTGGATTTTAATCATGGCGATTAATGGTAGTGCGGTTAGCGATACGGATTTCGCGGCACTGGCTACGCAAGAGTTCACAACGGAGGCCGCCTGCAACAAGGCGGCCAAGGCGTTCGAAGAGAAGTTTGACACATTCAGGGTGTATACCGCTAAAGCAATCTGCGTTCCGAAGGAGGTTTAATTGGACCTAATAGTAGTTAAAGCGATGTGCACGCAGAAGGTGTGGAACCGACTGCGTGAACAGATACCCAAATCCATGCTAGCGCCGGACACAGCGAACCTACTAGACTGGGTGGGGTTGTACTGGAACACGTACCCGGAGCACCAGGAGGTGCAATGGGATGCGATGCAGAGCATGCTCAACCTCCGGGCCGGGCACCTATCCAGGGAAGAGCGGGTAATCATGGACGAGCTTATGCGGGGAGTACAAGCCGTGCCGCAGGATTCTGTGGTGGGGATTGTCCAGACCCTGAATGAGCTGGCCTACAGCGGAGAGGTGGCGGCGCTTACGCAGCGCTACCAAGACGGCGAAGAGATTGATTACCTACTGGAAATGAAGCACCTACAGCGCAAGTACGGTGACGGCGCTGCGGTACACGAGTCGCTGCTTGAATGGGAGAGCGGAAGTGTTGACGAAATACTTGCCGCGACTGACGAGAGCGGCGGTCTTAAACTGGGCGTGTTCGAGCAACTCGCTAGCAGCATCAGAGGTCTACGTGGCGGGGACTGTATCGCAGTGGCTGCTCCTGTGGACTCTGGTAAAACTAGTCTGCTTGCTGCTATTGCTGTGGATTTTGCTGAGCAAATGCAGCAGCAGCCGGAAGTGTACGGGGACCGCCCTATCCTCTGGTTGGTTAACGAAGGTCCGGCGACGCGTACAGTGCCGCGGGTATATCAAGCGGCGCTGCACTGGACTCTGGCTGAGATTAAGGACCGGCACAGTAAGCAAGAGTTCGTGCCAGCCTACCTCAAGAAAGTAGGCAGGGCTGACCGGATTCGTGTTAAGGCTGCGCATTCCTTGACTATGGCGCAGATATCCACTCTCATGGAGGAGATGCGCCCTGCGGTAATCATCATCGACATGGTGGCGAACATCCGTGGCGGCACTATGGAGACCGAGCACCAGAACCTCGAGGCGAAATGGCAGGAGCTGCGCATACTTGGGTGCGAGAACGACTGCGCTATTGTAGGCACTATGCAGCTTTCACTCGAAGGTTACAACATGCTGTTCCCGCCACTCACCGCTATGAAGCAGAGCAAGATTGGTGTACAGGGTGCCTTGGACTTAGCTATTATGATGGGGTGCTTGGACAGAAACGAGCAGCCGCACATGCAAAACGTACGCGGTATCAGTACTCCGAAGAACAAGATGGCGCTGTCTGGTAAAGAGTCGCTCCTGCAATTCGAGGTGGGATTCGAGCCAGGTCGTTGTAGGTTCGACGAAGGCCAGATTAACCAGTGACTTCCCTAGCGCCTTCTACGAGGGCGCTATGTAGGTACACAGGAGGGTTTATGCAAGTAGACTATACAGGGGTTATCCAAAAAGTGGATTACACAGGACTTATACGCGGTAGTTACGTGGTGCGACACCGCGTTACCGGGGAATTTTGTACCGTGTAACTCGGGGCACGTTACAATCAGAGAGAGTGGGATATTGTAGGGCCTATATCACTGCTGGGAGATTTACTAATATGCTTAAACCGTCAGACATCAACTACCTAGACGACGAGGTAATCAAGGCGTACGCTGCATCTGCAGGTACTTTCCGTAAACGATTCGCGCTGGACAGCAGCCAGCTGATTGTGCATCTGGCTATCAACAAGGCTCGGAGGGCTAAATGGAAATGAAAGTGTGGGTATGTGAAACTTGGGAAACAGACGGGTACGACCACTTCGGTGAGCACATAACCCTGTGGCACAAAAAGGAAGACGCAGAGGCGCACGGTAAAGCTGTAGCAGATGAATGCACTGCCCAGTACGTAACGGGTAGATTCCAAGTGTGGGAGGCAGTTGTACAATGACAACCAGTATAATGCACATTGACCTGGAGACGGAGAACCATGAATATTACGGCTCTAAAGCAAGCCCATACTGCCCTGACAACTATGTCGTTGAGTCAGCATGGCGTATCGACACGACACAGGCTGACGGTACTACCACTGTTGGCGCGACTCAATCGGTGCGATTCAATTCAAGAGCTGATTTCTTGGCGGGAAACAGTGCAGCAGAAGGCTGCCGGTGGTTTCATATCCCCGAGGATTGCTGGCTTATTGTTGCGCACAACGCAGCCTATGAGATTTCTTGGTTTCTCACGTACCAGCGGCAGCAGTTTGAAGCCTTCCTCAAGCGCGGCGGCAGGGTGTTCTGCACAATGCACGGGGAATACATCGCCTCGGACTTTCAGAGCATGTATCCGTCGCTGGACGAGACGGCTCCTAAGTACGGCGGTACGCATAAAGTAGACGGGGTTAAGATTCTCTGGGAGCAGGGTGTGTTAACCTCCCAGATTGACCCGATGCTGCTGCATGACTACCTGGTTAACGGGGACATCCCGAACACGGCCCTGTGCTTCTACGGCCAGTGCGCTACGTTCGCCCAGCGCAATCAGATGCAGTACGTGTGGGAGCGTATGGATGCCTTGCTAGCTTGGGCGTACTGCGAGTGGTTCGGCCTGTTCGTGAATATGCCAATTGCACGCAAGAACCAGGAGGAGCAGGAGCAGCGCATCCGTGAGATTAAGCAGGAGCTGCAACAGTACATCCCGAAGGACTTGCCGGAGACTCTTGACTTCAACTTCGGGTCGGACTTCCATATGTCAGCACTGGTGTACGGCGGGCCTATCAAGTACCGCAAGAAGGTGCCATATGACCCGCCGCAGTACGTCAAGGCCGACTTCTATAAGTACGAGGACGAAGAGGGTGCGCACACCTATATACCTGTACACGACACGCACATGCAAGAACTTCAAACGGAAGGCGGATGGTGGCGTGTAGTGACATATCGTGCGGGTAAGAACAAGGGGCTCCCTAAAGTATTCCGCCTCGATACCGAGGAAGAGAAACTTAAATGGGAAGACGACCTTTACTTCTGCCCGGGCCTAGTGAACATCCAGGAGCTTCCGGAAGTTATCCGGGAGAAGTACGCAGAGCGCGGGGAGTTCCGACAGGCGCGCACCCTGCAGGATGGCACCCCTGTGTATAGCACCAGCACTGATGCAATGGAGGCGCTGGCTCGCCAAGGGTTCGAGTTCTGTAAGTTGGTGAACGAACTGGCGGCGCTGGAGAAGGATACCGGCACTTACTATTTGCGAGAGGTCTTGGACGCAGAAGGTAAGGTCAAAGAGCGGAAGGGGATGCTGCAGTACGTAATCCCGGAGCGTCCCGATGGTTCCGGTATCATACACCACCGGCTGAATACTTGCGCCACCGTAACCGGGCGCTTGAGTAGCTCTAACCCGAACCTGCAGAACCTACCCCGCCCGGATGAGGATGGCGACGGAGTGGCTAAATCTAAGGTGAAGCAGGTATTCACCAGTAGATTCGGGGACAACGGACGTATCACGGAGGTTGACTACTCGGCACTGGAAGTGGTTATGTCCTGTGTACACACGGGTGACAAGAAACTGCTGGGGCTGCTGCAGAGTGGTACGGATATGCACTGTTACCGCCTAGCTTTCCGCGAGGAATTACCATATGAAGAAGTATACGAGCGCTGCCACAACAAGAAGCACGAGCTGCATCCGCTTTGGAAGGCAATGCGTACAGGTATTAAGGCTCCTAGCTTTGCAGCCCAGTATGGCGCTACGGCTAAGGGGATTGCGTTTGCTACTGGATGTACGGTGGAATTTGCACAGGCTTTCTTGGACAACGAGGCTGCGCTGTTCCCGCAAACAATTGGCTTCCGCGCTGTTGTCAAGGAAGAGGTAGAACGTACCGGTGCAGAGGGGCGCATGTACCGGGAGCAGGCTGACGACGGCAGCTACCGAATCTACCGCATCGGGACGTGGACCAGCCCTGCTGGTGCCCGCTACAGCTTCCGTCAGAAGGAGCAGTGGAAAGAGGTTGTGCCCGGGCAGCGTAAGCAGAAGGTCATGGACTACAAGGAAACCGAGATGGCTAACTACTGGTGCCAAGGGGAAGCATTCTTCCTGATGGCGGTGGCAGCCGGTATGGTTCTGCGTGCGCTACTGGCCCGTGATTGGTTCGACAATCAGGTGTGCCTGATTACGAACGTGCACGACGCGTTGTACCTGGACAGCGCCAACCCGGAGGTTGGACGTGAGGCTAGCCTGCTGGTTAAGCAGTGCATGGAGGACGCACCTAAGCGTATCCACCAGCTCTGGCCTAACTACGGCATCATTGGAGAGGTGCCATTTCCGGCGGAAGCTGAGATGGGTACGAGCATGTACAGTAAGGAGAAGGTAGAATGAGTATCAAACCTGGCAGTATTGTGGAAATGCTGGAACTTGGACCAGAGCCAATCGATCCTAAGCTGGCATTGTATTACGCTCCAGGAACACAGCATCGGGTTATCGGGTACGACCCTGTCACATGGGAGGTGGAGCTTGTTAACCCCGGCGGTTCAGAAGAACCAGGGGATGGTGTTACCTTCTTCGCCGGGGAGTACAAGCTTATCGTGGAATAGTGATAGGTGGACCCTTGGGTGGTGTAGGGGGTTAGGGTAACATGGAAATACACTAGGGTCAACTAAATAATTAGATAAAATTATTTGTTGACTCCGGCTTGATTCTGTGATTCCCAGAGAATTAATGTGATACGAGTAGGAACAACACAAGAGAGGCAACCTTGGCTAAAGTTAGTTTGATTAAACTATTCACCAAAGAGCAGCACCAGGCAATCCTGGGCCATTACCTAGACAACGCCCTGGCCGCGCAGTACTACAACCAGGAGCTGGACAACCGCGGGGATGCGGATACGGACATTAGTGTATCCCGCCAGCTTGTGCGCTACTGGCGCAGCATCTTCATGGATAACAAGGGCAGCAAGGCAAAGGCTAACAACGCCCTGATGCAAGCCCGCAAACTAATTCAACCCTCCCCAACGGATGACATTGGGGATACGTTTGTACCTGAAACCTGTCGACGTGTACTTGTTATCGGGGACTTGCACGAGCCTTACACACACCCGGACGCGTACGACTTTCTGCGCACTGTACGGGACGAGTACTGCCCGGACATTGTAGTGCAGATAGGGGATGAGACAGACGGGCACGCTATTAGCTTTCACGACAGTAGTCCGGAGTTGGACAGTGCTGGGGTGGAGTTAGAGAAGGCCAAGCTTGGTCTGGAGAAGCTGCACGACCTGTTTCCTAATCTGCTCCTGTGCGACTCTAACCACGGCTCTCTTATCTACCGCCGAGCCAAAGCGCATGGGCTCCCGGTACAGTTCATTAAGAAGTACCGGGACATCCTGTTCCCAGAGCACGGCGCGCCGGGGTGGAGTTGGGGTGATGCTTGGGATTTGAATACGCCGTTGGGTGTTGTACGGTTTCAGCATCAAGTATCTGGGGACCTTCTGCTCAACGCAGCCCATGAACGCAAGTCCATGGTAATTGGACACTTTCATGGAAAGTTAGACATACAGTATGCCGCGAGTAGCACCGCCTTGTATTTCGGCGCGCACTGCGGTTGTTTAATCGACAATAAGAGCCTGGCATTTGCTTACGGCAAGCTGTCAAGAAGCAAGCCGATTCTAGGGTGTATGGTGATTACAGATGGATGCCCACAAATCATCCCCATGCTATTGGACGACACCGGCCGGTGGGCTGGCCGCAGCCAGTAAGCCCTGCATCTGCACGTAAATATCATTTGAACTAAACGAGGACGTAATTATATGACTATGAATGTACTAGCTTCTCTGAATGCACTGGTAGACGCAGCAATCGAAACCCAAGATGTAGATATGCGAGAAACCGCACAGGGCGGTGCGTACGAGGACGTGCTGCTGCCGAAGGGCGAGTACTACGGCTACTTCACCGAGTACGTGGAAATTGGTAAGCGCCTGCCGACTAAGGGCGGTAAACCTACCGGTAAGCCTGCCGCGGCGAATGTGCGCATCGGCATTGTTGTGTACGGTCCGAACGGTGAGGTGAAACGTATCCGTCCGTACCCGATGACTATCAGCAACTTTGAGCGTGCTGGCTTCAAGAAGTTCTTCGACAAGTTGAACTACGACGGCAGCATCAAGCACGCTGCGCAGCGACTGGGGCAGGCGTTTGTGTTCCCGATTGATGAGCACACCAGCGCCGCGGGCAAGAAGTCCAACATCGTGGACCTGTCCGGTATCCGCCCGATTCCTAAGTTTGACCCGAACACCGGGGAGCCGATTAAAATGCCAGCGCTGGATGCATCCGAGATTAAGCTGTTCCTGTGGAACAACCCAACCAAAGAGACCTGGGATAGCCTGTACATCGAGGGCACCTTCGACGATGGTAAGAGCAAGAACTGGATTCAGGAGGATATGTACAAGGCCGTAGACTTCCCGGGCAGTGCTCTGGATATTATGCTGAACGCTGGCTCTGTTCCGAGTCCGGCAGCTATGCAGGCACAGGCTGCTCCGGCTGCTCCTGCGACCCCGGCGGCTCCGGCAGCACCAGTAGCCCCAGCTGCGCCAGTGGCTCCAGCGGCCCCTGTGGCTCCTGTAGCGCCAGCAGCGCCTGCTGCACCTCAAGCCTAACAACCATAACCGAAACTAATACGGCCCCGGGCGGGGCCTTAGAGGAAGCCTATGAACATCATCAATATCCTTATCAAACTCCTGAGTGCAGCCTATACAGCAGAAGCTAAACGCGCCGATGCCAAAGCGCAGTTTAACGAGCAGCTGGCAGTTAAATTCGCAGACGACGCAGTGCGTCTGGCCGCTCAATCCGAGGCGCGAGTAGAAGCCTCCAAGCACAGCAAGGATGAAGCAGCTAAGCATTCTGGGCAGGCCGATAAACTGCGCGCTAAGCGCGATGAAGTAGCGAACTTCCTGGGGGTATAAGTAATGGATAAAGTATTAGACGCATACAAGAAACTGGTTCTGGCGGTAGGTTACGTGAACTGTAGCGCCGTTCAGGGTTTCGACAATGGGGACCAGCTCGGCGCTGTGTACGACGCTCTAGACAAGCTGGCGGCCCTGTACGGCATGGACCTGGAGCTGGCCGCTACGGCCTTCCGGGAGCACAACGACCTGGCGGCACATGCCGATAAGTTACGGGGCGACGACCTTGCGCTTATCCGCATTGTGGGTACACTCAGCATCGGGTTGGCTGAGATTGGTTCCTGCATCTACGACGTAGACCAGAGCCTGCGTACTCCGGAAGTAATCGGGGACATGCTTGGCACCGTGCTGGTGCTGTCTGAACTGGAGGGCAAATGATGCGTAAATTTATAGCATATGTATTATTGGTACCGGCACTAGTTCTGCTTGTAGCTGGCCTGGCCATTATGGCACTGGCACTTGGTGTAGTAGGGGGCGCAAAGGGGGTAGATGTGCTGACTCGCGCTATGCGTGCTTTTGCCTCTAACTTAAACTTGGAGGCTTAAGTATGCTGTACGTATCTCGCGCAATATATGTAGCTTTGATTCTCCCGCTGATTCCCTTGGCTGGACTATGCTACCTTGGCGATAAGCTGAGCAAGGCAAAGTGGCCGGAGCGTTGGGTTGACTGGGCGCGTAAGTTAGCCAAGAAGGTTACGGGGGTCTGATGATTATCAACGGGGTTGACTTATCCCAGCTCGGGGTATACCTAGCAATAGATACTACCAGCCCATCTGGGTTGGTGTGGTTGAAAACCCCTAAGTACAGTCATGTTGTCCCAGGACAGCCTGCGCTTGCTACCAAGACTGCTCGTGGATATTACCAAGGTAAGCTGCTAGGTAAATGTCTTTTAGCGCACCGGGTGGTATTGTACTTAGCTACAGGTGAATTCCCTAATGCTGTGGACCACATAGACGGAAACCCATCAAATAATCACCCGGATAACCTGCGCCCTTGTAACCCACAAACCAACGCTTTTAATAGTGGTAAGCGCGTTGGTAACAGGTCAGGCTACAAAGGGGTTTATGCTCATGGGAATGCGTGGGTTGCCCGCATTAGGTTGGGTGGAAAGGCTGTCAATTTAGGGCGATTCAACTCTCCAGAGCTAGCCTCTGCCGCCTACATCCGCGCCGCTAAGGAGGCTCACGGTGATTTCTACTGTTCACGGAATTGACTTGAGCGCCTTAGAGCCTCAAGACTTAAAGCCTAACGCTGGGAAGATTCTGCTGTATGATGCGGACTTTTGCGTGTACAAGGCCGCCGCTACAGTGAAACGTCTGGATACAGCGATACGCCGCTTCTATCAGCTGGTGCTTGAGGACATGTTCCTGGTAGGCTGCTCAGAAGCAGTTGCATATCTGACACCAGCAGGGTGCGCCAAGTGCTTGCGCTGGCACCTACCTACGGCTAAGCCATACCAGGGGCAGCGCGCTAATCGACAGGAGCTACCACTCAAGGCACCATTGAAGCGGTACCTGATTGAGAACCCGGACCAGTATTCTGAGCAGGGTATTCAGGTAGTCAGCAGTGACTACTTCGAGGCCGATGACCTGTTCGTGATGGACTCGTACGCCTTCGGAGACCGGGGAATCCTGATGTCCCAGGACAAGGATTCCTGGCTAAGCCCTATGGCCCGGTTCGATATCCCGACCGGAACCGTGTGGCCTGCCTTGGATAACCCCTTCGGCTGGATTAAGTGGGATGATACCCAGGCTATGCCGGTACGGGCACATGGCACTAAGTTCTTCTGGTGGCAGATGCTAGCGGGGGATGACGCAGATAACGTCAAAGGCATCACATTGCTTGATGGGAAGCTCTGTGGGAAGCGAACGGCCTTTGATGCTATCTACCATATTACCTCAGAGCAGGACGCCGCAGAATTCGTTGTAGCGGCTTATGCTCGAAACAACCAAGACGTACTCGCAGAGGCAGAATGCCTGTGGCTGAGGCGCTCCCAATCAGATTCAGCGTACCTGTATCTGATGTCACTGTTGACTACTCCCAGTCTACGTGACTGGGTGCATTCGCTGCACGAGTACCATAAACAGCATATACAGTGGATACAGGGGCACCCAGACAATGGCGAAGATGTCTGCGAAGGAAATGAGCCTGCGGGCGATTGAGTTATACTACGAGGGGAAACATGATGAACTTGAAACTATTCTGGATGCGCTGCGTGAACGAGCACCCAAAACACATCGAAGAACGGTTGAGCATTTGGATTCTCTCATTCACGACAATGCTATGCTGGATGTAGTAGGGGAGATTGAAGTATGGCCCTAAGAAAGATTACACGGGCACAGATTCGCTCCGTGGCTATTAAGCTTGCCAAAGAACAGGGGGGCATATGCCTCCTTTGTGGAAAACCTTTGGACTTCACAATCAAGGGGGTAACTGGTGATTCTGTTGTCGTTGACCATGATCATATTACTGGGCGTATTCGGGGTGCTCTTCATCGCTCGTGCAATGGAGGGGAAGGCAAAGTGGCATCTGCCGCTGGGCGCTGGATTGTTGGTAGCATGCAATCTTCTGGGGCTATTGCTGAATCTCTGCGTAGGGTCGCCGATTACTTAGACCGCGAACCTACGGATATGCTATACTATACGCACAAGACGCCAGAAGAATTGGCGCAGGCACAGAAGCTCAAGGCACGCAAGGCCAGGGCACGACGCAAAGCACGGGAGACTATTAAATGACAGGTACTGTTCTAGCCAACTGCGCAGGTTACTGTGAGGCCTGCAATGGGGATGACCGCTACCCGCACAGAGACTCTATAGAGGTTAGGATGCAAAGAGCTAAACTAGCAACCACCCAGGAGCCTACTGTAGTAGGTACTACAGATGCAGTGAACTCCCCGAAGCACTACCAGTTCTTCCCGGACCTGGAGGCAATCGAGGTCATTGCGCGCAGTATGACGCAAGAGCAGTTCTACGGGTACTGTCTGGGGAACCGACTCAAGTACAGACTGCGCGCCGGGAACAAGGATAAGCTGGAGCAGGACATTGCTAAGTCTGATAAGTACTCAGAACTGTACGAGCAACACCGAGGTAAGTGCATTGACGCCAAGTAAACAGGCACTAGAGGCCGCTTTTGTGTATGACCCCGTGAATGGGACCTTAACCCGTAGAGTAAAAAGGAGCCGTTATAAATCTGATGCCGCCACGGAAATAAGTAATACAGGATATCCACGCACGTGCTTCAAAGGCGTGCGTTATCTTACGCACAGATTAGTATACGTCATGGTTCATGGTGAAATCCCAGAGGGTATGGAGATAGACCACATAAACCAGAATAAGCTGGACTTTCGAATTTCAAACCTACGAGCCGTTCCCCGGTCTGTAAACATGGAGAATCGTGGAGTCATGCGGAATAATACATCCGGATTTAAAGGCGTGTCATTTCATGTGCGAAAGGGTGCCTGGTTTGGGCGGAAGCAAGTGCAAGGTACGCGGCAATACACACGACCTTGCCCCACAGCAGAGGAAGCCTATCGTGCATTGCAGTCCCTCTAAGTGGTGCCACGGGATGTGGCAGAAAGCAGTAGAACGGGGCGACGAAAGCTCCGCTAAAGACTACCTGGAGATGTACAATCTCTGGGTGAGTCGCAATCAGTAGTTAGAAGTACCGGACATAACCAAGGAGACTAAGCGCCTATGATTAGCGCCCTGAATACGGTTGTAGTACCAGAGGAAGCACTGGTGAAACGCCAGCTGGAGCTTGAAGAGACCTATAAGATTCGCGGAATCGAGCGGGCACGTAAGCTAATTACGGACGCATTGCAGAACGGTGGGATTATGAACCTGCCGATGACGCAGCGTATGCTCACTTCGGCATATGAAGTGGCTGCTGCCGCTATCGATGAGATGCGAAATGTCAAAGCCCCAGGCATTGGTGGAAAGTACCGCCGGTTCCTGCGCTTAATCCCCTTGGATGTCTTGACCACCCTGAGCCTGTGCACAATGTTTGAGGCGTTCAGCGTCGCCCCCGGTGAGTCCGCCAGTCGCCGCCAGACTGCACAAGCAGTAATGTCCGCATTGGGTAGGAACGTACAGTCAGAGCTATTGGCTCTGCAGTTACGTAACGTAGCCCCTGCGTACATGGACCGTGTGTACGAGTACCTCACTGAGCGCCGTACGAAGTCACCTTCGCACATCCTGCGTACGCTCCGTGCCAGTGCCGAGAACGTGCACTATGGGCACGAGCCTTGGACCAATGCCCAGAACATCTCCGTAGGGCGTCTGCTGTGTGCTGCTGTGTTTGAGACGGGTCTGTTCCAGTGGAAGACAGGTAGCGGGAACCTGAGCATGCTCTACCCCGCAGACAACGTTATGGAAGCATTCCAGCAGTTAGTGGAATCTGCCGACACTGTAACGATGAAGCCGCCTATGCTGGTCCCCCCGGTGCAGCACACCACTATGTGGGACGGTGGGTACCTTACTCCAATAGACAACCGAGGTACGTACCATAACTCGCACATCGACCGCGCCAGGCTGCGTGAAGTAGCGGAAGCATTTAAGTCCGCGGACGGCATCAAGAAGGCTCTTAATAAGGCACAGGAAACCCCGTACCGTATTAATAAGCGCATACTGGAACTGGTGCAAGAAGCACGGGCCATGGGTATTGGGGTGGGTATGCCCCGCTCAGTGCCGGAGCCGAAACCTGAGTGGTACTTGGACGGAGTACCAAAAGAGAACTACACCGAGGAGGAGCTTGACCGCTTCGGTGAGTGGAAGACGCGTATGTCCCTATGGTACAGCGCAGACCGTAAGCGTGTGTCGCAACTACGTAGCCTGTTGACCACGCTGGAAATGGCGGAGGAATTCAAAGATGAGAAAGCTCTGTACTTCCCAACCTGCGTGGATTGGCGGTACCGGTTGTACTTCAAGTCCTCGCTGCACCCTCAAGGTTCTGATTTGCAGAAAGCCCTTCTTGAGTTTGGCAGAGGAAAACCTCTGGGTGATCGCGGCTTATTCTGGCTCAAGGTGCATGTCGCCACATGCTTTGGTTATGACAAGACCCTATTCGAAGACCGCGCAGCTTGGGTTGATGCGAACTTTGCAGAGATTGAGCAGCTTACAGTTTCACCGTTTGATTGCCCTGCTTTCACCTCCGCAGACAGCCCTTGGTGCCTATTGGCCGCCGCTATCGACCTGGTTAATGCTGTGCGTTCTGGATGCCCAGAAGAGCATATTAGCCGAATTCCAGTTGCTATGGACGCTACAAACTCAGGTGGGCAGCACCTCTCAGCGCTCCTGAGAGACCCTGTAGGCGGCCGTCTGACGAACCTGTACTGGGAAGGTAACGACAAGAAAGCGGACCTGTACATGGACGTGAAGCGCCGCACGGACGAGAAGGTGATACTGGACCTGGACAAGGAGGATTTCGTTATCCAGAGCACGTACTGGAGAGAGAACGAAATCACCCGCAGCATGACCAAGCGCCCCAGTATGACCTACTTCTACAGCGCCACGGTGCGTAGCTGCAGCGACTACATCTTTGAAGGTGCTTGCGCTGAGGGATACGAGGGTACCGATACTAACAGTCTGTGGAACCTGTCGTGCTACCTGGCACCGCGTATGCGCGCCGCTATAGAGGAGGCAAACCCCGCTGCTGCGGCAGTTATGGGGTACTTGCAGAACCTCGCTAGACGTGTACCAGCAAGCCAGCACCTGCAGTGGTATACGCCACTGGGCGGGCTCGTAATGAACCGCTACACGCAGCGTGAAGAAGTGCGCGTACGTATTGACTGCATGAACCTGTCAGCGGTACTGGTACACAACCGGGACTTCAAAACTTGCAACAAGCGCAAGGCAGCCTCTGGGATTGCCCCGAACTTTGTGCATAGCCTGGACAGTACGCACTTGATGATGGTGCTCTGCGCTGCGGAGGGTCTGGATATTGTGCCTATTCACGACTCGCTGGCTACTCACGCAGCTGACGTTGACGCTATGCATAGGCACATCCGTGAGCAGTTTGTGCGCCTGTATGAAGAGAATGACCTGCTTGGCGACATTACTCGCGCAGCAGCAGCTGCCGGAGCAGACTTGACGGACCTGGACATGCCTGAGGTGGGCACTTTGGACATCCGGCAAGTGCTAGAATCTCCGTTCTTCTTCTGCTAAAAATTTAATGTTACAGGAGTAGGAATGAAGTTAAAACACACTAGTAAAACTTCCGACTACACTCTCAGGGTTCTGTATAAGTCTGACGACATTACGGACGCAGTGAAGCAACTACATGAACTGGGCCACGGCATTAGTCGGGGCCTGGCTCCAGAGCAGCACTACTGGAGGGTACTGGGAAGCATACTGGGTAAGCAGTATATACTAGGAGTCTATGACTCCCAAGGCGACTTAGTCGGTGCTGTCAGCTACTACCCAGAGGCTGTAGAGGACTGTCATTACGTAGAGCCTGTGCTGTATACAGACTTCTTCGTATTGAAACCGGACAACGGCGCGGCAGTGTCTGTGATTATGCAGGGCCTGCACGCAATAGCCAAGTGCATGCGCGCTGGGCGTATCGCCATTAGCCGGAGCACGTCTAGTAACACGTACAAAACAACTTATCATTTAGTGAGGTCAGAATGAGTGGTGGTTTAGGTAAACTGTTAGGCAAGGCCACGGATATGCTAGGCCTTACTGACAACGCAGGATTAGAGGCGCAGCAGCGCTTGGCAGAGCAGCAGGCCAGCGCAGCGAAACAGCAGGCTGCCTTAGAGGCTAATAGCGCCGCAGATAATATTGCTGAGATTGACCCTGCAGGGGCTGCCTCTGCATCTGCAGATGCAATTACGTCTGAGCAGAAGAAACGGCGACAAGCAGGGCAGAGCAATCCTCTGGGCCTGTAAGGGGGTAGCTTGGAACAAAAAGCAACATTAGCAGAACTCTTTAAGAAGGACCAGGACGCAGGCGTCTTGGATGCCTCTGAGAAGTTCGCGCAGTGGACGCTCAGCACTATCTTTACCAGGGACGATTCCCTGGACGGTAGACGCAGACCGCTAGAGCGTGACTACCAGAGCACCGGAGCGCAGCTGGTCAACACTGCAGCCACTAAGATTGTAGGCGCACTGTTCCCGCAGGGTACCAGCTTCTTCCGGTTCTCCAAGAGTTCGGACCTGGACGAGTTCATTAGTTCGCTGGGTAGTGCAGCTACAGCAGAATCTAAGCTGGCCGAGGTCGAGAACACAGCGTCACAGAAAGTATTTGAGAAAGACGGTTATGCTGCGAAGTTGCAAGCTGTGAAGCTGCTGCTGGTTACAGGTAACGCGTTGGAGTATATTGATGAGCGGACAGGTAAATCCATCGTCTACTCAGTCCGTAACTTTACCGTTCGAAGGGATGGCAGCGGGAACGTCCTGCGACTCATTATCAGAGAGCGCGCAAGCGTCCAGGACCTGCCAGAGAGTTTCCAGAACACCTTCTACCGTGACAAAGACCCATACGGCGACGTTGATATCTACACTGCCGCTTGTCGCAAGGTTAAGCGGACAGAGGACGGTGCAGATGTAGTAAGCTACGAGGTGTACCAAGAAGCAGACGGGCACCGTATCGGGGACAGCAGCACCTACCCGGAGCTGGAGCTTCCTTATAACGTGCTGGTGTGGAGCCTTGTTAGTGGTGAGCACTACGGGCGCGGATTGGTAGAGGACTACGCCGGGGACTTCGCCCGATTATCTGTACTGTCGGAAGCGCTAACTAACTACGAGGTTGAGTCTGCGAGGTTAATCCCGCTGATTGACGCAAGCTCTGGGTTAGACGTGGACGAGTTCTCAACGTCGGAGACTGGTGAGGCTGTGCAGGTGGGTGGTGGTGGTTCCAACGGGAACAGCAAATCCCCCGTCACTGCTTACGAGGGTGGCTCTGCCCAGAAGATTCAGTGGATTGCCAGCAACATCCAGATGCTCGAACAGAAACTGTCGCGCGCGTTTATGTATACCGGTAACTCCCGGCAGGGTGAGCGTGTCACGGCTTACGAGATTCGCCAGAATGCCAAAGAGGCGGAAGCCGCTATGGGTGGTGGGTTCAGTATCCTGAGTGACACCTGGCTGCGTAAACTGGCGTACCTGTACACTGCACTGGTGTATCCCCGCTTTAAGCTGTACCTCAGCGAAGGTGTAGTGAGCATCAACGTTACGGTTGGTACTTCTGCACTGGCTAAAGCCGCGGCGGCGGACAAGCTGTTAGAGGCGGCACAGTCCATGCAGCTGGCTATCCCGGTGCTTGAGCAGATTACCCCACGCTTCAACAAAGATGCGTGCGTAGACTGGTACTTCGACGCCTACGGTATCGTCAGCGAGCCGTTCATGTACACCGAAGAGCAGCTGCAGCAGAAGCAACAGGTTCAAGATGCGTCTGCCGATGTATCTGCAGGTGCAGCACAGGACCAACTCCAGGGCTTGACAGCAGCAGACCCGACAGTAGCAGGTAAGCAGCTGGGCTTATTACCAAGTTAACAACAGAGGCATATATGGATAACGTAGAAAACGGTCAGAACGTAGAAACTACACAGGTAGAGAACCAAGGTGGCCCTAAGATTCCGGGCCTAGGTGCTCCCCTTAGCGCCCCGAACAATCAAGGCGTGCAGGATGCACAGACCCCTACCCAGCAGCAACAGGGCAAAGATTCCCCTGACCCTGCTAAGATTCCTCTGGATATCGAAACCCTAAAAGCGGCCCTTGATAAGGGTGGCGATAGCGCTAAGGGGCAGCCCCAGGAGCTAGCTAAGACAGGCAATCCGACGATTGATGCCGGGGTAGCTATGTTGCAGAAAGTCTCTGGGTTAACTGACTCTGATATGGTGCGGGCACTTGGCAAGGCCCTGGAGTATCAGGACCCTAACCTAATCGATACGGCCTTCATTAAGGAGCGTTTCGGAGAGCACGCTGCTTATGCAGAGTTGCTGGCTAAAGCGTACCTGGAAGACCAGGTTGGTCAAGCCACCAAGGCAGTACAGGAAGCTTACGATATTGTAGGCGGGAAGGAGAACTGGGAGGTAGCAGCGCAGCTGTTTAATTCCAAGGCTCCTGAACCTCTTCGTAACGCGGCTCGTGTACTCGCTAACTCGGGTGAGCTTAAGCAGGCCGCTGAGTTGGTGGCGAGCTTCTGCCGGGATATGGGTCTTATCAAGACACAGAACCCAATGGTACGTGGTGTAGCCAGCAACAATGCACTGTCTGCTGCGGAATTCCGCGCAGAATATACCAAACTCCGTCAGGAAGCGGGCAACCGTAGCTTGGCGTCTCCGCAGTTCAGTCAACGTTATAATGATTTGCTCGCACGCCGTGAAGCTGGTAAGCGCGTAGGTCTTTAATACTTACCAATAATGGAGATTAATCTCTTGCAAGAACTAGCCAATCGCTATACCTACACAGAAGATGGGCGCTTGATTAACAAGGCTACTGGACGCTTCGGGGATACCTACCAGAATAACTGGGGATATCGCCGCGTGACCTGGGACCGTGGGGCACTGGGTCGGGTACGAGAATATGCGCACCGGCTTATTTGGTTCATGCACCATGGGGATATACCCGAGGGAATGATGGTGGACCACATTAATCTGGATAAAGCAGACAATCGAATCGAGAACCTGCGCCTAGTTGATAAATCAGGCAACGCTCAGAACTCTGTGTGGAAAGGTTATTGTTGGGATTCCCGCGCTAACAAGTGGCGGGCCTACATAAAGCTGGGCGGTAAGACAACACACCTCGGGCATTTTGACTGCAAACAAGCAGCGCGGGATGCCTATCTAAAAGCTAAAGCGAAGATGCACACCTATGCATCTGCTAATGTACTTAAATAAGGAAAGTAAAATATGGCCGACACTATCTATAAAGATAATCTGACAAGAGCCCACTGGGGCGGCGCGGCGTCTGACGTAGACATTCACCTGGAAGTGTACCAGAACGAAGTCGATACCCGCTTCCAGTACCAGGCTCTGTTCCTGGGCCTCTCCAGCCAGCGCTCTATCAGCGGTTCCAACACTTACCGCATTGACCGCCTGAACACCTCCTCGGTGAAAGGTCGTCGCTCCGGTGAGGCGCTGGATAGCACTCCGGTCCGTAACGATAAGATGATTATCGTGGTGGATACGGTGCTGTACATCCGTAACCCGATTGACTACCAGGATGACTGGACCGGTCCGGACTTCCTGACCGAGATGGGTCAGAACAACGGCTCTGAATTCGCAGAGACCTTCGACCAGGCGCACCTGATTCAGCTCATCAAGGGCCGCTCCTGGGTTGCCCCGGCGCACCTGAAACCTGCGTTCAACGACGGTATCGAGGTGGGCGCAGCTATCCTGGTTCCTGGCACCCCTACCGCCACGCAGCTGACCCAGGCTGAGATGGAGGCGAACGCCATGAACATCAACCTGGCCCACAAGGCTGGTATTGATGAACTCATCAAGCGCAAGACCCCGCTGGCGGACATGATTACCCTGGTGGATGTTGATACCTATTCGCGTCTGCTGGAGCATCCGAAGCTCCTGAACCTGGACTTCGGTGCGTCCAACAACGACGGTTACAAAGACCGTCGTGTAGTGAAGATGAACGGCGTGCCGGTAGTAGAGTGCACCGAGTTCCCGACCTCGGCTGGTACGCACCCGCTGGGCTCTG
>ERZ772875.1435-NODE-1435-length-21753-cov-7.220850_pt1 | contig 21753 bp, 18 predicted proteins | sample MGYA00580585_ERZ772875 | MGnify/ENA primary metagenome ERZ772875 (study PRJEB29015, sample SAMEA2737736) | human gut metagenome | biome: human gut; feature: human-associated habitat; material: faeces | place: China | collected 2012 ... | reverse complement strand
AGCCGCCCTCCGCGCCGGCCACGCTCGCGCGCAGCGCCGTGACCTGGCCGAACCCGGCCGCGATATACAGCGCCTGCAGGATCGTCTCCTCCGCAACATCGCGCACCTCCGCAAGCGGGATCAGCACCGCCGGCAGCACGCCGCAGCTGCCCGCCGTGGGCGCGGCGACGATGCGCTTCATGCACGCATTGCACTCGGCCACCTTGAGCGCCTGCTCCGTCACGCGCTGAAAATACGTCCCGCCGAGAAGCCGGCCGGCCTCCGCCGCCGCGCGGAATCTGGCCGCGTCGCCGCCGATAAGCCCGCTGTTGGAGCGGTCGGATGCGCAGTACTGCCGGCTCGACTGCTGCATCGCCGTCCAGAGCGCCGCGATCTGGCGGTAGGACGCCGCAGCGTCATAGCCGTTTTCCTGACAGTCCGCATCACGGATGACGGCATAGAGCGGCTGCCCGCTCTCCTGTGCAGCCGAAAGCATGGATGCAATGCTCGAAAAGCTCATACCGGTTCCTCCTGATTAAAGATCGTGATCTTCTGAATGCCCTCGATGTGCGACAGCCACTGCTCGATGTCCTTCGGGATCGGCTGGTCACACTCGAGGATCATGACCGCGTAGCCGCCCTGCTCGCTGCGGTAGAGCTGCATGGTGGCGATGTTGACGTGCCGCTGCATGAGCGCCGCCGTCACGGCAGCGACATGGCCGGGCGTGTCCTGATTGTGGACAATGAGCGTGTTGTGCTCACCGGAAAAGTTCGTCTCGATACCGTCGATGGAGCGGATGCGGATGCGCCCGCCGCCGATGCTCTCGGCCACGATGTCCAGCGTGCGGCCCTTGGCGCCCGTGAGCTGTAGGCGCGCGGTGTTCGGGTGCGCGTTGCGCAGCTGCACGTTCCGGAACGAGAACGTCAGCCCCTGCTCCGCCGCGACGGCAAAGCTGCCCGGAATGCGCAGATCGTCCGGCTGCATACCGAGCAGGCCCGCGATCAGCGCGCAGTCCGTGCCGTGGCCATGACCGGTCAGGGCGAAGCTGCCGTGCAGCGAAATGTCCGCGTGCACCGGCCGGTCGCCGAGCAGTTTGCGGGCCGTCAGGCCGATGCGCACGGCCCCGGCCGTGTGGCTGCTGGACGGGCCGACCATGACCGGCCCGAGAATATCAAATAAACGCATGGCGCGCCTCCTTGGGTATACGAATCTTTTGCAAAATGAAATATGCGGTATTATACGCGCTCGGCGCGCAAAATGCAATGCCGATCCTCCGCCGGTGCGAAAATTCGGCGCAAAAATGCCGGCCGCCAACCGGCAGCCGGCAATATTCGGCGGATCAGTGCTCCTGGATCATCATGCGGATGATCGTGCGGTCGGTCTCGCGCATGCCCTCGCTCGCAAGTGTGCCGATGTTGCGGATCGTGTTCTCCACGCCCTTGACGACGATGCCGTCGCCGCCGTAGAACTGGCTCTCGTGCATCTGCATCTGCATACCCAGCAGCCCCGCCTCGACCGCCGAAGCGATCTTGGCCGCGCAGCTTGCCTTCGCACCGTCGCAGATCATGCCGGAATCAATGGCGATCGCGTTGACGATGGTGTGCGCGATCTCACGGAACTGCCCGCCATACAGATACGTCACGCCCGCGGCCGCGCCGCAGCCGGCCGCCGTAGCGCCGCAGTAGGCGGACAGGCTGCCGATGCCGGTTTTCAGATGGATGGTGACGAGGTTCGACACCACGAGCGCGCGGTAGAGCATCTGCTGCGTGACGCCCAGCTCCTTGGCATAGACAATGACCGGCAGCGACGCTGTCAGCCCCTGGTTGCCGCTGCCGGAGTTGATGACCACCGGCAGGTCGCAGCCGTTCATGCGCGCGTCCGACCCGGCCGCGGCGTAGGCCTTGGCGCGGTTGTGGATGCTCATGCCGTAAGACTGCAGCAGGATGCGGCCGATGTTCGCGCCGTAATCTCCGCGCAGGCCCTCCTCGGCAATGGCCCAGTTATAATCGATCTGCCGCTGGAGCGTCTCCTGCACGTCGGCAATGTCCACCTCGTTTGCGAAGGCAATGATCTGCTCGACCGTCAGCAGACTGCGGTCGGTGGCATGCTGGCTGCCGGACTCCTGATAGTCCTTGTGAAACTGCACGACGCCGTTTTTCTCGATACGGATCACGTTCGTGTGATAGCCCGCGATCTCGACGGACGCGCTGTCCGCCCCCGCCGTGACGCGCACCTGAATGTCGAACACGTAGTCCTTGTCCGCGCGCCGGACGTTAAAGGCAGCCTGCTGCAGATAGGCGCCCACCGCATCCACCTGCTCCGGCGTAAGGCTCGCAAGCACCTGCAGCTGCGCGTCGGCATTGCCGGAAACGATACCTGCCGCTGCGGCCGCCGCAATGCCGCGCTGGCCGTTCGTATTCGGCACAATGACGCTCTTGACGTTTTTGATGATGTTCGCGCTCGCGAGCACCTCGACCGTTTCCGGCAGCGCGCCGAGCGTCCTGCGGGCCAGCGCCGCGCAGTACGCCACGGCGATCGGCTCTGTACAGCCCATGGCAGGCTGCAGTTCCTCTTTCAGGATCGCAACATATTCGCAGTAGATCTTCTCGTCCATGTTCTCTCCTCCGATTTTTGTTTTTTCTCCGTTTTTGACCGTAAAATTCCGCTTTTTGTAATAGTATAACGAAACAGCGGCACATTTTCAACAAAAAAGATACCGGCAAAAGCACCGGTATCTCAAGGCAGGTCAATCTTCACGTTTTTTCCGGCAGGCGTGCACGATCGCCCAGAGCGCATAGCCGAGCACGCCTCCGGTCGTGTTCGTGATGACGTCCGTAATGTCCGAACTGCGGAATGCGTGCAGCAGCGGCTGCACGACCTCGATGCCGACACTGAGCGCCAGCGTCAGCAGCAGGCAGCGCCAGAAGCTGCACCGCCTGCCGCGGCAGCTGCGGCACAGCGGCAGCAAAACGCCGAACGGGACAAACAGGGCGATGTTCAGCACGATCTGCCGGACATAATCGCCGTGGCGGAGGATAACGTCCTCAAACGGCGCCATGTGCATGGGGATATACGGATGGTCAAGGCAGAACGGCAGCGCCGTGAGCACCGGCATGAGCGTAAAGCGCACGATCCCGGCGAGGCAGCCGTACATGAGCGTATAGACGAGCAGCGGTCTTTTCCCCAGCGGCCGCCACTTCGGCAGCAGCCAGATGCCGTAAACGGCCGCGAGCACGGCCAAATCGATGAGAATCTTTGCGTTTCGGCTCATGCACAGCCTCCTTCCTCTCTGCCGGTCAGAACGCGCGTGTTATCCGCGCACCCACTGCTCCAGTTTCGGTTTTGCGCCCTCGACCGCGCTGCCGCGCAGCGACAGGCCGCGCGCGACCCGCGCGCCCTTCGCCGCCCGCTGGATGTCCTGCTCCGTGTTCGACAGGCCGCTGCCCTCATTCGTGCAGAACGGATGGATGGTTTTCCCCTGCCAGTCATAGTGCTCAAGAAAGGTGTAGACCGCCATCGGCATGGTACCGCAGTAGTTCGGATAGCCGAGGTAGATTTCTTCATAGTCGTCCAGACGCTCCGGCAGCGCCGTCAGTTCCGGACGGGCGTTCGCGCGCAGATCGCGCCGCGCCTCGGCGACGCAGGTATCATAGTTGTCCGAATACGGCACCTTCTGCTCAATGTGAAACAGCTCCGCACCGGTGAGTTCGGCGAGCAGCCGCGCCGCCTGCTCCGTGTTGCCGACGGCGATGGCGCGATGCGCCCCGGAAAAATAGTTCTCTCCCGCGCGGGAGTAATAGGCAATGAGTTTTTTCATGATCCGTTCGCCTGAAAAACAGGCGCTCCTTTCTGGGAACAATGCCAAAAGCATACCGCAGTTTTCCGCATCCGTCAACCGGCCGGTGCGGATGGGAAGCCGCTGCACCGGACACCGCGCCCGGCAATGCACAGTGCGCAAAATACGGCCGCACCAAGGGCACGCGCATCGGCGAACAGCGCACACCTGAGCCGAACGCCTCTGATGCCGCATACTGCTACTGCGACGCGATTTATTCGGAGTATGCGTGCGGGCGCTGCGGCGAGGTCTGGGGCACCAGTGCCGGGATCATCGAGCGGCAGACGCACGAAAAGCTCTATTACCACTTTGAAAACGGCATGTGCAAAAGCTGGTACTGCAAAAACTGCCACACCTACAGCTGGAAATAAGCGCACAAAAAAGCTCCCCCGCCGGGGGAGCTTTTTTGCTGCCTTAGCGCACGCGCAGGCGCTCCACGAGTGCCTCATTGCTCTCGGCCATGCAGGTCTGGTAGTCCGTATAGAGCACCATGCCCGGCAGCGCGCCGGACGGCTTGCGCACGAAGCGCGCCATGGTGTAATCCACCGGTGTCTTCCCGCCGCCGCGCGCCTGCGAATAGTATACGGCGAGACTCGCCGCCTCGGCGATCGTCTGGTCGTCGGGCGTCGTGTCGTGCGCACGGATGATGACGTGCGAGCCATGCACCTTCTGCACATGCAGCCAGATGTCCGTGCGGCGGGCAGTGCGGTGCGTCAGCTCGTCATTTTGCGTGTTGGAGCGGCCGACGAGGATCTCATACCCGGTGCTCGAAACGAAGGCGAGCGGCGCGCGCTGCGCCGTCTTTTCCTTTTTGGCATTGCGCGGCTGGCGCAGATACCCGGTCGCGCGCAGCTCGGCGCGGATGTCGGCAAGGTCGCGCTCGCTCTCGGCGCGCGCGAGCTCATCGAGCACACTGTTGAGGTAGTCGAGGTTCCGGCTCGCCTCCGCGATCAGGCCGGTCAGGTGCTGTTCGGCCGTTTTGGCCTTGCGGTAGGACTTATAGAGCGCGGCGGCGTTCTCCTGCGGGCTCTTGCGCGGGTCCAGCTCGATCGTCACGTCCGGGCAGCCCTCGGCATAGTAGTCCTGCACCGTCACGGTGCGGTCACCTTTCTGGATACGGTAGAGGTTGGCCTTGATGAGGTCGGCCTTCTGCCGCAGGGCCTCGCGGTCGGCGCAGCGCAGCAGGTCCGACTGCTGGATGGCCAACTTTTTGGCCGTGCGGTCGCGCAGGGTGCGCACCTGATGCGTCAGCTCCTGCGAGCGGCGGCGCATGGCCTCCGCCTTGTCGCGGCGGAGATAAAATTCGTCCAGCAGCTCGGAAAACGAGCCGCAGCCGCGGCATTCCAGCGCGCCCTGATACTGCAGGATCGGCACGGCGGAAAAATCCTTCGGCCGGTCGCCGTCGAACAGCATGGTGGGCGCGAGATTGTTCGTCTCAACCGAGAACACCAGCGCGTCCAGCTCGTGCTCCAGGCGCGCGCGCTGCGCATCGTCCAGCCGCTCGAGCCGGGGGCTGGCATCGCCGAGCGCGCGGAAGCACACCTCCCGGCACAGCAGGGGCGACACGCCGGAAAACAGACCCAGCAGCCACTTATCAAGCGTCGCCGCAGTGACCGGGCCGGAGAGCAGCTGCGCGCGCTGCTCCGGCGTCGTGTCAAACAGGACCGGCTTGTCCTGCCGCAGCGGCAGGCGGTAAAACAGGCCCGGCTGCACCTGGCGCGTCTCGCTCATGGAGGAATCCACGCGGCGCATGCAGTCGATGATGTGCCCGTCGGCGCTGACGAGGATGACGTTCGACTGGCGGCCAAGCATTTCAACAATGAGCTGCTTTTTGACCGGCGTGCCGAGCTCATCGCGCCCGTCGAGATCGAGCACGAGCATGCGCTCGAAGTCCGGCTGGGAAATACCCGTAATGCGCGCGCCGACCAGATGCTTGCGCAGAAGCATGCAGAACATCGGCGGTTCGGCCGGATTTTCAAACGTGCCGGCCGTGAAATGCACCCGCGCGCTGCCCACGCCGCCGTGCACGAGCAGCTTCGCGTTGCCGCCCTGCGTGCGCACGGACAGCAGCAGCAGGTCGCGCTCCGGCTGCTGCACCTTGTCGATGCGCGCGCCGGTCAGGCTCTGCGTCAGTTCCTGCGTCAGGCCGTGCAGAAAAACTGCGTCCATTGGCATGTTACAGCACCTCCGTGATCTTGCTGAAGAGCTCGCGCAGCCGCTGCGTGCGGCCGAGCAGATACAGCCAGCCAAAGAGCGTCTCGAGGCCCGTGGCCGCGTGATACTGCGCGACGTCCGCGTGCTGCGGCACCGAGTTCACCTTCGCGTTGCGGCCGCGCTTGTAGACCGCGCGCTCCTCGTCCGTGAGCGCTGGCTGAATGGCCTCCGCCGCGCGCGCCTGCGCGGGCGCGTTGACGCGGCGCACCGTCTCACGGTGCAGGTCGGTCACGGCCGTGAGCCCGGCGGCACACAGGGCCGTGCGCATCATGAGCTCATATACCCCGTCGCCGATGTGCGCGAGGGCGAGCGTGCTGTAAGCGCCGACCTGCGCCGGCGTCATTTCCGGGGCAAAGTCCGCCCCATCCGGAAAGGCAATCGTGCCGACGGGGCGGCGCTCCGGCCGCCCCGTGTGGAGATCATGATTCATCGTCTTCAGGTTCCTCTTCGTTGTCATCGGCAAAGTCCGTCTGCGCCTGCAGCACCTCGCTCGGCGCGGTGCCCTGCACATACTGCATCTCCTGCCACTGCTGCTTCGTGATAAGGATCTTGCGCGGCTTCGAGCCCTCAAACGGGCCGACGATGCCCATCTCCTCCATCTGATCGACCATGCGCGCGGCGCGCGAATAGCCGAGCTTCAGCCGGCGCTGCAGCATGGACACCGACGCCTGCTTCGTCTCGAGAATGACGTCCACGGCCTGCGGCAGCAGCTCGTCATAGTCGCTCTTGGCGGGCTTGTCCGCCTCGGGCGCGGGGCCGGACTTCTTGTCGGCCTCGGCGGCGGATTTTTCGATCTGCGCGATGATATCGTCGCTGTACTGCGCCTCGGAGTTCTGCTTGATGAAGCGCACGACCTCCTCGCGCTCCTCGTCCGACACAAACGAGCCCTGCACACGCAGGGGCTTGCCGGTGCCGATGGGCGCATAGAGCATATCGCCCATGCCGATGAGCTTTTCCGCGCCGGAGGTATCGAGGATGATGCGGCTCTCGAGCGAGGACGAGACCGCAAAGGCAATGCGGCTCGGGATGTTCGCCTTCATGAGGCCGGTGATGACGTCCGCGGACGGGCGCTGCGTTGCGATGATGAGGTGCATGCCAGCGGCGCGGCCCATCTGCGCCACGCGGCAGATGCTCTCCTCCACCTCTTTGGCGGCGCAGAGCATGAGGTCGGCCAGCTCGTCGATAACGATGACGACCTGCGGCAGCGTCTGCCCGTCGGGCTCGTTTTTCTGGAGGGCATTGTAGCTGGCGAGGTCGCGCACCTGCGCCTCGGAGAAGAGGCGGTAGCGCTTGAGCATCTCCACGACCGCCCACTGCAGCGCGCCGGCCGCCTTCTTCGGGTCGGTCACGACGGGGATGAACAGGTGCGGGATGCCGTTATAGATGCCGAGCTCGACCATTTTCGGGTCGATCATGATCAGGCGCACCTCGTCCGGCGTCGCCTTATAAAGCAGGCTCAGAATGAGCGAGTTCATGCACACGGATTTGCCCGAACCGGTCGTGCCGGCGATGAGCATATGCGGCAGCTTGGCGATGTTGCCGATGATGCAGTTGCCGCCGATGTCCTTGCCGACGGCAAACGAGAGCTTGGACTTCGCATTGCGGAACGCGGGCGAGTCGATGATATCGCGCAGGCAAACGGCGCTGACGACCTTGTTCGGCACCTCGATGCCGACGGTCGAGATCTTGTCCGGGATCGGCGCGATGCGCACATTCTCCACACCGAGCGCGAGCGCAAGGTCGCCGGAGAGGTTCGTGATCTTGTTGAGCTTCACGCCCGCCTCGAGCTCGAGATCGTAGCGCGTGACCGTGGGGCCGCGCGTCACGTCGCGGATGGTCGCATTGACGCCGAAGCTGCTCAGGGCAGTGTTGAGCCGGTCGCGGTTGAAGCGGATCTCCTCCGTCGCGTCCGTCTGATCCTTCTTCCCCGCGCGCAGGAACGACACCGGCGGGAGCTGATAGGACGAGTGGTCGGCATTCTCGCTCTCGATGGCGGAGGTGATCGCGGCCGTCTCCGCCGCGACGGCGGCGCTGGCCGCCTTTTTGGACGGCTTCGGCGGGTCCTGGATCTCCTGCGTGACCGGGGTGACGCCGCAGATATCGGCCGCCTCCTCCACGGACAGCGGCTGGACATTTTGCGTGGCATCGGCCGGCGCGGCCTTTTTCGCGCCGCGGGCAGGCTTTTTGACCGGGATCGGGTCGATCGGATCGTCGTCCGGCTCCGTCATGGTCTCCTCGACCGGAATGTCGATGAATTTTTTCTTGGCGACCGGCTTGTCCGGCACGACACGGCGCGCACTGCGCCGCGGCTCTGGCAGCGGCTGCGGCTCCGGTTCGTCCTCCTCATCCTCCGCAAGCGGCACGTCTTCGTCCGGGATGTACTGTGCCTCGCGCCGTGTGCGCACCCAGGCCGCGATCTTGCCAACCGTCAGGTCCATGCTGCCCAGCACGCAGAACACGAACGCCGCCATCGTCAGCGGCAGCGCCGCATAGACGCTGATGCCGGCCTTGAGCAGATAGCCAATGCCGCCGGAGATCACGCCGCCGGACGTGAGCGCCTTGCCCCCGTCATAGAGCTGGCCGACGATCGCGCCGAACGTCTGCGCCGTGAACGGCACGCGGCAGACCATGAGGTGCACGATTGTGCCGAACAGCGGCGCGATCAGCAGCGACGCCGTCACGCGCAGACAGAAGTGTCGCTCCGGATTGCGCACAAAGACCCACGCCAGCAGCAGCATCGCAAACGGGAACGCCCAATAGCCCCAGCCCATGATGCCGCACAGGAAGCCCGCAAAGCCGTCGATCACGACGCCCTCGGCATGAAACAGGCCCAGGAACGCCAGCAGCGACAGCACGATGCACGCCAGCGCATACGGCCATGTCGGTGCCGTCGGCGCGGAGGCCGGAGCCGCCTTGGCAGCCGGCTGCTTTTTCGGCGCAGCAGTCTGTTTTTTCGGCGCGGAGGCCGGCTTTTTTGCTGCCGGGGCGGATTTTTTCGCCGTGCCGGTTTTCTTTTTGGATGATGAAGTTGCCATGTTATATAACGTCCTCTCAGAAAATCAGAGACAGAATCATCGTCAGTGCGCCCGCGCCCCAACAGTAGTAGGAAAACGCGCCGAAACGGCCCTTCGACGTCAGGCGCTTGACAAGGCCGATGGCCGCGACGCCCGAGACCATCGCCACGAGCATGCCGGCCAGATACGCCGGCAGGAGCGACACATCGATACCCGCCTTGGCCGCCTTGGCCAGCGACAGGATGTTTGCCCCCAGCACCGCGGGCAGCGACATCAGAAACGAGAAGCGCACCGCAAAGCTGCGGTCCAGTCCCGTGGCCATGCCGGCCGCGATCGTCGTGCCCGACCGGGACAGGCCCGGGATCGTCGCCACGGCCTGACACACGCCGATGACCAGCGCGTCGCGCACGCGCATGGTTTTCTCTGTGCGCGTGCCCTTGGGCATTTTATCGGCCACGAACAGCAGAAAGCCCGTGAGGATGAGCATGAGGCCGATGAAGAAGGTGTGGTAGTACAGCTGCTCGACCAGATCGTTGACCGGCAGGATCAAAAACAGCGGCAGCGTCGCCAGGATGATCATGAACACCATGCGTGCGGCGGGAAGCTGCTGCCGGCGCTGCTCGGCCGGCAGCCGTGCGCTGCGGAAAAACGCGATCGTCTCGCGCACCATGGCCACGATGTCCCGCCAGTAGACGATGCAGATGGAAATGAGCGTGCCCAAATGCAGCAGAACATCGAAAAACAGATGGCCGTTTTCCGCCGTCGACATATGAAACAGGTTTTGCAGGATCGACAGATGGCCGGAGCTGGAGATCGGCAGAAACTCTGCGATGCCCTGCACCAGACCGAGCAGGATCGCGTTCCAGATGGTCACGGATGCACCTCCCAATACGCAGATAGGAATGTTGATTATACCACGGTTTTCTTTGCGTCACAAGGGAAAACGGTCACTGTCCCCGTTTTCCCCTGCCGCATCCGGTCACGCCTGCGTGTCGCAGTAGGCAGCCAGCACGCCGCGGTACGTCATCCAGCAGTCGAACTTTGCCACGAGCTCAAACGGTGCGTGCATGCTCAGCACCGGCACGCCGGCGTCAATGGTGTCAATATTCCGGTCGGCCATGAACTTGGCGATCGTGCCGCCGCCGCCCTGATCGACCTTGCCCATCTCGGACAGCTGCCAGACGACGCCGTTGTCGGCAAACAGACGGCGCAGATAGGCCACGAGCTCGGCCGAGGCGTCGCTCGTGCCGGACTTGCCGCGTGCACCCGTGAACTTGCAGATGCCCATGCCGTAATTGAGCTTGGCCTCCGTGCGCTTGGCGCTCACCTCGGGGAAGCTGGGGTCAAAGGCCGCACAGACATCCGCCGAGAGGCAAAAGCTCCTGGCAAAGCAGTGGCGCAGCGCGACGTCCTGCTGCTCGCAGAGGTCGGCCATGAAGGCCTCGAACGCCTGCGACTGCATGCCGGACACGCCGTCGGAGCCGATCTCCTCCTTGTCGGCGAGGATGCACACGGCCGTGCGCTCCGGCGCGCCGTCGAGGTCAAGGATGGCGCGCAGCTCGGCATAGGCGCACACGCGGTCGTCCTGACCGTAGGCGCCGATCATGCTGCGGTCAAAGCCGATGTCGCGCGCCGGGAACGCCGGCACGGCGGCAAGCTCCGCCGACAGGAAGTCCTCTTCCGTGATGCCGTATTCATCATAGAGCAGCGACAGCACGGCGAGCTTCACGCGGTCGCGCCCCTCGCCGGCATACGGCATGCTGCCGATGACGATGTTGAGCGCCTCGCCCGTGATGCCCTCTTCCATGGTCTTGCGCATCTGATCCTTGCCGAGATGCGGCAGCAGATCGGTGATGACAAACTGCGGCTCATCCGGCTCGCGGCCGATGGCAATATCGACCGTGCTGCCGTCTTTGAGCGCGACCGTGCCGTGCAGCTCCAGCGGGATCGTGACCCACTGGTACTTCTTGATGCCGCCGTAATAGTGCGTCTTGAAATACGCCAGTTCCGAGTCCTCATACATCGGCGTCTGCTTGAGATCGAGACGCGGGGAGTCGATGTGCGCGCCCGCGATCACGCAGCCGTGGTCAAGCGGCTGCTGCCCGAGCACGGCCAGCATGAGCGCCTTGCCGCGGTTGTTGACATACACCTTCGAGCCCGGCTGCAGCTCCATGCCGAACGTATACGGCACAAAGCCCTCGGCCTCCGCCATGCGGATGGCCTCCTTGACGGCCTCGCGCTCGGTGCGCGCGGCGTCGAGAAACTGCTTATATCCCTCGGCGTAGGCAAAGATCTCCCCGGTCTGCTCGGCGTCGATCCGATCGTAGCCGTTTTTCGGCTGATAAAACAGCTTTTCCTTCCACTGCTTGAGTTCCTTATCTTCGCTCATGAGAGCACCTCCTGTATCAGTTGATGGCAGCGGCGCTGAAAATCGGCGAGCGTGCCGCCGTTATCCAGCACGTAGCTGCAATGTTGGGCAAACCATTCGTTGGGCTTCTGCGCGTCGATGCGCGCCTCGGCATAATCGCGCGTCACGCCCTCGCGCGCGATGAGCCGCTCGATGCGCACCTCGCGCGGCGCCGTCACGCCGATGGTGACAGTGCACAGCTCCGCCAGCCCGCTCTCGATAAGCGCGATGGCGTCGATCGCCGCGACCGTGCCGCCCTGCCGCGCCCACGCGCGCAGGCGAGCGCGCACCTCGGCACGGACATACCGGTGCGTGATGGCGTTGAGGTCGTCGAGCGCCGCCGCGTCCGCGAACACGACCGCGCCGAGCCGCTTTCGCTGCAGCGTCCCATTTTCTATTGTACCCGGAAAACGGGCATTGATCTCCGCGAGCATGGCGGTATTGGACGCCAGTAGCTCGTGATACACCGCGTCGCAGTCGATGACGAGCGCGCCCTGACGCTCCAGCTCCATGAGCGCGGTCGTTTTCCCGCAGCCCGTGCCGCCCGTGATGCCGACAATGTGCATTTTCCGCACGAGCGCGTCCCAGACGGCATCGTCCGGCACGGCGGCGGAGCGCAGAATGCGGTACGGCGTGTGCGAGAGATCGACGAGCGTGGACTCCCGGCCGATGCCGCAGGGCCCGCCGTCGATGACGGCCGCGATCTGCCCATTGAAATACGCCAGCACATCGTCTGCCGTTTTCGGGCTCGGCGCGCCGGAGGGATTGGCCGACGGCGCGGCCAGCGGCAGCTGCGCGGCCTCGATGAGCGCCAGCGTGGCCGGGTGATCCGGGCAGCGCAGGCCGACAGTCTGCCCACCCGCGCGCACGATCTCGGGCACGCAGTCCTGTGCCCGCAGCACGATCGTGAGCGGGCCGGGCCAGAACGCCTCGGCCAGCGTGTATGCCGCCGGCGGCACATCGGCGCAGTAGCGCGCCATGGCGGATGCGTCGTGCACCATCAGCGACAGCGGCTTGACGGCCGGCCGGCCCTTGATCTCATAGATCTGCGCAACGGCGGCGGGATCCAGTCCGTTGCCGGCAAGGCCGTAGACCGTCTCCGTCGGGACGGCGACGAGCTGCCCGGCACGGATGGCATCCGCTGCCTGCGCGATCTCGGTTGTGATTCGTTTCGTGTTCATGCTTCCTCCGCGGATGCGCGCAGCTTCTCGGCCTGACCGGCCAGCGTGAGCGCATCAATGATCTCATCCAGATCGCCGTCGAGCACCTGATCGAGCTTATAGAGCGTCAGCCCGATGCGGTGATCCGTCACCCGCCCCTGCGGGAAGTTGTAGGTGCGGATGCGCTCGTTGCGCATCCCTGTGCCGACCTGGCTGCGCCGCTCGGCCGAGCGCGCGGCATTCTGCCGGGCACTTTCCGCGGCATACAGGCGTGAGGCCAGGATCTTCATCGCGCGATCCTTGTTTTTATACTGGCTGCGCTCATCCTGACACTCGACGACCGTGCCGGTCGGCAGGTGCGTGATGCGGATGGCGCTCTCGGTCTTGTTGACGTGCTGGCCGCCGGCGCCGGAGCTGCGGTAGGTGTCGATCTGCAGATCCTTCGGGTCGATGTGCACCTCCACGGCGTCCATCTCCGGCAGCACGGCCACGGTGGCGGTGCTGGTGTGGATGCGGCCGCCGGTCTCCGTCTCCGGCACGCGCTGGACGCGGTGCACCCCGCTTTCAAACTTCAGGCGGGAGTACGCCCCCTGTCCGCTGATGAGCAGACTCGCCTCGCGCACGCCGCCGAGCTCCGTCTCGTTGAGGTTGGCAATCTCGGTCTTCCACCCGTGCGCGTCGGCGTACATATTGTACATTCGATAAAGACTATGCGCAAAGAGCGCCGATTCTTCCCCGCCGACGCCGGTGCGGATCTCCAGAATGACGTTGCGGTCATCGTTCGGGTCGCGCGGCAGCAGCAGCACACGCAGCTGCTGCTCGAGCTCCGCGCAGCGGGCACGGCCGAGATCGATCTCCTCGCGCGCGATCTCGTGCAGCTCGGGGTCGCTCAGCAGCGCCTCCGCCTGCGCGATCTGCGCCTGACAGGCGGTATACGCCCGGTAGGTCTCCACGACCGGCTGCAGCTCGCGCTGCTCGCGGCAGAGCTTTGTGAACACCGCGGGGTCGGAATAATACGCGGGGTCGGCCAGCTTGCTCTCCAGTTCGCTGTACCGGTTTTCAATTTGTCGCAGCTTTTCGAGCACGGCGCCGCCTCCCTTGTTGCGATATTCGCTCAATGTATCAGTCTACCACAGCGGCGCAAAAATGTAAACAGGCGGTGCGTCTGCGCGCACCGCCTGTCAGAAGATCTTCGGTTGTTTACCCGCGCGGGATGATCGCCTGCGCCACATTCTCAAGCGTACCCAGGTCGAGCACGTTCACCTGATCGGAACCGACGACATAGAAGTAGTCGCCGATATACAGGCCGCGGTTGTTCTCGTCCCACTGCGAGACGGGGATCTCCTTACGCAGCGTGAAGCCGTCGTCCGCCGAATAGCCGTAGACGAGGTAGCTGTTCTCGGCCGGGAAAGCGATCAGATCCTTGTCGCTGTCCACCAGAATTGCCTTGTGATTATTCAGCGCCTCGCTATAGTCGGCATCAAGGGTCTGCGTGTGCAGATCGTGCAGCTTGGCAGGATCGGACGTGTCGATCATGACGAGCTTCATGCCGTCCACGGTCGCGCCGCCATCCACGGCCGTCGTCTCCATGCCGAGGCCGAAGAGCATCCCGTCTGACCAGACGTGCAGATAGTCGGAATAGCCGCTGAGCTTGAGCTCACCGACGACCTTCGGATCGGTCGGGGCGGTCAGATCGACAGCAAAGACCGGATCCGTCTGGCGGTAGGTGCACAGATAGCCGTAATCCCCGTCGAAGCGCGCGGAGAACACCGTCTCCCCTTCGGCGATCCCGGCCACGCTGCCGACGGTGTTCAGGTCACGGTCGAGCACGTACACATCATTGCTCGTCTGCGTGGCATCGTCATTGGTTTTCGTGTTTTCAAAGTCATGCTTTTCATCGCGGTAGACGCTGTAGGAATACGTCTGCTCGGTCGTGGCCAGGCGCAGATAGCCGTCGCGCTCGTCGAGCGAGAACTGGTTGTTGAGCGCGCCGGGCACAGTGCCATTGGCGGCAAAGGTGAGCTTGCCGTCGGCGATCGCAAAGCGGTTGACCGCCGTGTTGACGCTGGAGGTATAGTCCGTGACCGTGTAGCTGCCGTCCTTATGGGTCTTGCCCGCGCCGTCGTCATAGACGCTCGCGCACAGGTAGAGATTCTCCGCCGTCATGTACACCGTTTCCCCGCCGCCGAGCACGGACTGGCTGGAGAGCCGCGTGCCAGCCGCAATGTCATACGACGCCGCGACCGCGTAGGTCATGGAGTTGTTGTACGGCATGAGGCCGATGCTGTCGCACGGCACGACCGACGCCGTGTCCCCGTCATACAGCCGGGGAGCAAACGTAGTCTCGTCGCCCTTTTCCGGCGCGCCGGGATAATACGACGTGCACAGGTAGAGCACACCGCCGACCATGCGCGAGGCGATCTCGTAGCCGTCCTGCCCGAACGACTGGACCAGCGTCGGGTCTGCCGGGTCGGAGACGTCATAAATATCGACTGTGACATAATTATTGCCGCTGCCGGAAAGCTCATCCGAGGACGTGTCGCTGCCCGTCCAGTCGGTATACGACGAGAGGACGACCGCGCGGCCGTCGGCCAGATACAGCTCCAGCGGCAGCTTTTCCTGCGTGTGGGTCTGACCGTCCTCGGTCGTCGTCTGCTCCCAATCCTGACCGACAAAGACATTGGACACGTCCGTGACGTCCGCGCCGTCCGCCTGCATGACGATCAGTTCGCTGCCGCGCAGGATGTAGATATACGTGCCGTCGGTCTTGACGATATCGCCCTCGTCGACGCCCGCGACCTGCACGTTCGTGCCGGAGTAGAATGTGCCCTCGCCTTCACCGTCGCCTTTGCCGCCGGACTCCGGGTCGTCGGAAGCACCGTCGGTCATATTGAGGGACTTGTCGCGATCCGCGATCGCTTTCTGCGCATCGGTCAGCGCGGAGTAGACCTCGCTGTAGCTCTTGGCAAAGGTCAGGCCGCCGGCCGCCACCGTCTTGCCAGTCTGCCCATCCTTTCCGCATGCGGTCAGCAGTGCGAGCGACAGGCACAGCACCAGAAATCCTGAAAAAAACTTTTTCATAGCACACCTCTATGGTTCGATGGTTTTCAACTGCATTGTACAGGATTGGACGCGCGTGGTCAAGAAATGTTCCGAAAAAAACGGAAGGGCGCCTGCGGGCGTCCTTCCGTCTGGGTCATCTATGCCGTTATGCGCCGAGGTACGCCGCGCGCACCGCGTCGTTCGTCAGCAGTTCCTCCCCGCTGCCGGTGAGCGTGATGCGGCCGGTCTCGAGCACGTAGCCGATATCGGCGATCTTGAGGGCCATGTTTGCGTTCTGCTCAATGAGCAGGATCGTCACGCCCTGCTTGTTGATCTCCTGAATGATGGAGAAGATATCGCGCACGACCAGCGGCGCGAGACCGAGCGACGGCTCGTCCATCATGAGCAGCTTCGGGCGGCTCATGAGCGCGCGGCCGACCGCAAGCATCTGCTGCTCGCCGCCGGAGAGCGTGCCGCCGGCCTGCCAGCTGCGCTCTTTCAGGCGCGGGAACAGGCTGTAGACCCACTCGAGGTCCTCTGACAGATCGTCCTTGCGCAGGTAAGCGCCGATCTTCAGGTTTTCCAGCACGGTCATGTCCGGGAAAATGCGGCGTCCCTCCGGCACGAGCGTCACGCCCTGCGTGACGATCTGGGTCGGGTCCTTGCCGGTGATGTCTTCCCCCTGGAAGGTGATCTTGCCGCCGCTCGGCTTGACAAGACCAGAGATCGTGCGCAGCGTGGAGCTCTTGCCCGCGCCGTTGGAGCCGATCAGCGTAACGATCTGCCCCTGCTGCACATCGAATGAAATGCCCTTGACAGCCTCAATGCCGCCATAGCGCACCTGCAGATCTTCAATTTTCAGAATCGTTTCACTCATCTTCCACAACCCCCAGATAGGCGTCAATGACGTGCTGATTGTTCTGGACTTCCTGCGGGATGCCCTCGGCGATCTTGCTGCCGAAGTCAATGACATAAATGTAATCGGAGATCCGCATGACCAGATCCATATGGTGCTCGATCAGGAAGATCGTCAGGCCGTATTTCTCGCGCAGCTCGTGGATGAACGCCGCGAGCTCGAGCGTCTCCTGCGGGTTCATGCCGGCCGCCGGCTCGTCGAGCAGCAGCAGCTTCGGATCCGTCGCCAGCGCGCGGGCGATCTCCAGCCGGCGCTGGATGCCGTAGGGCAGGCTCGTCGCAATGTCGTCCTTATATTTCTCCAGCCCCTGCTCGACGAGCAGAGCCATGGTCTCGTCGCGCATGCGCTTTTCTTCCCTGGCGTTGCCGCGGAAGGTCGCGGAAAACACGTTCTGCCTGGCGCGCATATGCTTTGCTACGAGCACGTTTTCAAACACCGTCATGCTCTTCCACAGGCGGATGTTCTGGAACGTGCGGGCAATACCGAGCTTCGTGATCCTGTCCGGCGTCGGCGAGACGATCTTGCCCGTCCCGGCCAGCGGGTCGCGCGCGAGCATCTGCTCTTTCGTCTCATCCGCCGGATGATACTCCGCCGTGTAGAGCAGTGGATTTTCGCCCTTGTAGAGCTTTTTCATCTTGCCGGTCGGATGGTTGCGGACCATCGGCTCGTCGAGGAATTTAACGAGGCCGTTCGTCGGCTCATACACGCCGGTGATACAGTTGAAGGCCGTGGTCTTGCCGGCGCCGTTCGGGCCGATGAGCGCCACGATCTGCCCCTCGGGGATATGCAGCGACAGGTTGTTGACTGCCACGACGCCGCCGAACTGCATCGTGATATTTTCCACGCTGAGGATGTCTTTACTCATCTGCTTTGCCCTCCTCAACTACGTTCTTCTTTGCCTTTTTCGCTCGCTTACGGAACAGATCCGGCAGCTCGCGCTCGCCCATGATACCCTTGCGGAAGAAGAGCACGACGATCATGATGATGATCGAGAACACGACCATACGGAAACCGTTGCGCAGCAGCGGCACCTTGAACGAGCCGATGTACGCCTCGTTGTCGAGGAAGCGCAGCCACCACTCGGAGCACGCGATGTACAGGAAGGAGGCGATGCAGCTGCCGGAGACGGAGCCGATGCCGCCGATGACAACGATGAGCAGGATCTCATAGGTCATGGCCGAGGTGAACACCTTGGCCTGCACGGTCGTGGCAAACATGGCAAAGAGCGCGCCCGACACGCCCGCGAAAAACGAGCTGATGACAAACGACAGGCTCTTGTGCTTGGCGAGGTTCACGCCCATGGCCTCCGCCGCGATCTCATCGTCGCGGATGGCCTTGAAGGCGCGGCCGTAGGACGAATTGATGAGCAGGACAATAAGGAAAATGCAGATACCGGCAAGCAAAATCGGCACGACCGCACTCAGGCGGAAGAGTACCTTGCCGGAAGCATTCGTGATGTTGAAATCCGCAAACGTCGGATAGCCCTTGAGGATGTTGGCGCCGTTGGTGACCTTGCCGAGCGTCTGCCACTGGAAGATGGCACGCAGGATCTCGGCAAAGCCGAGCGTGGCGATGGCCAGATAGTCGCTCTTGAGGCGCAGGACCGGCAGGCCGATCAGATACGCGAAGAACGCGGCGATCAGGCCCGCGAAAATGATGGCCACGAGCACGCCGAGCACCAGACTCACGCCGCCGCCGAAGCCGGTGGCGCCGAACAGATGCTGGAACATCTCCTGGAAGGAGAAGTGGATGCTCGAACCCTCGAAGAGGTAATACACGCCATCACGCGCGGCGTCCGGGATCATGAAGATCGCATAGGCATACGCGCCGAGGAGCATGAAGCCCGCCTGACCGAGCGAGAACAGGCCGGTAAAGCCGTTGAGCAGGTTCATGGACACGGCGACGAGCGAGTACACCGCACCCTTTTTAATGACCGTAAAGAGCAGGGAGCCGGGAGACATCACATTCTCCAGTACCATCGTCACGAGCGTGAGCGCGAGCACGATGGCAAAGGTGATCAGGTTGCCGCGGCGTGCCTCTTTGTCTTTCGCTTTCAGCACAGTGATCCCCCCTCTCAGACTTTGTCCGTGGCCTTTTCACCGAACAGGCCGGTGGGCTTGACCACGAGGACGACGATCAGCAGCGCGAACGTGAACGCATCGGAGAACACCGTCATGCTGGTGCCCTTGATGAGCGTCTCGCAGATGCCGATGATGAACGCGCCGATCACAGCGCCGGGGATCGAACCGATGCCGCCGAACACCGCCGCAACAAACGCCTTCAGGCCGGGCATGGCGCCGGAGGTCGGAATGACGGTCGGGTAGTTCGTGAAGTACAGCAGCGAGCCGACGGCCGCCAGGAACGAGCCAATGATAAACGTCACGGAGATGACCTTGTTGATCTTGATGCCCATGAGCTGGCTGGTCTCGAAGTCCTTCGCAACCGCGCGCATGGCCATGCCGATCTTCGTGTGGTTGATGAGCCACTGCAGCAGCAGCACGAGCACGATCACGAGCACGGGCGTAATGACCGTGACCCAGTGCGTGGACGCGCCGAGGATCGTGACCGTGCCGGACACGAACGGCAGCGACGGATACGTCTGCGGCTGGCCGCCGGTGGCATACAGCGCCACGTTCTGCAGCAGGTAACTCACGCCGATGGCCGAGATCATGACGGACATACGCGGTGCGCTGCGCAGGGGCTTATAGGCCGCGCGCTCGATGGCGAAGCCGAGCAGGACCGTCAGCACGAGCATGAGCGGAATGGATACGTACACCGGCAGGGACGCACACATGAAGACCATCATGAGGCCTGCACACATGAACACGTCGCCGTGGGCGAAGTTAATGAGACGCAGGATGCCGTAGACCATCGTATAACCGATGGCGATCAGGGCATACTGGCCGCCCAGCGAGACGCCGGATAAAATTTGTGCGACTAGAAATTCCATCTGTTTCCCTCTCTATCGTTTACGAATGCGGACATTCAGCCGCCGCGAAAACCGCGGAGCTTCCGCAGCTTTCGCAGCGGCTCAAAATCCCAAAGGGGGAGCCGAAGCTCCCCCCCGGATTTTTGGATCTCAGACCGAGGCAGAAGCTCAGGAAGCCTTCTGCTGCGTCACGAACTTCCAGACGTTGGCGGCCGTGTCGATGGTCTTGATATAAGCAGTGTCGCGGATCGCGTCGCCGGTCTCGTCAAAGGCGATGTGGCCGGACACGCCGTCATAGGTCACGCCGGGCAGCGCTTCCATGACCTTGGCCGGATCGGTGGAACCGGCAGCCTTCAGCGCCTCGAGCGCAACATAATAAACGTCATAGCCCATGGCCGTCACTGCGGAGATGGTATCGTCGCCGCCGTTGGTGGTCTTGGCGTCGGCATTGCCGTTGATATAGGCCTTGATGCCGTCGTCGAAGGTCTTGTTGCCGCCTTCTGCGTAGAAGGTGGAAACGAACACCTGAACGTTGGTGCCCTTGGCAGCCTGCAGGACCATGTTGTCATCCCACGTATCGGAGCCGAGGAACGGGATGCCGATGTTCAGGGAAGCCGCCTGGGAAACGAGCTGCGTGGAATACGCGATCGACACGGGTGCAAAGAACACGTCGCAGCCCTGATCCTTTGCCTTGTTCAGGTAGGAGCTGAAGTCGGAGTTGTCCTTCGGGAAGGAGTCGGTGACGACGGTGCCGCCGGCCTTCTCAAATGCCTGCTTGAAGAAGGTGACCAGGCCCTGGTCATACTCGTTGCCGTTCTCGCCGAGGCAGTAGGCCTTCTTGGCCTTGAGCTCGGAAGAAGCATAGTTGGCAAGGACAGTGCCCTGGAACGGATCCAGGAAGCAGATGCGGAAGTAGTGGCTGTTGCCGGCCGTAACGTTCGGGTTCGTGCACGTCACGCCGATGGCCGGGATGCCGGCCTGCTTGAACGTGTCGGACGCGGCGATGGACACGCCGGAGCCGTAGGAACCGAGCACGAGGGAAACCTTCTCATTGACGAGCTTGGAAGCCGCCGAGACAGCCTTCGCAGAATCGGAACCGTTGTCGGAGTAGACGAGCTCGACCTTGTAGGTCTCGCCGCCGATCTCGACGGTCGGGGTCTCCTGGTTGGCATACTGCATGCCGAGCATTTCCTTCTTGCCGCCGGCGCCGGAGTCGCCGCTGGCGGGCTCGAACACGCCGATCTTAACGACCTTCTCGCCGTTGTCGGCCGTGCCCTTGTCGCCGCCGCCGCAAGCGCACAGCGCGAACACCATGACCAGAGCGAGCAGCAGAGCAATCGCTTTTTTCATTGTATTTCCTCCAATCATTTCTTCTCCGGGCGCTGTCCGCAGCGCGCGGACAAATGTCCTTCAAATGAATATGACGGCATTATACTATCTTTTTGCAAGAAATGCAATATCAATTTCACAAAATATTCATATCAAAATTTCGAATACTTTGCGCACTCTGCCGGTCACAGCACGAACGGGCTCGCGCGCCAGTCGCCGCCGCAGCGGCGCTCCTCTCTGGCGGGGCAGCCGAGCACATAGAGATCGTGCGCATCCGCCGTCAGGGCAAAGATTTCTCCGGCTGCGCCCGGCAGGTTCCGTCCGGCGGCCGGCTTCGTGATGACCGGCACCGACGCGCACGTATCGATCGCGCGCAGCAGCTCCCTGCCCTGCGCGCCGATGGCCAGCACACGCGCATACGGCGGCGTGCCGGCGTCCATGCCGGCGGTGACGCCGAGAGCCGCGCACATCGTCATACGCCGGATGCGCGAGAGCGCGTAGCGCTTGGATTTTGCCGCCGCGAGTACGCCGTCGAGCGTCGGCTCCTCGTGCGCGGCGCGGTACAGACCGTTGCCCAGCCCCTCGGACGCGCCGGGCAGCGCGTTGTAAGCCGTCTGCGGCAGCATCCGCAGGCGCGAGAGGATTGCGCTCTCCAGCGCCTCCGGCAGCACCGGCCCGCGACCGAGCGTCTTTTCCCGGGCACTGATCTCCGCCGCCGCCCTCGGCAGAAAGGCGGACACGTTCTCCCCTGCGCCGATGCGCGTGCGCAGCTCGCTCGCCGAGCGCACATTGCCCTCCGCCGGACGGTCATGCTGCGCGCCGGTGCGCAGGATCGTCAGCGGATGCAGATCAAGCCGCTGGTCAAAGATCGCCTTGAGATACTCCACGGCGAGGATGTTGTTCGGCGCCTGCAGCAGCTCTGCCAGCG
>ERZ772875.1423-NODE-1423-length-21864-cov-8.319639_pt1 | contig 21864 bp, 17 predicted proteins | sample MGYA00580585_ERZ772875 | MGnify/ENA primary metagenome ERZ772875 (study PRJEB29015, sample SAMEA2737736) | human gut metagenome | biome: human gut; feature: human-associated habitat; material: faeces | place: China | collected 2012 ... | reverse complement strand
AGGCGCTCGCCGAGCAGGTCGGCCGCGTGCTGGGCAGCGTCGCCCTGCACGTCCTCGCCGTAGTAGATGGAGACAATCTCGGGGTCGAGATCGTTGGCGGCGTCCGCAATCTTGGTCAGCACCTTGTCGAGGTCGGCGTCGCTGCCGAGCAGCGCACCGTCCATCAGCGCCAGATACTCGCCCTTGCGGATGTTGTGGCCGTCAAAGTCGGAGTCGCGCGCGGCGTAGGTGATCTGCGCGGTGTGCACGCTCTCGATCGCGGCGCTCATCTCCGCCTCAATGACGTCCTCGGCGCTCGCCGGGTCGAACGAGAGCATCGCGGTGATGCCCTGCGGCACGGTCTTGGTCGGGATGACGATGACCTTCTTGTCCGACAGCGGGATGCACTGCTGGGCGGCCATGATGATGTTCTTGTTGTTCGGCAGCACGAACACGACCTCCGCCGGGGTCTTGTTGACCTCGGTGAGGATGTCCTCCGTGGAGGGGTTCATGGTCTGGCCGCCGGTGACGACGCGGTCCACACCCAGCTCGCGGAAGAGATTCGCCATGCCCTCGCCGGCAGACACGGCCACGACGCCGAACTGCTTTTCGGGCTGGGCCACTTCGGGCTCGGCCTCCGCCTTAGCGGCAGCTTCGGCCTCGGTCTCCTTGCCGGAGAGCGCAGTGTGCTGGTTGCGCATGTTTTCGATCTTCACGGTCTGGAGCGGGCCGTAGGTCAGCGCCTCGGTCAGCACCTCGCCGGGCACGTTCGTGTGCACGTGCACCTTGATGATCTCGTCGTCGTCGACCACGACGACGCAGTCGCCGAGATTCTTCAGGAACGAGCGCAGGAGCTCCGGGCTCTTGCTGTTCTCGCGCGCGACGATAAACTCCGTGCAGTAGCCGAACGTGATCTCGCCGGTGTCGAACTCGGAGAAGTCCGCGCCCTCTTTCGGCGCCTGCGCGGCAGCCGGAGCGGCGGAGGTCACGGGGGCGGCGGTGCGGCCCTGCAGATAGCCGAGCATGGCGTCCATGACGAGCACGAAGCCCTCGCCGCCGGCATCGACCACGCCTGCGCGGCGCAGCACGGGGTTGATGTTCTGCGTGTCGGCCAGCGCCTCGCGCGCGGCGGCGAGCAGCGCATCGAGCATGCCCTCAAAGTCCGTGCTGTCCTTGGCGAAGGCTACGGCGGCCTGCGCGCCCAGACGGCTGACGGTGAGGATTGTGCCCTCGGCCGGCTTCATGACGGCCTTGTAGGCGGCGTCCACGCCGGCGGAGACGGCGGCGGCAAATTCCGCCGCGCTCGCAGTCTCGCGGCCCTTGAGGGACTTGGCGACCCCGCGGAACAGCAGCGACAAAATGACGCCGGAGTTGCCGCGCGCACCGCGCAGCAGCGCGCTCGCGGCGCAGTCGGCCACGGCGCCGACGGTGTCGGTCTGCTTGCGGCCGAGCTCGATGGCGGCCGAGTTCATCGTCAGGCTCATGTTCGTGCCGGTATCGCCGTCCGGAACAGGGAAGACGTTGAGCTCGTTGATCTTCTGTTTGTTTTCTTCCAGTGCCGCGTTTGCGCACAGGAGCATTTCCCGAAGCGCTGCGGCATCAATGATTTCTCTCAAATCTGTACACCTCCGACAGGGGGAATGAAAATGGCCCGGAAGCGCGGCTCCCGGGTGGGAAGCAGTGCGAAATGTCCCCGCTTAATCGAGGAACATGGTGTCCACGTACACGTCCACGCGTGCCACGGGGACGCCGGTGGCCTGGTTGACCTTGTAGCTGACCTCGTTGATGATGCTGTGGGCAAGCGCGGAAATGTTCACGCCGTGATCGACCGCGATGTGCAGCTCGAGCGAGATGCTGCCGTCATCGGCGAACGTGGCGTTGACGCCCTTGGACATGGATTCGCGGCGCAGGAGCTGGAACGGTCCGCTGTCTTTGCTGCGGCCGACCATACCCTTCACGCCGAAGCAACTGGTCGCGGCGTCGCCTGCAAGGTTGGTGAATACTTCATTGGTGATGCTGATGGTGCCATTCGATTGTTCGATTTTGACCATGTAGACAGCCCCTTTCTTAACAGCAGTGATATATTATATAACAATAGGTGAGAAATCACAAGCGAAAAATTAGCGAAAAAACTGGACATTTTCCGTGAAAACGCCGGTTTTCACCCGGAAACTTGCACGTTTTCAATAGTTGCGTTTCGAAAATTGAAACAAGAATCAAAAAAACTATTATTTACGTTTTTTTGAAACTGTGTTATCCTATTGACGTGAATGGGCGGATAGGTGCCCATTGCACGAATATAGGATAACATATAAGAGAAATAGGAGATGAAGTTTATGGCAAGAAAGCTCGTTACCATGGACGGCAACAACGCTGCCGCCCACGTGTCCTATGCGTTCACGGAAGTGGCTGCCATTTACCCGATCACCCCGTCGAGCCCGATGGCCGACCTGGTCGATCAGTGGGCCGCTGCCGGCCGCAAGAACATCTTTGGCACGAAGGTCCGTGTGCAGGAAATGCAGGCAGAGTCCGGCGCAGCCGGCGCTGTCCACGGTTCGCTGAATGCCGGCGCCCTGACCACGACGTACACCGCCTCTCAGGGCCTGCTGCTCATGATCCCGAATATGTACAAGATGGCCGGCGAACTGCTCCCGGCCGTGTTCCATGTGACGGCCCGCGCGCTCGCGTCGCACACGCTGTCCATCTTCGGTGATCAGTCCGACGTTATGGCCTGCCGCCAGACCGGCTTCGCCATGCTCGCCGAGGGCAACGTGCAGGAAGTTATGGACCTGTCCCCCGTGGCGCATCTGGCCGCCATCAAGGGCCGCGTCCCGTTCCTGAACTTCTTTGACGGTTTCCGGACCTCGCATGAGATCCAGAAGATCGCCGTCTGGGATTATGACGATCTGGCCGAGATGGTGGACATGGATGCGGTCAATGCCTTCCGTCAGCGCGGCCTGAACCCGCAGCATCCGCAGATGCGCGGCAGCCACGAAAACGGCGATATCTTCTTCCAGAACCGTGAGGCGTCCAATAAATATTATGACGCCGTGCCGGATCTGGTCGAGGAGTACATGGGCAAGATCAATGCCAAGATCGGCACCAACTACCAGCTGTTCAACTACTATGGCGCTCCGGATGCTGACCGTGTCATCATCTCCATGGGCTCCATCTGCGACGTGGCCGAGGAAGTCATCGACTACCTCAACGCGCACGGCGAGAAGGTCGGCCTCGTGAAGGTCCGCCTGTACCGTCCGTTCCGCGCCGACAAGCTCATCGCGGCCATCCCGGCGACCTGCAAGAAGATCGCCGTGCTCGACCGCACGAAAGAGCCCGGCGCTCAGGGCGAGCCCCTGTACCTCGACGTTGTCACCGCGCTGGCCAATGCCGGCCGCAACGACATCGTCGTCACCGGTGGCCGCTACGGTCTCGGCTCCAAGGACACCCCGCCGTCCTCCGTGTTCGCGGTCTATGAAGAGCTCAAGCGCGACACGCCGAAGCGTCAGTTCACCATCGGCATCGTCGATGACGTGACCAACCTCTCCCTGCCGGAGACGGATGCGCCCGACACTTCCCCCGAGGGCACCATCGCCTGCAAGTTCTGGGGTCTCGGCGGCGACGGCACCGTCGGCGCGAACAAGAACTCCATCAAGATCATCGGCGATCACACCGATAAATATGTTCAGGCCTACTTCCAGTACGACTCCAAGAAGACCGGCGGCGTGACCATCAGCCACCTGCGCTTCGGCGATCACGAGATCAAGAGCCCGTACTACATCAATAAGGCCGACTTCGTGGCCTGCCACAACCCGTCCTACATCACCAAGGGCTTCAAGATGGTCCAGGATGTCAAGCCGGGCGGCGTGTTCATGATCAACTGCGAGTGGACGCCTGAGGAGCTCAGCCACCATCTGGACGCCTCCGCCAAGCGCTACATCGCCAAGAATAACATCCAGCTCTACACGATCAATGCCATTGACCTGGCCATCAAGATCGGCATGGGCAAGCGCAACAACACCATCCTGCAGTCCGCATTCTTCTCCCTGGCGAAGATTATGCCGGAAGAGGACGCCATCCGCTACATGAAGGAGAAGGCCAAGGCCTCCTACATGAAGAAGGGCGAGGACGTCGTCGAGATGAACTACAAGGCCATCGACCTCGGCGCGACCGCGTATGTGAAGATCGACGTTCCAGCCGACTGGGCCAACGCCGTCGACGAAGCGCCTGCCAAGGAACTGACCGGCCGTCCGGCCACCGTCAAGATGGTGCGCGACATTCTCACCCCGGTCGACAAGATGGACGGCGACAGCCTGCCGGTCTCCGCGTTCGTCGATCACGCCGACGGCACGTTCGAGCTCGGCGCCTCCGCGTATGAGAAGCGCGGCGTGGCCGTCTCCGTGCCCGAGTGGGACAGCACCAAGTGCATCCAGTGCAACCAGTGCGCTTATGTCTGCCCGCATGCGACCATCCGCCCGTTCGCGCTCACGGCCGACGAGCTGGCCGCCGCGCCCGCGCAGACCAAGGCGGTCGACTTCAAGGTCGGCGCCGGCAAGGGCGTTTACAAGTTCTCCATGGCCATCTCCCCGCTCGACTGCATGGGCTGCGGCGTCTGCACGCACGTCTGCCCGGTCGGCGCGCTGACGATGCAGCCGCTCGAGAGCCAGGAAGATCAGCAGCCCGTGTTCGACTACATGGTCGCCAAGGTTGCTGAGAAGAAAGAGCTTCAGGACTTCACTGTCAAGGGCAGCCAGTTCCGGCAGCCCATGCTCGAGTTCTCCGGCTCCTGCGCCGGCTGCGCCGAGACGAGCTATGCCCGCCTGATCACGCAGCTGTTCGGCGATCACATGATGATCTCCAACGCGACCGGCTGCTCGTCCATCTGGGGCGGCCCGGCTGCCACCAGCCCGTACACCGTCAACAAGGCAGGCAAGGGTCCCGCCTGGGCCAACTCCCTGTTCGAGGATAACGCGGAGCACGGCCTCGGCATGTACCTCGGCCAGAAGAAGATCCGTGACGATCTGGCGGAGGACATCCGCTACATCGCCGAAAACGGCAAGGATCCCGCCAAGGTCGCGGCTGCGAAGAAGTATCTTGAGACCTATAACGACGGCGAGGCCAACCAGACCGCCACGGCGGAGTTCCTCGCTGTGATGGAGGCCAAGCCCGCCTGTGACTGCGAGCGCTACCAGCGCATCATGACCAACAAGGACTTCCTCAACAAGAAGAGCTGCTGGATCTTCGGCGGCGACGGCTGGGCCTACGACATCGGCTTCGGCGGCCTGGACCATGTCCTGGCGCAGGACGAGGACGTGAACGTGTTCGTCTTCAACACTGAGGTCTATTCCAACACCGGCGGACAGGCGTCCAAGGCCTCCAACATCGGCCAGGTCGCGCAGTTCGCGGCTGCCGGCAAGGAGCTCAAGAGCAAGAGCCTTGCCGAGATCGCCATGAGCTATGGCTACATCTACGTGGCGCAGGTCGCCATGGGCGCAAACCCGGCGCAGACCATTAAGGCCATCAAGGAAGCGGAAGCTTACCCCGGCCCGTCCCTGATCATCGGCTACGCCCCCTGCGAGATGCACAGCATCAAGAAGGGCGGCATGACCAACTGCCAGGGCGAGATGAAGCGCGCGGTCGACTGCGGCTACTGGAATCTCTTCCGTTACGATCCGTCCGCTGAAAAGCCCTTCGCGCTCGACAGCAAGGAGCCGGCCGGTGGCTACCGCGACTTCCTCATGAACGAGGCGCGTTACGCCCGCCTGACCAACGAGTTCCCGGAGCGTGCCGAGGAGCTGTTCGCCAAGTCCGAGGTCAACGCCAAGGCCCGCTACGAGCACCTGCTCAAGCTCAAGCAGCTTTACGACGAGGCATAAGTTTACCTACCACGCAGGCGGGGCTGATTTCAGCCCCGCCTTTTTGCGCTGAAAAGCGCAAAAAGGCACCACCGCAAGCCTTCTCCAACGCCCTGCCCGCCGGAACGTGTTGAAAACCGGCGGGGCATGGCGTATACTAGATAACAAATCCCGCACGAAAGGGGAGACCGCCGTTTGAATACGGACACCTATCAGAACGCGCTCGAATCCACGAAAGACAGCATCGAGGACGTGAACAGCGCCATCGGCTTCAGCCTCGGCAATCTCACGCTCGAAAAGCTCATCACCTCCGCCATCACGCTCGTGATCTGCGTGCTCGTCATCTGGCTCGTCATGCGCGTCGCGCGGCGCATCTCGGCGCACTCGCGGCTGTCGGAGAGCCTGAGCAGGTTCATCCTCAAGGTGCTCAAGATCGCGCTGGAGTTCATGGCCCTCCTCATCGTGGCCGACAGTCTTGGCTTTAACGTTACGGCGCTGCTGGCCGTGTTCAGCCTGCTCGGCCTGGCTTTGTCGCTCTCGGTGCAAAACTGCCTGTCCAACGCCATGAGCGGCATCACCATCCTGCTCACGCGGCCGTTCGAGGACGGCGATTTCGTCGAGGCCGGCGACGTGAGCGGCACCGTCAAGGACATCGGCCTGATCTATACGCAGCTGTGCACGCTGGATAACAAGGACATTTACGTGCCGAACAGCGACCTCTCCGCGTCCAAGATCGTCAACTACAGCCGCGAGCCGCAGCGGCGCGTGGATCTGACCTTCGGCGCGGACTATACCTGCCGCCCGGAGCAGGTAAAGGCGGCGCTGCACAACGCCGTGTCGCTCGTGTCCGGCATCCTGCCGGAGCCGGCGCCGTTCGTGCGCGTGTCGGGCTACGGGGAGAGCAATATTGAGTATACGGTGCGCGTCTGGTGCAAAACGGCCGATTACTGGACCGTGTATTATGACCTCATGGAGGCCGTCGGAGCGGCATTTGACGCGCACGGCGTGTCCATGTCCTACCCGCAGATGAACGTACACGTGCTCGATACGCCGGAAAGTGCAAAAAGGGATTGACTTTCTCGCTTTTTCAGGTATAATAATATGGCCTGCGTGTTGACGTGGGTGATCCTTGCTCTCATTTGAGATGAGGGCCACTAGACCAGAAGGAGGTGCAACTGAAATGGCAAAAACCACCGAAAAGTACGAACTGATGTATATCATCAACCCCAATCTGTCGGAGGAAGAGACTGCAGCAGTCGTCGAGAAGTTCAAGGCGCTTGTCGAGCAGAACGGCACGCTGGAGGAAATGGAGGAGATGGGTAAGCGCAAGCTCGCTTACGAGATCAACTACATTTCTGAGGGCTACTACGTGCTCGTCAAGTTCACCAGCGGCCCGGATTTCCCGGCCGAGCTGGATCGTGTGCTGGGCATCACGGACGGTATTCTCCGCTCCCTGATCACCCGTCGCCCGGAATAAGGAGGCACGGCAATGCTGAACCACATTGTGCTCATGGGCCGTCTGACCCGTGACCCCGAGCTTCGTTATACCCAGTCCCAGATCCCCGTGGCGTCGTTCCGGCTGGCGGTCGACCGTGATTTCGGCGGCCGTGACGGCGGCGAGCGGCAGACGGACTTCATCGACATTGTCGCCTGGAGAAGCACGGCGGAGTTTGTCTCCAAGTACTTCACCAAGGGCAGCATGGCCGCCGTGAGCGGCCGTCTGCAGATCCGCGAATGGACTGACCGCGAAGGCGGAAAGCGCACGACCGCGGAGGTCGTGGCGGACAATGTCTACTTCGGCGAGAGCAAGCGCCGCGACGGCGGCGATACGTCTCGCCCGGCAGCGCCGAGCGCATCGGCCCCGGCTCATCGCGGCAGCTATGGCGGATATGACAATGTCCCCCAGGGCGGCAGCGCATTTTCCGAGCTGGACGACGATGACGGCGATCTGCCGTTCTGATTTTGATAAAGGAGGATTACAGTCTTGGCTTTTGACAGAGATAAGAGCAAGAACCGCAAACGCAGAAAAGTTTGCCAGTTCTGTGTGGACAAGTGCACTTATATCGACTACAAAGACACCGCGAAGCTTCGCCGCTTCCTGTCCGAGCGCAGCAAGATCCTGCCGCGCCGCACGACCGGTACCTGCGCGATGCATCAGCGCGAGCTCACCGAGGCCATCAAGAGAGCGCGTCAGATCGCCCTCCTGCCGTACGTGACCGACTGAGTTTCTGTTCACAGACAGCAAATCGCCCCCATCGAACGATGGGGGCGATTTTTCTTTTTCTTTTGCGCCGTGTCAGTCCCCGAGGTGCAGCGGGATGTTCTCGACCTGCGCGATAACGGAGACCATGGCGCGGATCTGCGGCGTGAGCACCTTGTCGCGGTGGTGCACCAGCTGGCTCCACTGCTCCATGTGGCAGTCCGTGACCGGCAGAATGGCAAGCCGGCCCTCTTCCGCGCGGCGGCGCGCCGTGTAGCGCGGCAGCACGGACAGATAGGGGTTGTGCTCGAGCAGCTGCATGACCATGCTCGTGCTCTCCAGCTCCAGAAACGGGCGGATCGACAGCTTCTGGTGCGCCAGCTCCATGTCGAACTGGTGGCGATAGCTGTTGAACTGCGGCATGAGCACGAACGGCTCATTGACGAGGTCGGCCAGCTTGAGCTGCTTGGCGGCGGCGAACGGGTGCTTGGGGCTGGCGACGATGACGATCTCCTGCGGACACTCGAACAGCTTGACCCGCTGCGCGTCGTAACCCATGTCGTCGAGCGTGTAGATCAGGTCGACTTCATTGTGCATGAGCATATCCGAGAGCGTTTTCGTGTCGCCCTCGACCAGCTGCGTGTTCACATGCGGACAGTGCTCATGATACAGCGGCAGGATCTCTCCGAAGCTGGCCGTCATGATCGACTCGATCGTGCCGATGCGCAGCGTGCCGGTCAGGTCGCGCTCCTGCACCGTAAACGACACGGCGCGTGCGGCGGCCGACACGACATCGCGCGCGTAGGGGATGAACTCCTGCCCGTAGTGGGTGATGGATACGGTTTTTCCGATGCGGTCAAACAGGCGCACGCCCAGCTCGTTTTCGAGCTGTTGGACCTGCACCGTAACGGCGGACTGGGAATACCCCAGGGATTCTGCGGCCTTGGAGAAGCTCTGTAGCTGCGCGACCTTTAAAAACGTGGTCAGCAAACGAAGTTCCATAAGGCGATGCCTCCTTATCCCGATTTGGTTCCGTTTTTATCTCAAGCTTATAATACGTCGCAAATCCGGCCTACGTCAAGCATTTTTTCGCCTATCCAACAGGTGACAGGGGAGGATTGACATGAAAATATCATTTTTGCGAAAGAATATCATCAAATTTTTGAATTGAATCGAAAACGCAAAACGTACCTTTCGGAATTGTGAATTTTACAACAGGCGCGCGATATGCTATCATGCAACTGTAAGCGAGGGGATCGGCTGACGGCCTCCCCGGAACCGAAAAAATTTCAGGAGGTAGCTGCTATGAAAAGCATTTGGCTGAACATTCTTGCGTTCGTTGCGTTTCTCGCGATCGAGATCGTCGCTGTCTCCTTTATGAGCACGTACTCCGCGGGTTCTGCTGCGATGGCGCTGCTGGGTGTGCTTGCGCTCGTGATCGGCGGCATTTACACGGTCCTGCTTGGCAGAGACATCGTGAGCATCCGTCGCTGATCTCATTTTCCTTTGCTATTTTTCATCCATTTCTGTTTTTTTCTCCAAGGTTTCCGGGAGTAACCGCCTCCCGGTGACCGCCCCCCCAATGTGCGGTTTCCCGCACAAAAAATCTCCTCCCGTAACCGCCGGGAGGAGATTTTTTTATCCGTGCCGACGCTCGGAAAAAGATTTACAACCGTTCCGGCCTGTGATACACTACGCTCAGAACTGTATATTGCGCAGTCTTCGCCGCTTCGGGCGGCAGGGGAAATGTGGGTGCAAAGCCCCGCGAGTCGGTCACTGTGAAGCCGCCGGAAGGCGGATCAGTCAGAATACCCGAAGGCTGCAGGCATTTCTGCCGGAACCGGAAGTTGCATGGCTGAACGAAGGAATTTCGTCCGGCCGGTTTTGCTGCACCTGTCCGCCGGTTTCGGCGGGCAGAATTTTTTCTTTCAGGAGGGAAACACATGAAAAAACGGTTACTGTCCCTGCTGCTGGTGCTGGCAATGGTGTTCAGCCTCATGCCGGCGGCACTGGCGGCGGACAAGCCGAGCTTCCAGAGCTTCTTTGAAAGCGTCCCGGCCAACGCCGAGACGGAGCCCGGCTCCCCGAACAGCACGAACAAATGGAAAGTGGCCTCGTTGGGCGAGGACTATGTGCTCAAGTCCGGCGGAGCCGGAAAAAGCAGAGCCAGCAGCACCCTGCAGTTGACCTTTACCGCAGACGCAGAGCTCACATTTGAGTACAAGGTCTCGTCCGAGCCCAATTACGACTACTTCACCATCACCTATGACGGGGCGGAAAAGGTCAAAGAGAGCGGCGACCTCGGCTGGAAGACCTACACGCTCTCGGCCGAGTCCGGCAAGGTGCTGACGCTGACCTATACAAAGGACGTCAGCGGCGACGAGTCCGACGACTGCGTCTATGTCCGCAACTTCACGGCGGGCGAGGCCACGGTCGTCACCTTCCACGCCAACGGCGGCGTGGGCGACGACTACACGCAGAATTTCTACGGTCAGGCCGCGCTCAAGCGCAACGCCTTCACGAAGGCGGACGGCGTGTTCGCCGGCTGGGCGACAACACCGGACGGGGAAGTCGCTTACACCGACGGCGCGAAGCTCAATCCCACGGAGGCGATGGATCTCTACGCCGTCTGGACGCCGGCGCACACCGTCACCTTTGCCTATAACGACGGCACAACAGCCGACACCACGGTCGCCATCGCGTGCGACACGGCCATCGGCGCCGGCGCCATCCCGCAGCCGACGCGCACCGGCTATACGTTCGGCGGCTGGTTCGCCGGCAACACCGCGCTGACGGCGGACACGGTCATTGCGGACGACACGACCTATACGGCCGCGTGGACGGCCAACACCTACACCGTGCAGTACCTGCCCAACGGCGGCACGGGCGAGATGGCCGCGCAGACCTTCACCTATGACGCCGAGCAGGCGCTGACGGCCAACGCCTTCACCCGCGCGGGCTACGACTTCCGCGGCTGGAACACCTCTGCTTCCGGCAGCAGCGTGCAGTATACCGACGGCGCGGCCGTCAAGAACCTGAGCGCGGAGAACAACGCTGTCGTGAAGCTCTACGCCGTCTGGGCCGGTCAGCCGGTGCCGGTGACGGTGGATCGCAACGACGGCTCCGAGCCGACCGTGCGCACCGGCGTTGTGGGCTATAACTATAACTACATCTACGAAAACGGCAGCGCCCGCTACAACCAGATCCCCGATCCCACCCGCACGGGCTACATCTTCCTCGGCTGGTTCGACGCGCCGGAGGGCGGCACGGAGATTACCAACCAGACCAAGTTCGCCGACGCCACGCCCGTGACGCTCTATGCGCACTGGCAGGAGGGCATCACCGTCCATTTTGACGGCAACGGCTACAAGGGTAAGATCTCGGACAAGACCGTGCGCAAGGATGCCGTCGGCAAGAATCTGCCCTACCTGTCGGAGTACAGCTACCCGGCCAACAAGGCGCTCGACGGCTGGTATACCGCCAAAGAGGGCGGCGAGCGCGTGACGCAGGACACGGTCTTCACCGAACCCGAGATCACGCTCTATGCCCACTGGAGAGACTATCAGTATCAGGTCGAATTTAACGTTCGATACAGCGACAAGAGCAGCGTGACCGGCGAGATGGCCACCGTGGCCGTCCCGTTCGGCGTGGACTACAAACTGCCTGCCTGCACGTTCCAGCGCGAGGGCTACAAGTTTGCCGGCTGGAGCGAGTCGTCTTATGACACGACGGTCAAGTATGCCGATCAGGCGACCATCCACCGTGATTTTGAAGACGACGACTGGGACGACGGCAGCGAAGACAACGAGATCTACAAGCTCTATGCCGTCTGGACGAAGGATGCTTTCGGCATCGCGTTTGACGCGGTAGCAGCCGCGCTGCCGGCCGACGGCACCATCCGCACCGCGGATGCGCTCACGCTGCCCACGAGCGGTGACGGCTATACGATCACCTATACCAGCAGCGCCCCGGCGGTGCTGGCTGCCGACGGCACGGTCACGCTGCCGGCCTCCGGCGTGCAGACCGTGACGCTCACCGCCACGGTTACGGACACCGACGGCACGGTAAAGACGCGCGACTATACGCTCACGGTCTATTCGGCTGCGGCCGCCGCGGCCGAGGCGCGCCTTGCGCAGGCGGCGCAGACGCTGGGCAAAACGTTTGAGCCGGCCTACGGCAAGGATACGAACGCTGCCGACGCCCTTGCCGCGCTGCTGGCGTCCAAGGGCTACGACGATGTGACCGTCACGGTCAAGGCCGCCGCGGGCGACGCGAAGGCCTCCATTGACGCCGATGGCACGATCCATTATTACTTCGATGCCGGCATGAGCAGCCGCAGCAGCTATTTCTACGCGACGTTTGTCCTCAGTCTGGACGGCGCCAGTGTGGAACAAGAAGTCTATGTGCACATCACCTGGGATCTGGCGCGCGCGCAGGCCGTGCTGCAGGCGGAGCTGGATCGCATCACGCTCCCGACCGAGCCGGTCACGTCTCTGACGCTGCCGCGCTACCCGGTCAAGGAAGGCATCGACCCGTCGCAGGTCGATTACAGCAAGTACGACAACTTCAACACCTGGGCGACCGTCACCTGGACGAGCGCCAACGACCAGATCGTCAAGGTCGGCTCGGCACCCTACACGCCGTACTACGCGCCCTACGCCACGACGCTCACCCGCACCGCGGCAGACCAGCAGGTGACGCTCACGGCGTCCATCGTCTGCAACAGCATTGAGGGACTGACGCTGACGAAGGCCTTTACCGTGACGGTGGCCGCCTCGCAGGAATCGCAGGTGACGCTGCGCGAGCAGCTTCAGGCCAAGCTCGACGCGGGCTTTGCCGCCTATGGCGGTCTGCGCGATGCCGTGACCGGTGAGCCTCTGGAAGAGCGCGACGGCAAGTACATCGCAGCCAACGACATCCACTTCCCGACTACGCGCGATTTCGGCGTGGACGGCAAGTATACCCCGGTCATCATCACGAGCAGCGATGCGGACACCATCGTGCCCCCCGGCGTGAACAACGCCGCGCGCGTGGAGGTCTACCGTCCGCTGCCCGGCGAGGATGCCAAGGACGTCACCGTCACCGTGACGATCAAGGATAAGGAGACCGGCATCGCCGTCTCGCGCGATTTTGTCATCGCCGTCCAGCCGCTCACGCAGCAGGAGATCGACGCGGAGCTTGCGCTTATGGCCGAGGTCAAGGCGCATTACTTTGACGGTATCCGCAATGGCAATCCCGATCCCGAGCACATTACCGGCAACCTGCACGCCTTCCGCGAGGCGTATCTGGACGCCGACGGCCAGCTCGTCTGGGTGTACGACATTGACGATCAGGCCAACCACGGCATTGTCCCCTCGGAGCTGCCGGGCTGGCAGGCCAGCGAGCGGTGGCGCCTGTTCCGCTCGACGAATCCGGCCGTCATCAGCCACGAAAACCTGCTCGTAACGCGCGCGACGGAGCATAAGGCCGTCACGATTGTCAGCGAGCTCTCGAGTGAGACGCTCGGCAAGTATGCCGCGCGCTACCCGGACAATGCCGACTTCCAGGCGCTGAGCCATCAGGCCGTTTCCGCGCGCCTGATCGTCCGCGGCACCGCACCCACGAGCGACGAGCCGCAGGTCACGACCAGCACCGTCACCTTCCAACTGCACACGGACACCGAAATGTGGATCCAGCCGACCGTCGTCTACGACCAGTCCGAGGGCACGACGGCGATGGACGTGTTCCGGCAGGTGCTCACGGCCAACGGCTACACCTATGAGGCGAAGGGAAGCTATGTGCAGGCCGTCATCAAGCCGGACGGCACGAAAGTGGCCGAGTTCAGCAAGGGGCCGAATTCCGGCTGGGTCTTTCGCGTCAACGGGGAGTTCCCGGACGTTGCCATGCAAGACTACCAGATCTCGGACGGCGACGTGATCGAGGTGCTCTTCACTGCCAACTATATGGACGAGCCGGGGCTGTTCCTGCCGTTTACCGATGTAAACAACCACTGGGCGTACAGCGCGATCAAGCGCGTGTATAACCGCGGCCTCATGCTTGGCGTGAGCGACACGCGCTTTGCGCCGAACCAGGCGCTCAGCCGCGCCATGCTCGTGACCGTCCTCTACCGCTTGGCGGACGAACCGGATGTGACGGCGGATAACCCGTTCACGGACGTTCCGGCCGGTCAGTGGTACACGAACGCCGTGATCTGGGCGGCGGCCAACGGCATCGTCAGCGGCTTCGGCGACGGCACGTTCCGGCCAAACGCGCTGGCCACGCGCGCACAGGCAGCGGTCATGCTGTGCGGGTACGCGAAGCTTGCCGGACGCGACACGACGCAGCGCGCGGATCTGTCCGCGTATGCGGACGCGGCGGAGATCCCGTCCTGGGCGCTGGCGGAGATGCAGTGGGCGAACGCCGCACAGCTCATCCGCGGCCGCAGCGACACGATCCTTGCCCCGAACGCCGGGACGACCCGTGCCGAGATGGCCAAGATTCTCAGCACATTCATCGGCAAATAACACACAAAACAGCAGCACCCCCGAACTTCGGTTCGGGGGTGTTTCGACTGCCGGAAAACCGCAGTGGTTTTCCGACAAAAGGCTTGCAGTCTGCTGCGCGCAGAATTTGTGCGCCGCCGGCGGGCGGTAAACTCTGCGAGGGTTTTTGATACGCACAACGCCCCCGAACTTTGGTTCGGGGGCGTTTGCGCTTTGGGGAAAGAAGAGGGAAGGGATTCTTTTATTTTTTCGTGCCGCAGACCTGATACATCCGGTCGTCCGAGATGACGACGTCCACGTCAAAATACGGGGCCATGAGTGCGGCGAGCTCCGTCTCGCTGATGAGGGAGACAGAGACCGAGCTGGCTGCGCCCGCGTGATGCCGGTCGAGCATGGCGCGGCTCATGCCGTGCGCGACGGACAGGCGGCCGCCTGGTTTGAGCAGCGTCGCCAGATGCGCGATCAGGCGCGCCGGATCGGGAAAGTGCGGGAAAGCATTGTAGACCATGCAGCGGTCAAACGGCTGCGGGAGCGGCACGGTCTCAATGTCGCCGCAGAGCACGGTCACGCGCGCATCCGGGAACTTTTCGGCGGCGCGCCGGGCCATTTCCGGGGCAATGTCCACACCGGTGACGCTGTGCACGTCCCGCGCCAGATAGTCCGGGAAGAGCACGCCCGTTCCGCAGGCCACGTCGAGCACGTCCACGCCCGCGCGGATGTCCGCATTGTCGAGAATGGTGCGGATGACCGGCTCGTTGCGGATCATTTCCGCGTCCCAGTCCGGGGCGCAGCGGTCGAAAAACGAAATGACGTCACTGCGTTCAATCATCGGCAGGCGCCTCCTTCGGGTAGCGCTCGGGGATGAGGCGCGCCTTCATGAGCGCGAACACGATGCTCGGAATGAATACGAGCTGGATGACGGTGCCGGGCCAGCTCTTGACGACGGAGCCCGCGACCCACGTGGCCATGGAGTAGCTGCCGCGCGCGAAGATGAGCGCATTGACCAGACCGTTGACAACGCGGCCGGCGACGATGGCGACGATGAGGCTGATATAGAGGTCGGCGTACACGTGGCGCGTGCGCACGCAGCGCATCATGATGCCGGCGATCAGGCCGTAGACGGCCAGCTCGATCATCATCGACGGCAGGATGCTCACCGGGGGCATGCCGCACAGTGCGCTCGAGAGCGCGGGGCCGGCCAGACCGCACAGCAGGCCGAACTGCCAGCCGCACACGAGGCCGCACAGAAAGACGGGGATGTGCATCGGGCAGAAGATCTGGCCGGCGCCCTGAATGCCGTGAAACAGCAGCGGCAGCACATAGCACAGGGCGATGCACACGGCGGTGATGATGGATTTTTTGACGGTAGACATGGTTTGCATCGGACTTCGGTTCCTTTCTGATTTTGGATTTACAGGAGTATTTCCGCTGCGCACACGATGGCGCACAGCGCAAGCGCGCCCCAGCCGCTCAGGGGCAGGGGAACGGACTTTTTTCGGGTGCGGCCGCGCGCGCCGCGGTAGCCGCGCGCCTCCATGGCCATAGCGAGCTCGTCGGCACGCTTGAAGGCGCTGAGAAAGATCGGCACGATCAGCGGCAGCATGGCCTGTGCGCGCTCGTGCAGGCGGCGGCTTTCAAAGCGCGCGCCGCGCGCGATCTGCGCCTTGCGGATGGTGTCGGTCTCCTCGAGCAGCGTCGGGATGAACTGCACGGCGACGGACAGGATCATCGCAATGTCCTCGACCGGCAGCCGCACGAGCCGCAGCGGGCTGAGCAGCGTCTGGATCGCGCCGGTGATCTCGAGCGGCGGCGTCGTGCACGTGAGCACGTTGCTCATCACGAGGATGAGCGCGAGCCGCACCGTCACCTGCGCGCCCTGCACGATGCCGGGCACGGACAGCGTGAGGATCCACCAGTGCCAGATGGCGTCGTCGGTGGCGAAAAACAGGGCGTTCATCACAAAGATGAGCAGGAAAAACCAGCCCATGCGCGCCACGGACGCGAGCGCGGTGCGCAGCGGCAGACCGCAGACGGCCACGACGGCGGCCGTGACGGCGAGCAGCAGCGCATAGCCGAGCCAGGCGTCCGTGCACACGGTGGCGGCGATAAGGATGAGAAAGCCGAAAAACTTCGCCCGCGCGTCCAGCCGGTGCAGGATCGAGGTGCCGGGAGTGAACTGCCCGGTCAGGTGTTCCCTCATGGGCGGCCACCGCCCTTCGCGCGCAGCACGGCCGCGAGCAGCGCGTCATAGCTTGCGATGTCCTGCGGAATGTCCAGCCCGCCCTGCCGGAGCAGGGCGGCGGCGGTGCGGCTCTGCGGCACGCCCAGCCGGTGCGCGCGCATCCAGTCGAGGTCGGCGTAGATCTCCTCCGGCGTGCCGTCGCGCACGAGCTGCCCGTCCTCCAGCACGAGCAGCCGCTGCGCATACGCGCCCAGACAGTCGGCGTTGTGTGAGACCATGAGGATGGTCATGCCGCCGCGGTTGAGCTCGGTGACGAGCCGCAAAAACGCCTCGCGGCCGAGCGGATCGAGCCCCGCGATCGGCTCGTCGAGAATGAGATACTCCGGCTTCGTTGCCAGCACGCCCGCGATGGCCACGCGCCGCTTCTCCCCGCCGGAGAGGCCCATCGGCGGCTGGTCGTGGACTTTCTCGAACGAGAAGCCCACGGTCTCGAGCGCCCAGCGCACGCGCGCCTGCTTTTCGGCGGCGCTCAGGCCACTGTGCTTCAGGCCGAAGGCCACGTCCTTTTCCACGGTCGTCTCAAAGAGCTGACACTCCGGGTACTGGAACACGATGCCGACCTTGCGCCGCAGAATGCTGCGGTCATAGCGGCGGGCGTGGATGTCCTGCCCGTCGAGCATGACGGTGCCGGCCGTCGGCGTGAGCAGGCCGGCCATAATCTGGATGAGTGTGGACTTGCCGCAGCCGGTGCGGCCGAGGATGCCGACGAAGCTGCCGTTTTCGACCGTGACGGACACATCGCGCAGCGCAGTGGTCTCAAAGGGTGTCCCCGCGCCGTAGACACACGTCAGATTCGTTACTGTGATCGGCATAGTTCCTCCGCAAGCTCCTCGAGCGTCAGCGGGCAGCGGGCGAGCACGATCCCGGCCTGCTTCAGGTCGTAGTACATCTGCACCGGCATCGGCGGCGTGAGCCCTGCCGCGGCCAGCAGCTCCGGCTGCGTGAGCATCTCGCGCGCCGTGCCGTCGGCGATCATTTTGCCGTTGTGGATGAGATAGACGCGGTCGGCGCCGATGGCTTCTTCAATATAATGTGTAATCATGACGACGGTCTTGTGCTGCTGCGTGTGCAGGCGGCGGATCGTGCGCAGCACCTCCTGCCGGCCGTCGGGGTCGAGCATGGCGGTGGCCTCGTCGAACACCAGAATGTCCGGCGACAGGGCCAGCACGCCGGCCAGCGCCACACGCTGCTTCTGCCCGCCGGAGAGCGTGTGCGTCGCGCGGTTTTCATAACCTGCCATGTCCACGGCGGCGAGCGCCGCGGCCACGCGCGCGGGGATCTCGTCTTCCGGCACGCCGTAGTTTTCCAGCCCGAAGGCCACGTCCTCGCCCACGATCGTGGACACGAACTGGTTGTCCGGATTTTGAAACACCATGCCGACTTTGCGCCGCAGCGCCCAGCGGTTGGCGGGGTCGGCAGCGTCCATGCCGTCGACGGTCAGCGTGCCGTGCTGCAGCGGCAGCAGGGCGTTGAAGTGCTTGACGAGCGTGGATTTGCCGCAGCCGTTGTGCCCGAGCACGGCCACAAACTCGCCGGGGGCGACGTGCAGCTGCGCGCCGTTGAGGGAGCGGCGGCCGCCCGGCCCGTCGTAGGAAAATCGAATGTCGTGTGCATCAATCATGATCGGATCGCCCATACTCTTTATCGTGTATTTGACACAAGTATAACAAAAAACGACCGCCGCGCAAGCCCGGTGGGGGGATGTTTTTTCGGGAAAAACCACACAATATGCAAATGCTTGTCCCGGTTGACGTGCGCACGCTTTGGCGGTACAATAGCAGCACGAATCAGAAAGGATGACTGCCATGTACAACGGTTATTATTATGGCTTTGATATGACGTATCTGGTGCTGGTCGTGCCGGCGCTGCTCATCGCGCTCATCGCGCAGATTCAGGTCAAGAGCGCGTTTTCGCGCTATGCGCGCGTGCGCTGCACGAGCGGGCTGACCGGCGCGCAGGCGGCGCAGCGCATCCTGCAGGCCAACGGTATCACGGATGTGCGCATCGAGCACATCTCCGGCAAGCTCACCGACCACTTCGACCCGCAGGCGAAGGTCATCCGCCTCTCGGACGAGGTGTATGGCGTCGCGTCGATTGCGGCCGTCGGCGTCGCGGCGCACGAGGCGGGCCACGCCGTGCAGTACGCGACCGATTACGCGCCCATCCGCATCCGCGCGGCCATCATCCCGGCCACGCGCATCGGCTCGAACCTGTCGTGGCCGCTGCTCATCGCGGGGCTGATCTTCAACTGGTCGGTGCTCGTCTGGGCGGGCATTCTGCTCTTCGGCCTCGTGACGGTGTTCCAGCTGGCGACGCTGCCGGTGGAGTTCAACGCTTCCCGCCGCGCGCTGGCCGCCATCGAGTCGCGCAATCTGCTCACGGACGACGAGCTGCGCGGCGCGCGCAGCGTGCTGCGGGCGGCCGCCATGACGTATGTCGCGGCGCTGCTGGTGTCGTTCGCGCAGCTGCTGCGGCTGATTATTCTCTACGGCAACCGCCGCCGGGATTGACACGGCCGTTGCAATCGACGGCAAAGTATCGTAAAATAGCAGGTACGAACGGTACCTGCTATTTTCTTTTTGGGGTGATCGTATGCATCGCATTTTTATCGTGGAGGACGACGCGGCCATTGCCGCCGCGCTGCAAAAGCACCTGACGACGTGGGGCTTTGACGTGCGCTGCGCGGAGGATTTCCGCAATGTGCTCGCCGAGTGCACGGCGTTCGATCCGCAGCTTGTGCTGCTGGACATCGCGCTCCCGTTTTATAATGGCTACCACTGGTGTCAGGAGCTGCGGCGCGTGTCGAACGTGCCGGTCGTGTTCATCTCCTCAGCGTCGGACAATATGAACATCGTCATGGCCATGAACATGGGCGGGGATGATTTCATCGCCAAGCCCTTTGATCTGAACGTGCTGCTGGCGAAGATCCAGGCGATCTTGCGCCGCACGTATGATTTTGCCGCGCCCGCGCCCACGCTCGAGCATCGCGGCGCCGTGCTCAACACGGCGGATGCGAGCCTGATGTATCAGGGGCAGCGCATCGAACTGACGAAAAACGACTACCGCATCCTGCAGACGCTCCTCGAGCGCAAGGGCAGCGTCGTCAGCCGCGAGACGCTCATGGAAAAGCTCTGGGAGACGGACAGCTTCGTGGACGAAAACACGCTCACGGTCAACATCGCCCGTCTGCGCCGCAAGCTTGAGGCCGCCGGTCTGTCGGATTATATCACGACGAAAAAGGGCCTCGGCTATCTCATCGAGTGAGGGGGCAAGATATGTTTGGTGCCTATGTGCGGGAAAACCGCAAGGTCGTGATCGCGCTCGCGGTTTACACGGCCGTGTTCGCATTCATATTCTGGCTCTACCGGCTGCCGCTGGGCGCGGTGGGGTATGCGGCGCTCGTGTGTCTGTTTTTGCTGCTGGTCTGGCTTGCGGTCGATTACCGGCGCTTTGCCGTGCGTCTGCGCCTGCTGCGGCGGCTGGAGCAGGAGATCACGCTCAGCACCGAGCAGCTGCCCGAGCCGGACGGTGCGCTCGAGGCGCAGTATCAGGCGCTCGTGCGCGCGCTCGATGCCGACCGCCGCGCACGGCTGACGCGCAGCCAGCAGGGCTATCAGGAGCTGGTGGAGTATTACACCGTTTGGGCGCACCAGATCAAAACGCCCATCGCCGCCATGCGCCTGCTGCTGCAGGACGCGGACACGGACGAGCAGCGCGCCCTGCTCGAGCAGCTGCAGAGCGTGGAGCAGTATGTGGAGATGGTGCTCGGCTATCTGCGGCTCGAGAGCCCGTCGTCAGACTATGTCATCCGCAACTACGCGCTCGACGATATCGTCCGGCAGGTGGTGCGCAAGTATGCCTCGCAGTTCATCCGGCGCAGGCTGCGCCTGGAGTACACGCCGCTGAATGTCAGCGTCATCACGGATGAGAAGTGGCTGCTGTTCGTCATCGAGCAGGTGCTCTCCAACGCGCTCAAGTACACCCGCAGCGGGTCAGTGTCCATCACGCTCGAGGCGCCGAAAACGCTCTGCATCCGCGACACGGGCATCGGCATTGCGCCGGAGGACCTGCCGCGCGTGTTTGAAAAGGGCTTCACCGGCTGCAACGGCCGCACGGACAAGCGCGCGACCGGCATCGGCCTGTATCTCTGCCGCCGCATCCTTGAAAAGCTCGGCCACACGATCGCCATCACCTCGACCGTCGGCGAGGGCACGACGGTGCGCATCGGCCTGCAGCAGGACGCGCTCGAGGTCGAGTGAGCCTTACAGAATCGTAAGTTTCCGCCGGGAAAATGTAAGCCAGATGCATGGCAGCCATTTCCCCGGCGGTTTATACTGAGCCTGTCATTACACAGGAGGTAACGGTCATGTCGTTTTTGGAAGTTCGTCATGTTCAGAAAATTTACACCACCCGCTTCGGCGGCACAAAGGTGCAGGCGCTCACGGACGTGAATTTCACGGTCGAGAAGGGCGAGTACGTCGCCATCATGGGCGAGAGCGGCAGCGGAAAGACCACGCTGCTGCGGGACCTCATCCGCTGTGTCTCCCTGGGGGAAGGGGTGCGTCCCCGGCGGGTCGGGGTGGCCGACGAGCGGGGGGAGCTGGGCGCGGGCGCCCTCCGCCGCCATCTGGGCCCCCGGACCGACGTGCTGGAGAACTGCCCCAAGGCCGCAGCCCTGCTGATGCTCCTGCGGGGGATGGCGCCCCAGGTGCTGGCGGTGGACGAGATCACCGCGCCGGAGGACGTGGCGGCGCTGGTGTCCGCGGCGGGCTGCGGCGTGACACTGCTGGCCACCGCCCACGGGGCGGGACGGGAGGACCTGTCCCGGCGGAAGCTGTACCGGGGGCTGCTGGAGGAGGGAGTCTTCCGGCGGCTGGTCCGCATCCGCAGGGAGGCGGGCCGGAGGATCTATGAAGTGGAGGTGCTGGAATGATCCGGATGCTTGGCGCGGTCTGCCTGGCGGCGGGCCCGGTCTGGCTGGGAATGAGCGCTGCGGCGGAGCTGGCCCACCGGGAGCGGGCCCTGGGGGCCCTGTGCGCCGGACTGGAGCTGATGGAGCGGGAGCTGGCCCTGCGGCTGACCCCGCTGCCCCAGCTGATGGAGGAGCTG
>ERZ772875.1411-NODE-1411-length-22008-cov-10.290530_pt1 | contig 22008 bp, 15 predicted proteins | sample MGYA00580585_ERZ772875 | MGnify/ENA primary metagenome ERZ772875 (study PRJEB29015, sample SAMEA2737736) | human gut metagenome | biome: human gut; feature: human-associated habitat; material: faeces | place: China | collected 2012 ... | reverse complement strand
CGGCGTTGACGAAAAGTCGGTATCACGTCCGGTCGGCTCATGAAATTTTCAAGGTGCAATCTTCCCTGAAAAAGAAAAATACCGCCCATGCAGCGCAGCGATGGATTTTGTCGGGGTGAATCGGCGGCAAAATGAATCGGGTGTGTTGCGGGGCGGTAAGTTCTTTCGTGGACTTTTCCTCACGGAAGTGGTGGGTCTCACGGTGATAACCAACCACTTTCTGTGCCTGTGTTCAAAATGAACACGACCACATTTTGTGGATGGCTTCAAACCAATCCACAAGAGCAGTGGGATTTACAAGAAAAATACTACTGTATGTGGAATTCGTCAAGAGGGTTTTGGAAAACCCCTATTCTCACACTCATCCACCCTATCATGTGGGAAACCACGGGCATGATCTTGTGATCATGCGTTCTCCCAAAATGCTGACCCCAAATGAATACGATGTGTTTTTCAGCTTTCTGGAAAACACGGTGATGAAAAACGCATACTGACAGTAAAACCGCTCCGAGCGTTCTGCCCGGAGCGGTTTTGCGTCAGCAGTATTTATGCAGAACGGTCATAGACGGAGGGAGAAGTCATGCGTCCTTGCACAGCTTGGTCAATTCTTCGATGGCGGCATCCTCGTCCGGGCCATCGGCGGCGATGGTCACGGTCTCGCCGCACTTCACGGCCAGACCCATTACGGCAAAGATCTTCTTCATGTCGGCGACTTTGCCGTTCTTAGTCATAGTGACTTTGCTCTCAAAGCCTTTGGCAGCTTTGCTCAGGATACCGGCGGGACGGGCGTGCAGACCTTCTTTGTCCTGAATGGTGATATCGATGCTCTTCATAAAAATCTCTCCTTTTTGGAATCGTTATTGTAAGTGCTCCAGCACATAGTTCATATCGGAAGTGGTCTTGAGCTGTTCCAGCGCATCCTCATCTTCAAGGATCTCGCAGACATTGCCCAGCAAGTCAAGATGGTCGTTGCCGACACCGGCAATGCCGAACACGAGGTAGGCTTTTTCATCGCCGAAGTCCACGCCCTGCGGATATTGCAGCAGAACAACGCCGGACTTTTTAACGGTGCCCTTCTTCTGGCTTGTGCCGTGGGGAATGGCTACGCCCATGCCCATGTAGGTGCTCACCAGCTTTTCGCGCTCCACCATGGCATCGGCGTAACTGTCATCCACATAGCCCCGCTTTGCCAGCAGCGCACCGGCGGCACGGATGGCCTCCTCCTTGGTGACGGAGGGCAGACCCAGCTGGATGTCCTCCGCCTGGATCTTCATCACGGAACCGTTGGCTTTGGAAGCCTCGGTCACGGCAGCCGCCAGAGGGGCTACGGCTGCATTGCGCAGGTCGGATACGATCTCCTCATTGGCGGCAGCTTCGGCCTTGGCATCCAGTGCCGGGGTAGTGGAGGTCAGTGCATTGTACAATGCGTCCAGATGCGGATCTGCAAGGAAGTTATCCAATGTAACAAGCTGTGCCTGCGGGGCGCACTTGGCGGCACGGTCAGCCAGAACGCGCTGGCAGACCACCACGTCCGCGTCGGCGGGGATGGTATCCACGCTGGAGTTGGTCACGGTCAAGTCGGGGCGCTCCGCCTTAATGCGGTTGTGGAACTTGGTAGCACCCATGGCGCTGGAACCCATACCGGCATCGCAAGCAAAGACAATCTTGCGGATCTGACCGACATTTACGGCAGTAGGTTCAGGAACCTCGCCCTTAGCCTGTGCCTTCATCTCCTTCATTTCGTTCTGGGCATCGGTCAGGCTCTTGGCATGGCCGGAGGTTGCTTTCAGGATGATCGAGGACAGGATAAAGGAGACTGCACCAGCGATGATAACGCCCAGCAGGACGGTGAGGATGGAATCCCGGGGAGCCATTGCCATGTAGGCAATGAGGGAACCGGGAGAAGCAGGGCCGGACAGGCCTGCACTTGTCATGGAGTAGAACAGGATGGCGCAGAAGTTGCCTACGATGGGGGCGATAATGATCACGGGATTCATCAGGATGTAGGGAAAGTAGATCTCGTGGATGCCGCCCAGCAGGTGGATGATGACAGCACCGGGAGCGGATTGGCGGGTGGTGTCGTCCTTACAGAAGAAGCAGTAGGCCAGCAGGATGCCAAGGCCGGGGCCGGGGTTGGCATCCAGCATATACATGATGGAGCGACCGGTCTCAGCAGCCTGACTTGCACCGATGGGGCTGAAGATGCCGTGGTTGATGGCGTTGTTCAGGAACAGCACCTTGGCAGGCTCAATAAAGACGGACACCAGCGGCAGCAGGCTGTGCGCCACAAGGAAGTCCACACCGGCGGTCAACATGGTGAGGATGGCGGTCATGAACGGGCCGATGACGTAGTAGCCAAGGATGGCCAGCAGCATACCCAGAATGCCGATGGAGAAGTTGTTGATCAGCATCTCGAAACCGGCGGGGATATGGCCTTCCACCTTCTTATCGAACTGCTTGATGACCCAGCCGGCCAGAGGGCCCATGACCATGGCGCCCATCAGCATGGTGTAGTCCGAGCCGCAGATGCAGCCCACCACGGCGATGGCGGCGATGACGCGGCCACGGTCGCCTGCAATCATCTTGCCGCCCTGCCCTGCAATGAGGATGGGCAGCAGGTAGGTCAGCATCGGGGATACCATGCTGGCCAGCTTTTCGTTGGGGAACCAGCCTGCTTCAATGAATAGAGCGGTGAGGAAGCCCCACGCGATGAATGCGCCGATATTCGGCATGACCATGCCGCTGAGGAACTTGCCAAAGCGGGAAACAGCGTTTTTCATTTGTAGCTCTCCTTTTTCACTTGAAAGGCAGGCGGTGCAGCTCCTGTGGCATGGGAGCTGCGGCCTGCGGACGGGTTATTCGGAGGAGCTTTCGTTTCGTTCTGGCACTATTCTAGCCGATACTGCGCCGGATTTCAATGGTGACAAGCGGTGGGGTTGTCACCGGAGGATGGTGACACCAGTGGGCTGATACGGCAACATTTCCAATGGATGCGCGGGTGATTTGTGCATATTTGCTGATGCTCCGGGATACAAGACGGGAACAAGGAAGCTTTTGTCACCGGGCAATGGTGACAAAAAACACACAACTTCTTTTCCGCGTTAGGGGCTGGCAGACGGGGTGGCACTATGTTACAATAGAAGCAATGGGTAACTTTTGGGAAAAGGAGAGAAGCAACATGGGTGCGGTGTATCGTGAGGAACTGTCGGCAAATGCACGGAAGCTGATCGAGCAGCTGCTCAGCCTTCCGCAGGGCTGGGTGACGGCGGCGGCGCTGGCTGAAAGCATCGGGGTCAGCCGCCGCACCGTGCTGCGGGAGCTGCCCGCTGTGGAGCAGTGGATGCAGGCTGCCGGGGCGCATTTTGTGCGGAATCCCGGCAAGGGTCTGCTGCTGGATGAAGCGCCGGAGCGGCGAGACGCACTGCGCACCCAGCTGAACAGCGGCGACAGGAAAAAACTTTCCCGCGCAGAGCGGCGGCAGCAGCTTTTGACAAGGCTGCTCAGCGAGCAGGAACCCTGCAAAACAGCGGTACTGGCACGGGCGCTTGGCGTTTCGGAAAGCACGCTGTCTGCGGACTTGGATGAACTTGAGACCAAGCTACACCCCTACCGGGTGGAGATGTTCCGCCGCCCCGGCGTGGGGGTCTGGCTGCAGGGGGATGCTTCTTCCTACCGGAGGGTGGTGTCTGCCCTGCTGCGCAGCAGTATGCCGGAAAAGGAACTGGCAGAGGTGCTCTGCGGACGGATGCCGGAAAACGAGATCTTCTCGACCCTGCTGGATACAAAAACGGCCGAAAAGGTCTGGGCGGTTTTGCAGCAGTTTGAACAGGAAGAACAGCTCCATCTGCCGGATGCAGGTTTTCTGGCGCTGGCGATCCATTGCACCCTGACCATTCAGCAGCTGCGGCAGGGCGGCGACAAGGGCAGTGCCCCCAGAGGGCTGCGCCCGGCGGGCAATCATGCTGCCCGGCTGGTGGCGGCGCTGAACCGCGCCTTCGGGCTGACCCTGCCGCCTGAGGAAGCGCAGTATCTGGAACTGTATCTCTCCGCCTATCTGGGCGCAGAGGACCCTTGGGGTAGCGCACAGGAGATGGAACTGCGGAATCTGGAAGCCGCCCTTATCCGGGAAATGGAAAAGGCGCTGCACACAGACCTTTCCGGTTACACCTCCCTGCGGGATGACCTGTACTGCCACCTGCGCCCCATGCTGCTGCGGGTGGAGCAGAACATTCGTACCGAAAACCCCCAGCTGGACACCATCCGCACCGACTACCCCGGCCTGTGGAAAGCCACCCGCGCCGCCTGTGATGCGGTGCAGCAGCAATTCGTCCTGCCCGCCATCTCGGACGACGAAGCGGCCTACCTTGCCATGCACTTTGGCGCAGTGCTGGAACAGAATGCCATGTTCCGGCTGCGGCTGCGGGTGGTAGTGGCCTGTCCGCTGGGCATGGGCTCCAGCCGCTTTCTGGCTTCCCGGCTGGGAAACGAGTTTCCCTCTTTGCAGGTGGAGGGGTGCTGCTCGGTGCGGGAGCTGAACGCCGCCGACCTGCGTCGGAGAAAAATCGACTTCATTATCTCCACCGTGCCGCTGGAACTGGATTACCCGGCGGTGTGCATCAGCCCTTCCCTGCTGGAACCGGATCGTGCCGTGCTGAAGGACGCTATCACGCGGTACAGCCAGAACCGCGCAGAACCGGAACCGGCGGTGCAGCCCGTGCAGGATACAGCCTGTGCAGGCTCCAAGCTGCAGTATTATGCGCGCCTGACCCGGTCCATGACCGGGCTGCTGGAACATCTGACCATCCAGCCCGTCAAGGTTCCCGGCAGCCGCGCTGCCCTCATCCATGCAGCGGCGCAGCTGTTCTGCCCGCAGGAAGCGGACGCCCGGCTGGTGGAGCAGCAGCTTCGCCGCCGTGAAACGCTGGGCGATACCTACATCAAATCCCTGTATGCCCTGCTGCTCCATTGCAGGACAAGTGCGGTAAAGGACTGCCGCTTGGGCTATCTGCAGGCACAGCCGCCGGTCTATGAGCCGGGGCGCATCGTGCTGGGGGCACTGGTGCTGCTGGCCCCGGATGACGGGAACGGCGTCCCGGTGGAGGTCATGCAGAATGTCAGCGGGCAGCTGATCGAAACGCCCCGGCTGATGGAGGCACTGCGCACCGGCCAGCAGCAGGAAGCTGCAGACCTGCTGGAACAGGGCTTTGATCGCACCTTTTTTGCAGACTGCAAACCGCCGCATACAAAATGAACTGAAAACGCACTCCCGGCTTTTGCCTTTTGGGCAGAGCCGGGAGTTTTTTTGTTGTTGTAACAAGATACCTATTAGAGAACTTTTGAACTGAAAATCATGTATCCCAGAAAGTTGGCGAAAAGCACCAAAAACATGCAGTGCGATTTGTTGAAACAACAGCTTGACATGGGCGAAAACTGTTGGTATTATAATGCTAGAGCTTTCGTTTCAACAGTTTCGAATTTCGTAACAACAATCGTGAAGGAGGCTGTTGTTCCCATGATCTACACCGTAACATTGAATCCGGCGCTGGACAAGACCGTTGAGATCCCAAACCTTGCGCTGGACACCGTAAACCGGATCACCAAGATGCGTACCGATCCCGGTGGCAAGGGCATCAACGTCAGCAAGGTGATCGCAAAGCTGGGTGGGACCAGCAAGGCTATCGGCATTCTGGCCGGTAACAGCGGCAAAGCCATTCAGGACGCATTGGACGGTGAAGGGCTTGCCCACAACTTCCGTTTCGTGCCCGGCGAGACCCGCACGAACCTGAAGGTCATCGACCCGGAAAACCACACCAACACTGACATCAACGAGCCGGGTATCGAGGTAGATGCCCCGGAGCTGACCGCCCTGCTGTACGACCTGCTGAAGGAACTGAAACGGGGGGATATCGTGGTGCTGGCAGGCAGCCTGCCGAAGGGTGCCCCCAAGGACACCTACTACACATGGGTGGAATCCTGCAAAAAGGCAGGGGCAAAGGTCTTTCTGGATGCAGACGGCGAGCTGCTGGCAGAGGGGCTGAAGGCTGCTCCCTATCTGGTCAAACCCAACAACGACGAGCTTTCCCGCATGGTGGGCCGGGAGCTGAAAACGCTGGATGAACTGGCCGATGCCGGTCAGGCGCTCATCCGCAGGGGCATCGAACATGTGGTGGTGTCCATGGGCGGTCGGGGTGCGCTGTATCTCCGCAAGGACAGCGTGATCTACGCTCCGGCACTGAAGGTCAAAGTGGGCAGCACGGTGGGTGCCGGCGACAGCGTGGTCGCCGCTCTCGCCTACGCCGAAGCGGAAGGGCTTAGCGAAGAAAACACCGTTCGCTTGTCCATCGCCACAGGAGCCGCCAATGTGATGTGCAGCGGCACACAGGCCGCAGAGCGCAGCCAGATCGAAGAACTGCTGCCGCTGGTCACCTTCCAGCATCTGTAAAACTTCTTGAAAACACAACGGTAACTGTTATAATAAAAGGAGAGTTTCATTATGAAAGTCAAAGCTGTTCGTCTGCACGCCGCCAACGATCTGCGTCTGGATACTTTTGAACTGCCAGAGATCAAGGACGATGAGATCTTGGTCAAGGTCGTTTCCGATAGCATCTGCATGTCTACTTACAAGTGCGCCATCCTCGGCACTGGTCACAAGCGTGTGCATCCGGATGTAGCCGAGCACCCCGCCATCATGGGTCACGAGTTCGCCGGTGATATCGTCAAGGTGGGCAAGGCGCATCAGGACAAGTTCAAGCCCGGCATGAAGTTCACCCTGCAGCCCGCCCTGAACTACAAGGGCACCATGTGGAGCCCCGGCTACTCCTACGAGTTCTTCGGCGGCGACGCCACCTACTGCATCATCCCTGCCGAGGTCATGGAACTGGGCTGCCTGCTGGAGTACAAGGGCCGTGCTTACTACGAGGCTTCTCTGGCCGAGCCTATGAGCTGCTCCATCGGTGCTTTCAACGCCGCCTACCACACCAAGATGGGTGTGTACCATCACGATATGGGCATCAAGAAGGGTGGCAAGCTGGCGATTCTGGCCGGTGCAGGTCCCATGGGTCTGGGTGCTCTGACCTACGCACTGCACCGTGATGTGCGCCCCGGCATGGTGGTGGTCACCGATATCAACGAGGATCGTCTGGCCCGTGCGGAGTCCCTCTTCCCCCCGAAGGAGGTCAAGGAGAAGGACGGCATCGACCTGTACTTCGTCAATACCGCCAACATGGCAGACCCCGCTGCCGAGCTGCGGAAGCTGACCGGCGGTACCGGCTTTGATGATGTGTTCTGCTACGCCCCCATCGCGCCGGTGGTGGAGCTGTCCAGTGCTGTACTGGGTCGTGACGGCTGCCTGAACTTCTTTGCAGGCCCCACCGACAAGCAGTTCAGCGCCAAGATGAACTTCTACGATGTGCACTACAATTCTACCCATGTCATGGGCACCACCGGCGGTAATACCGCCGACATGATCGAGTCGCTGGAACTGACCGCCGCTAAGCGCATCGATCCGGCTGTGATGGTCACCCACATCGGCGGTCTGAACGCCGCTGCCGAGACCACCCTCAACCTGCCCAAGATCCCCGGCGGCAAAAAGCTGATCTACACCCACCTGACCATGCCCCTCATCGCCCTGACCGATCTGCGTGCCAAGGGCGAACAGGACAACGACCCCCGCTATACCGCACTGGCTGACATCGTGGATGCCCACAACGGCCTGTGGTGCCCGGAAGCAGAGGAATATCTGCTGGCAAACTTCAACCCGGAGGACTAAGCAGAACGTGCCATGGGACAGGACAAACGCAGACAGGAGGAATCCCCCATGGAACAACGCCGCAATCAGATCGTGGAGCTGGTGAACCGCAAAGGCAGCATTAGCTTTGCCCAGCTCAAGGAAGCTTTCCCTTCCGTTTCGGAAATGACCCTGCGCACAGACCTGAAAGCACTGGATGAAGCCCGCCGTGTGGTGCGGGTGCATGGCGGTGTCAAGTCGGTGGAGCAGGTGGTAGGCACAGACGACCTGCTGAGCCGCCGTGCCGCCCGCAATGCCGAAGCAAAGCAGATCATTGCCGAAAAAGCCGCTGCTCTGCTGCGCCCCAACACCACCCTGTTTCTGGATTCCGGCAGCACCGCCACAGCAGTGGCCCGGTGCATCCCGGATCAGCCCATGCTCATCTACACCAGCGGCCTGAGCTGCGCCATGGAGCTGGCAAAGCTGGAAAAGCCCAATGTATCCCTGCCGGGCGGCAGACTGAACCGGTTCAGCCTGAGCGTCTGCGGTGCACAGAGCATCCAGACGATGGAGGGCATCAACTTTGATCTGCTGCTGCTGGGCGTGACCAGTTACAGCCCGGAAACCGGTTTTACCTGCGGCGTGGAGGATGAAGCACGGCTCAAGCAGACCGTGCTCCGCCGCTGTGACTGTGAGCAGAAAGCCGTGCTGCTGGATTCCTCCAAGATCGGACTGAAAAGTACATTCCACATCTGCGAGCTGTCCGATATTGATATTGTGATCTCGGACGGAAAGCTGCCCGTAGAATTTTTACAGGCCTGCCGGAACGCAGGCGTAACAGTACTATAAAAGGAGCGTTATTATGAAGATCATCCGCGCAAAAGATTATCAGGATATGTCCCGCAAAGCGGCCAACATCATCTCCGCACAGGTCATCATGAAGCCGGACTGTGTACTGGGTCTTGCCACCGGCGGCACCCCGGTGGGCACTTATGCCCAACTGGTGGACTGGTACAACAAAGGCGATTTGGATTTCTCCGAGGTCACTACTGTCAATCTGGACGAGTACCGCGGCCTGCCCAAGGAGCATCCCCAGAGCTACTGGTATTTCATGAATGAGAACCTGTTCAGCAAGGTGAATATCGACCCGGCCAAGACCAACCTGCCGGACGGCACCAATCTGGACACTGCCGCCGAGTGTGCCCGTTACAACGGTATCATCCACAAGCTGGGCGGCATCGACCTGCAGCTGCTGGGCATCGGCCCCAATGGTCATATCGGCTTCAATGAGCCGGGCGAAGCCTTTGAGCTGGAGACCCACTGCATCGACCTTGCGCCCACCACCATCGAAGCCAACAAGCGCTTCTTTGACGGCAACGAGGCCCTTGTCCCCAAACAGGCATACACCATGGGCATCAAGACCATCATGCAGGCACGCAAGGTGCTGGTGGTAGCCAACGGTAAAGCCAAGGCACAGGCCGTCAAGGACGCCGTGACCGGCCCTGTGACCCCTGCCTGCCCCGGCAGCATCCTGCAGCTGCATCCGGACTGCATCCTTGTGGCAGACGAGGAAGCACTGAGCCTGCTGTAAACTCCCAAAGCCAACTTCTTCATTTACCATAACTTTGCTTAAGATCCAACCAAAGCACAGAAAGAGCCGGACTCGTTGCACGGGTTCGGCTCTTTCTGTCAGAAATAAGATTTATCTTGCTATCTTACGCAAAGAGCAACTCCAAAAGAGCCGTCATGGAGATGGTGGGTTCGCCTGCTGCGGGATTTACGCTGAAAATACGCTGAAAAGAGGTCGCCCCGATCGGTGGCCTCTTTTTTGCTGCCGCGAACTGTCTGGCTGCGGCAGCGGATAACAGCAATGTCCATTGCGCTTTGTTTTGCCCGGATGCGCACCCGCAGAAAGCGCTCCCTCGTCAAACTGCCCAAAATACGCCCTTAAAAGTTTACTTGACGCAATTCTCAAATCAATATATAATTGGGTCGGAAACCAATTGTAGAAAAGGATGATTCCCAATGGCGCGCAGATACGACAGCAAAGAAGCAAAACGGCGGATATTGACCGCCTGTGTCCGGCTTTTTCTGGAAAAAGGCTACACGAACACCAAGGTTGCAGAAATTTTAAAGGAAGCAGATGTTTCTGCCGGGTCGTTCCAGAATATTTTCCGCACAAAGGACGGTGTGCTGACCGAGCTGATCGGCATGATGTTCAGCAGGCAGTTCGGCGCGGTAAGGCCGCTGGCGGCAAATGCCCCCTCGCCGGTGTACCTCTACGCGGTGGAGACGGCTTTGCAGCTGGCGGTGACCGAGCTGAGCGAGAACCTGCGGGATATCTATGTGGAAGCGTACACCTTCCCCGCCACGGCGGAGATCATCCACCGCAGCACCACGGCCGAGCTGCAGGCGGCGTTCAGCGCGTATCTGCCCGGGTGCGCCGAGTGCGACTTCTACGAGATGGAGTTGGGCACGGCTGGCATGATGCGCGGCTACATGGCACGGCGGTGCGACCCCTACTTTACGCTGGAACGCAAAATACGGCGCTATCTGAGCATGAGCCTGAGTGCGCTGCAGGTCCCCGCGCAGGAGCGCGAGCAGGTCATCGCTTTTGTGGCGGAGATCGATATGCTTGCCGAGGCGCGGAAGGTGGTAGATGCCGTGCTTGCATCGCTGTCCGTGCAGTTTGATCTGAAAGGATAACAAGGTTTGATGACAAGGAGGGAGTAACATGAAAAAATGGCTGATCCGGTGTTTGACGGTGCTGACAATGGTGTGCCTGATACCGGGGACCGTGTTAAACGTTAAAGCGGCAGAAACAGTCCAGAGGCGCTGCGCCCGCTGTGGGAGTATGGAGACACGTGAGATCCTCGGATACAGAAAATATGATTCGACCTCTCATAGGGTTTATGTAACTGAATGCCAGAACTGCCACAACGATGGCAATGTTACGTATTTAACGGTACATACCGGCGGTACCCAAGGTCCCACCTGCACCGAGGGCAAAATCTGTGAAAAATGCGGCGCGGAATACGGCATTCTTGGTCACGACTGGGGCGCGTGGACGCCTAACTACGCCAGCAACGGCACGCACACCCGCAGATGCAAGCGCTGCAACGCAGAAGAGACTGGAAGCTGCAGCGGCGGCTACGCGACCTGCGACACTCTGGGAATGTGCAATACTTGCGGAGGGAGTTACTACGGCGGTCACGCATGGGGCGAGTGGTCATCCGCCGGCAACGGCACGCACACCCGCAGCTGCACGAACTACTGCCGCGAAGTTGATACTGCAAAGTGTACCGGTGGCAAAGCAACCTGCACCACCAAAGCGGTCTGTGAGGTGTGTGATACGGAATACGGCGAAAAAGACCCAAATAACCATGATCTGGTGCATTTCCGTGCAAAAGCCCCCACCTGTACGGAAATCGGCTGGGACGCTTACGACCGCTGCATCCGCTGCGGCTATACCACCCGCAAAGAGCTGCCCGCACAGCATGATTTGGAGCAGCACGCAGCAAAAGCCCCTACCTGTACGGAAAAGGGCTGGAACGCTTACGAAACCTGCTCCCGCTGCGACTATACCACCTATGCGGAGCTGCCTGCACAGCATGATCTGAGGCATCACGCAGCAAAAGCCCCCACCTGTACGGGAATTGGCTGGGATGCTTACGATACCTGCTCCCGTTGTGACTATACCACCACCTATGTGGAGCTGCCCGCACTGAACCATGCTCTGGAGCAGCACGAAGCGCAAGCTCCCACCTGTACAGAAATCGGCTGGGATGCTTACGAAACCTGTTCCCGCTGCGACTATACCACCCGCACAGAGCTGCCCGCACTGAACCATGATTATCAGGCTGTTACCGTAGCCCCCACCTGTGAAACAGACGGCTATACCATCTTTACTTGCAGCCGCTGCAAAGACAGCTACACCGCAGACCCGACCGATAAGCTGGGACACCAGTTCGGTGCATGGTTCCCGAATGGAACCGGCTCTCAGAGCGCCAGTTGTCTGCGAGATGGCTGTGCGCACACTGGCAGCACGGATTGCCGGAAGTTTACTTTCCGCACTGCGGAAGGCGAAGCTCTGACCTTCTGCCCCGTGTGCGGGCAGGCAGAAAACGCCGCGCAGCTGGAAAAGATCGAAGCGGCAACGGCGTGGACTAACAGCGGCAGTCTTTCTGCGGAGGATGTGACCGCACGGACGAATGGGGAATACCTGAGTGTGGCCTTTGAGACCGCAGGCAGCCTGACGCAGCCCACCGGCCGGGTAAGACTCGCGCTGCCCGCCGGATTGCTGGAAGGCAAAACGCTTGTGCGCATTGCCCCGGACGGCACACAGACGGAGATGCCGTTTGAAACAGAGCGCGGAACGATCATCCTTACGCTGGATTTTGCAAACAGCGAGCTTCCTGTAATGCTCTTCCGGCTGGTACCCCAGACCACCGCCCTCTGAACGCTTTTACAGCGGCACGAACAATAAAACGCAAAATGCCCGCCCACCGTGGTTTTCCACAGGTGGGCGGGCATTCTTTTGTGCCTTTTTGGGCATACCCCCCGGAGGATGCAGCGTTTTTTACGCTGTCTACTCTGGGGGCAGTAGATCAAGCGCTGCGCGGCAGCTCCCGGAAGCGGACACTGTCTTGCTGAAAAAGCACTTCCTAGCGCTGCTCCTCCGGCGGGCAGCAGCTCTCCCGGGGGATGAGCTTATGCGGCACGATGATCTTTGTGGCCAGAAGATTCGGGTTCTCAATGTGGTTGATGGTCTGGCTGGCGGCCTCCATGCCCAGCTGGTAGGGGTTCACGTCCACAGTGGTCAGCTGTGGGCCGCCCTGCCCTTTGTTGCGGAGTGCCCCCTTGGCAAACCCGGCGGGATTGCGCTATAATAGAGCCGTAACAGTTCCACAAAGGTGTGGTAAGGGAGGTGCGGTCATGATCCGGGTGGCGATCGTAGAGGACGACGCGGAGGTACAGGGGGTATTGCAGGAGTATGTCCGGCGGTATACCCGGCAGTACGGGACAGAGTTTGAAGTGACGGTCTTTGCGGACGGGGTGGATATTCTGGAGGATTACCGCGCGGTCTACGATATTATTTTTCTGGATGTGGAGATGAAGCATCTGGACGGCATGACCACGGCAGAGCGCATCCGGCAGATGGATGCAGACGTCATCCTGATCTTCATTACCAATATGGCGCAGTACGCCATCCGGGGCTACTCGGTGGGAGCGCTGGACTATGTGCTGAAGCCGGTGCCCTACTTTGCCTTTTCGCAGCAGCTGCTCAAGGCGGTTGCCCGGCTGGAAAAGCGTGCAAAGCACTACCTGACCGTGCCGGTGGAGGGCGGGCTGCGCCGGCTGGACACCGCAAGCATCTATTATCTGGAAAGCGAGGGTCACCGGGTGCACTTTTACACCGACGAGGGCGATTTTTCCGCCCCCGGCGCCCTCAAGGCCTTTGAGGAAAAGCTGGCAGACTGCCCCTTTGCCCGCTGCAACAGCGGCTACCTTGTCAATCTGGCACAGGTGCGGGAGCTGCGGCAGAGCACCGTGCAGGTGGGACCCTATGAGCTGCAGATCAGCCGCCCCAAGCGCAAGGCCTTTCTTGCCGCACTGACCGACTACATCGGAGGTGAAGGCTCATGACCGCGCTGCCGGATATCCCCCGGCTGTACACCGCCCTTGCCGAGTGTCTGGCGGTGCTGCTGTTCACCCCGGCGCTTGCGCCCCGCTTTTCCAAGGCGGTCACCGGGGGTATCACCCTGCTGTGGGCGGCGGTGCTGTCTGCCTTTCTGGGGCTGACGGGCAATGTGCCCGGCGGGCTCTGGATCCCCTGCATGGTAACGGCCATCGGGTTTTCTTACTTATATTTATGGGGTGTGTGGAGCATCACCCTGCTGGAAGCCGGGTATCACTGCGCACGGGCGTTTATTCTGGCAGAGCTTGCTGCCAGCGTGGAGTGGCAGCTGCACTGCGCCCTCTGGCCCGCCCGCGGCCCATGGGAGCCGCTGTCTTTGCTGCTGCTGGCGCTGGTGTATGGGACGCTGTTCGGCATCATGTGCTATCTGCAGCACCGCCGTCCCCAGCCCGCCGGGCACTTACAGATCGGCGGCAGCGCCGCCCTGACGGCGGTCATGCTGGCGCTGACCGCCTTTGCGGTGAGCAATCTGGGCTTTCTGCCCGGCAGCGAGATCAACATGAGCATTTTTTCCATCCGCACACTGGTGGATTTTTCCGGCGTGCTGATCTTATCTGTGCAGCACGAGCAGCTGCAGGAGAACGCTTTGCACAGCGAGCTTGCCGCCATGGACGAGGTACTGCACCGCCAGTACGAGCAGTACAAGCGCAGCAAGGAGGGCATCAACCTCATCAACCGGCGGTACCATGAGCTGAAGATCCAGCTTGCCCGCATCCGGGAGGAGCAGGACCAGACCAAGCAGAACGCTGCCATTGCCGCCATGGAGCAGAATATCCGCCAGTACGAGGCCGAGAACAAGACCGGCAACCCGGTGCTGGATACCCTGCTCACCGCCAAGACCATGGAATGCCAGCAGGAGAATATCACCATCACCAGCGTGGCGGACGGCAGGATGCTGGGCTTTCTCACCATCCGGGAGCTGTGCACCATCGTGGGCGTGGCGCTGGACAACGCCATTGCCGCCGTGCGCGCCGAGCCGGACCCCGAAAAGCGGCTCATCAAGGTGGCGGTGTACAGTCAGGGCGGCTTTGCCATGCTGCGGTTCGAGCACTATACAGAGGCCGCCCCCGCACTGGATGCGGACGGTCTGCCGAAGCAGGGGTCGGACCTGAAAAGTGTCCGCACCACCGTCGGGCAGCACGGCGGCAGCATGACGCTGCACTGGGAAAACAACTGGTGCACCCTGCGGATCTTATTTCCGCTGCCCAAAAACAAATGATTTTTACGGCAGGTATCCCCTGCCGTTTTTTGTTGTCTGGCAGGGTGCACAAATAAAGTTGGATGAAATTTGTGTATTAGCACAATAAAAATTGAAACCTTATTGTAACTTTTGCAAATTATGCGTTCAAAACGACAGATTGTGAACAAAATGAAAATTCCCTGTCAGCTTCTGGTATCATAAAGCCAAGCTGGCGGGGGTGTCCCCGCCGTTGTCCGATTCGACAAAACAAGGAGGAGAAAACTATGTTGTCCATCAATATGGATGACGTGATGCAGGTCCTTACGAATGTTCGTGGGTACCTCATCGCGTTTGGTGTAGTGCTTGCACTGGCGGTCGTTGTGATGATCGCGGTGCGCAAACTGCCCAAAGCAAAGAAAAAGATGATCCGTGCACAGTCTGGCCTTGCCATTCTGCTGGCACTGACCATCGTTGTCAACCTGATCTGCACCGGCCCCATGTCCACCATGCTGGATCTGGTGTCCGGCAGCGGCACCATCAGCGAGGAGACCTCTGCAAAGGCCACCCAGCTGGTGAATGAGATCACCGCAGACGGTGTCGTTCTGGCAAAGGACGAAGACGGCATCCTGCCGGTGGCTTCCGGCTCCAAGCTGAACGTTTTCGGCTGGGCTTCCACCAACCCCTGCTACGGCGGCACCGGTTCCGGTGCGCTGAACGCCACTTACCCCGTCACCGATCTGCTGACCGGCCTGCACGATGCCGGCATCGAGACCAACGAGGAACTGAGCAAGTTCTACACCGACTACAAGGCAGACCGCCCCAGCGTTAGCATAGCGGCGCAGGACTGGACCCTGCCGGAGCCCAATGTCAGTCTGTACACCGATGAGATGATGGAGAACGCAAAAGCATTCTCGGATACCGCAATGGTCGTCATCACCCGTGTCGGCGGCGAGGGCGCAGATCTGCCCACCGATATGGCTTCCGTTGTGGATGGCAGCTGGATCCGCCGCGTGGCACAGGCTTACGGCTCTGAGCGCGGCACCACTTACTACAACGGTACCTACGACGACTCTCTGAACGAGGGCAACGACTGGGATAAGGGCGACCACTTCCTGCAGCTGTCCAACCGTGAGGAAGACCTGCTCGACCTGGTCACCGCAAACTTCGACAACGTCATTCTGGTCTACAACGGCGCCAACGCCTTCCAGATGGACTTCCTGAAGGATTACCCCCAGATCAAGGGCGTCCTGCTCTGCCCCGGCACCGGCCAGTCCGGCTTTGAGGGCTTCGGCAAGGTCGTTTCCGGCGAGGTCAACCCCTCCGGCCGTACCGTGGATACCTATGTTTCCAACCTGAAGAATGCGCCCTGGTGGAACAACTTCGGCGACTTCAAGTACACCAACACCGAGGAGCTGAATTCCGATTCCACCTTCTTTGATCCGGAAGGCACCACCCCGTCCTTCGTCAACTACGTGGAAGGCATCTACGTGGGCTACAAGTTCTACGAAACTGCCGCCGCCGAGGGTCTCATCGACTACGACAAAGAAGTGGTCTACCCCTTCGGCTATGGCCTGAGCTACACCACCTTCACCAAGGAGATGAGCGGCATCACCTCCGACGGCACCAACCTGAACTTCAGCGTTACTGTCACCAACACCGGCGCTGTGGCGGGCAAGGATGTTGTAGAAATTTACAGCAATCCTCCCTACACCAACGGCGGCATCGAGAAGGCTACCGCAAACCTGCTGGACTTCGCCAAGACCTCTGAGCTGGCACCCGGCGCATCCGAGACCATCGAGTTCTCCATCCCGGTGGAGCAGCTGGCTTCCTATGATTACCAGACCAACGGCTGCTATGTGCTGGAAGCTGGCGACTATGTCATCAGCGCGAACGATGATTCCCACACCGTTGCCGATTCTGAAGTCTACACCGTTGCATCCGACAGCGTCTACAACGAGTCCAACAAGCGCGGCAGCGATGCTGTGGCTGCGACCAACGAGTTCGATTTCGCAGAAGGCGAGATCACCTATCTGTCCCGCGCCGACGGCTTTGCAAACTATGCCGAGGCGACCGCTGCTCCCGCCACCTATGAGATGACCGACGAGCAGAAGGCTGCCTTCGACAACGCACACACCTACGTCGAAGCTGGCTATCAGCAGGATGACGACGCCAACGCCGCCGACATCACCACCGGTGCCAAGAACGGCCTGAAGCTGGCCGATCTGCGCGGCGTGGATTACAACGACGCCCAGTGGGATGCCCTGCTGGATCAGATGTCCATCGACGATCTGCAGCAGATCATCGGCTTCGGCGGCTACCAGACCGCTGCGGTCTCCAGCATCGAGAAGGTCCGCACCAGTGACTGCGACGGCCCGGCTTCCATCAACAACTTCTTCACCGGTGTCGGTTCCGTCGGCTTCCCGGCTGCTGCCCTCATCGGCATGACCTGGGACAAGGATCTGGCCTACGCCTTCGGCGACAGCATCGGCGAGATGGCTGACGAGATGGATACCTCCGGCTGGTACGGTCCCGCTATGAACATCCACCGCACTGCTTTTGCAGGCCGTAACTTCGAGTACTACTCCGAGGACGGCGTGCTGTCCGGCGTGATGGCTTCCAACGCCATCAAGGGCGCACAGGATCGCGGTGTGTATGCTTATATGAAGCACTTCGCCCTGAACGATCAGGAAGGCAACCGTGCTTCCATGGTGGCGACCTGGTCCAACGAGCAGGCCATCCGTGAGATCTACCTCAAGCCCTTCGAGATCTCCGTCAAGGATGCAGACTGCCACGCGGTCATGTCTTCCTTCAACTACATCGGCACCCGCTGGACTGGCGGCTGCAAGGAGCTGCTGAAGAACGTCCTGCGCGGCGAGTGGGGCTTCGTGGGCTTCGTCGAGACAGACTACTTCGGCGTCTCCGGCTACATGACTGCTGACCAGTGCGTCCGCAACGGCAACGACCTGATGCTCTGCACCACCGGCAACGACTTCAACACCGTGACCGTGCTGACCAACAGCAGCAAGCAGGCCCTGCGCGAGTCCGCAAAGAACATCCTCTACACCGTGGTCAACAGCCGTGCATACGCAGAGGAGAACCTGAACCCCGGTATGGCAAAGTGGCAGATCGTCCTGATCGGTGCCGATGTTCTGGTGGCTCTGCTGTTCGTGACGCTGGAAGTCAAGACCCTCAAGGGCTACAAAAAGCGCAAGGAAGAGGAAGTCAACGCCTGATCTAGGGCAAGACGCTCTGAACGTTTGCAGCACCTGAACTGAAACCAGACCAAAGGCCCGCTGCGTAAAAACAGCGGGCCTTTTCTGGATTTGAAAAGGCAAAGAGGAAAATGCCATGAAACACACAGATATCATCAACAGCCTGAGCCTGGAACAAAAATGCGCCCTGCTGAGCGGCGGCACGGTGTTCACCACCCGGGCGCTGCCGGGCAAGGGCATCCCGGCCATTACCCTGTCGGACGGCCCCAACGGCGTGCGTAAGCAGGCCGGTGCGGCTGACCATCTAGGCCTGAACCCCAGTGTGCCCGCCACCTGCTTCCCCACCTCGGCCACCGTTGCCAACAGCTGGGATCCGGCACTGGGCGAGGCTATGGGCGCAGCCATGGGCGAAGAAGCAGCGGCACAGGGCGTGTCGGTGCTGCTGGGCCCCGGCCTGAACATCAAGCGCAGCCCCCTGTGCGGCCGCAACTTCGAGTATTTCTCGGAGGACCCCTACCTTGCCGGTAAAATGGCGGCGGCCTACGTCCGCGGCATCCAGAAAAACGGCATTGCCGCCTGCCCCAAGCACTTTGCCGTGAACAGTCAGGAGCTGCGCCGCATGGCCTCGGATTCCATCGTGGACGAGCGCACCCTGCGGGAAATTTACCTGACCGGCTTCGAGATGGTGGTCAAGGAGGCGCAGCCCAAGACCATCATGTCCGCCTATAACCTTGTCAACGGCACCTACGCCAACGAGAACGCCCACCTGCTCATGGAGATCCTGCGCAGGGACTGGGGCTTTGACGGCGCAGTGGTCACCGACTGGGGCGGCAGCAACGACCACGCCCTTGGCGTAAAGAACGGCTCTACGCTGGAAATGCCTGCCCCCGGCGGGGATGCCATCCGGGAGCTGATGAAGGCGGTGCAGACCGGCAAGATCACCGAAGCGGACGTGGACGCCCGGCTGGAGGAGCTGCTGGAACTGGTGTTCACCACCAAGGCGGCGGTGGACGCCGCACCCGGCAAGTTCGATGCCGACGCCCACCACGCACTGGCACGCCGGGCTGCTGCCCAGAGCATCGTGCTGCTGAAGAACGAAAACGGCCTGCTGCCCCTTGCAAAGGGGGAAAAGGTGGCGGTCATCGGCGACTTTGCCCAGACGCCCCGCTATCAGGGTGCAGGTTCCAGCGCCGTCAACTCCATCAAGGTGGATTCTTTCTTGGATTGCCTTGCCGAAAGCGGCCTGAACAGCGTCGGCTACGCCAAGGGCTTTGACCGGCAGGGCAAGCCCGACGAGGCACTGAAGGCCGAGGCGGTGCTGCTGGCAAAGAACGCCAATGTGGTGCTGCTGTGCATGGGTCTGGACGAGATCAAGGAGAGCGAGGGCATCGACCGCGCCGACATGAAGCTGGCAGAGAACCAGCTGGAACTGCTGGCCGCTGTGGCGGCAGCGAACCCCAACGTGGTGGTGCTGCTGAGTGCAGGCTCCTCGCTGGAAAGCGATTGGGTCAAGGACTGCAAGGCGCTGGTCTACGGCTGTCTGGGCGGTCAGGCCGGTGCGGGCGCACTGGTCGAGGTGCTCACCGGCGCGCAGAACCCCTGCGGTAAACTGGCTGAGACTTGGGCGCGCAGCTACGCCGACACCCCCGCAAAGGAAAATTTCGGCGGCGACGGCCCCACCGTGGAGTACCGCGAGGGTCTGTATGTGGGCTACCGCTACTACGACACCGCCGGTGTGCCCACCGCCTTCCCCTTCGGCTACGGCCTGAGCTATACCAGCTTTGCGTACAGTGACCTGAAAGCAGACGAAAAGGGCGTGACCCTGACTGTCACCAACACCGGCAGCTGTGCCGGTGCCGAGGTGGTGCAGCTGTATGTGGCAAAGCCGGATGCAAAAGTTTTCCGCCCTGCCAAGGAGCTGAAGGGCTTTGCCAAGGTGCAGCTGGAAGCCGGAGAGAGCAAGACCGTCACCATCCCGCTGGACGACAAGGCGTTCTGCTACTGGAATGTCAAGACCGACCGCTGGGAGGTGGAGGGCGGCAGCTATCAGCTGCTGGTGGGCGCTTCCAGCGCCGATATCCGCTTGACTGCCGCCGTCACGGTGGCGGGCACCGGCGCACCCGACCCCTACGCGGGCAAAAATCTGGAGCATTACCGCACCGCACAGGTGCAGAACGTGCCGGACGCGGAGTTTGAGGCGCTGCTGGGCCGTCCCATTCCGGAGAACAAGGTGCACATCGACCGCAACATGACGCTGGGCGAGATGGGGCACGGACGCAGCCCCATCGGCTGGCTGGCGGCTGCCGTGCTGGGCACCCTGCTGCGCCGCAGCATCAAAAAGGGCAAACCCGACCTGAACATCCTGTTCCAGTACAATATGCCCCTGCGGGCGCTGGCAAAAATGACCAACGGCGCCATCAGCATGGGCATGGTGGACGGCATCGTGATGGAGCTGCAGGGCTTCTGGATCATCGGCCTTGTGCGGGTGATTTTTGAGGCCGTGAAGAACCTCGTGCTGAACAGCCGCATGGAAGAGCGCTTGAAAAACAGCTGAAAGGAAGCAGGCTATGAATTTCTGGAATAACTTCGCGGCAAAGCACCCCGCCGCTGCCAAGTGGGTGCGCGAGGGCGGCCTGTTCGTCATCGTGTCCAACCTCATCACCGTGTTCAAGTACCTGCTGCTGCAATTTCTGCCCAAGGCGTTTGCCAGCCTGCCGGTGGTGGATTTCGGCTGGCCGGGCATTGACATCACCCTCTTCGGCGAGACCTTCAAGTGGAACATCCTCGGCTACGACGCCGCCCACGGCGGCCTGCCCTACTTCTGCGCTTACATGATCGCCATGGTCATCGGCGAGTGCATCAACTTCCCCATCCAGCGCAATTTTGTGTTCCGCAGCAAGGGCAATCTGGCAAAGCAGATCGGCTGGTATGTGCTGGCGTTCTGTGTCATCACCTGCATCGTCAACTCCATCAACTGCATCTGGGTGGCGGTGGCAGGCCTGCTGGTGCCGGACTTCATCTACAACATCGGCACCACCGTCCTCAACGGCGGCATCTCCATGGTGATCTTCTTCTTTGTGAATAAGATCATCTTCCCGGAGGGCGAAAAAGCCGCCAAATAATAAGCCATTCTTCTTCATTTTCTTCTTTTCATCATAAGCCGAAAGGGCTGCTCCGTTACCCGGGGCAGCCTTTTTGGTTTGGGGGGAGTTGGCTTGACTCCCTCAGTCAAAACCTGACGGTTTTGCCAGCTCCCTCTGGGAGGGAGCCTTTGGCGCGCCCGCAAACTTTGCGCTTTAGCCGGAAACTGTACCGTCATGCCAAAGGCCCCATCTCAGAGGGGGCTGTCGAGCGCAGCGAGACTGGAGGAGTTCCACTTCTATTTTTGTTTTTCTGCACAAAATGTTCTGCGGGCAGGGTTTTCCTCTTGACAAGCGGGCAAATGTTTCGTACTATATTTAGTAGTATGGAATCAAAGACGCTGTACGCAGGTTTCAGTGTGACCCTGTACCCGTTTCAGGCAAAGTGTGCCTGTTTGATATAAAATGGAACCGTAAAGAGAAAAGCCGTATGCTTTTGCCCGTGCCGCCGGTTTTGGGCGGTGCGTATGGTTTTGGTGTCACTTTTTGCATTGAAAGCTCTTTCTATATCATTGCCCGTGTCCTGCTGCGCAGCGTCTCCTGCTTTTAATTTTGCATTGAATTGAAACAAAGGAGAGTGAACGCAATGACCGCGATCGGAGTGATCGTGGCCTTGATCGTTGCTGTTGTCGGCGTGGCTGCGGGCTATTTTATTGGTTACAACAACCGTAAAAAGACCGCCGAAGCCCAGATCGGCAGCGCCGAGGCCGAGGCTACCCGGCTGGTGAACGAGGCGATCAAGACCGCCGACCAGAAGCGCAAGGAAGCGGTTCTGGAAGCAAAGGACGAGGCTTTCCGTCTGAAAGCCGAGGTCGATGCCCAGAAGGCAGAGGCCGACAAGGAGATCAAGCAGCGCCGTGCGGAGATCAGCCGTCAGGAGAACCGCATCGACCAGAAGGAAACGGCGCTGGACCGCAAGACCGAAGCGCTGGAAAAGAAGGAAGAAGAGCTGAAAAAGCGCGCTGCCGAGGCCGAGGAGCGTCTGGCAGAGATCGACGCTCTGCGCGCCAAGGAGATGGAGCGTCTGGAAACGCTGGCCGGCCTGAGCCAGG
>ERZ772875.1403-NODE-1403-length-22097-cov-4.901370_pt1 | contig 22097 bp, 15 predicted proteins | sample MGYA00580585_ERZ772875 | MGnify/ENA primary metagenome ERZ772875 (study PRJEB29015, sample SAMEA2737736) | human gut metagenome | biome: human gut; feature: human-associated habitat; material: faeces | place: China | collected 2012 ... | reverse complement strand
GCGGCGGGGGCGTCCGCTTTTGCGACGGGGGCCGTCCACTGTTCGGGCGGCACGATGGGCTTGGCAGATGAGAAGAAGTTCAGCGTCAGCTGCGGCTCCTCCTCCGGCTGCTCCTGATAGCGCTCGGGGAGCGTCGTGGGGAGCTCGATGCCGTCGCGCGAGCCCTTGCCGTTGCGCAGCACATGAATTTCGCAGGTGCGGTAGCGCTTGGGGCTCTCGTTCTGCCCGTCGAGACGCACGAGCACCTGCTCGCGCAGAATGTCGACCGAGCTCACGTTGCCAAGGCCGTCGGGCGTTGCGACAAACGAATCCTGCTTCGGGCAGCGGCGCACCGCGTCCTCGTAGGCGTTCTGCTCGTATTTGAGGCAGCACATGAGCCTGCCGCACGTGCCGGAGATCTTCGTCGGGTTCAGGCTCAGATTCTGCGTCTTGGCCATCTTGATCGAAACGGGGACGAAGTCGTCCAAAAACTGCGAGCAGCAGAAAGGCCGGCCGCAGATGCCGAGGCCGCCGAGCATCTTCGCCTCGTCGCGCACGCCGATCTGCCGCAGCTCGATGCGGGCACGGAACACACCGGCTAAGTCGCGCACGAGCTCGCGGAAGTCCACGCGCCCATCGGACGTGAAGAAAAAGATGATCTTGCTGCCGTCGAAGTTGCTCTCCACGCGCACGAGCTTCATGTCCAGCCCGCGCTCGGCGATCTTCTTCTGGCAGACCTCGAAGGCGTTCTTTTCGCGCGTTTTGTTGTAGGCGTAGGTGCGGTCATCGTTCTCCGTCGCCACGCGCACGAGCGGGCGCAGCGGTTGGACGACGGAATCGTCCTCCACCTCATGGTTGCCCGAGACGCACTGGGCGTACTCGAGCCCCTGCGCGGTCTCGACGATGACGAACTGGTTGGGTTCGACCGTGATGCCGTGCGGGTCAAAATAATATTCCTTGCATCCGCCGCGGAAGCGGACTCCGATCACTTCTGTCAAAGGGTTTCCTCCAATTCAACGGCGAAGCCGCCCAGCGTGGGCCCGACGCCGACGTTATAGGTGCATTTATTGCGGTAGTCCTGCAATAAATCTATTGTGCCGAGTAATTTGGCTTTTGTCAAGCGCGAAGCCAGTGACCGCGCGATGCGAAGATCCCTCTCCGGTACGCTCACGCCGTACTGCCCCAGCAGGGCGGACGAGAGCAGAAGCCGCGTCCCCTCGAAAAGCGAGGACAGGTCGTCGCGCGTGACCTTCTGCGTTTCGAGCTTTGCGAGGAATGCCGCGCGGGACGCGCGCGACCCCTCGGCGATGAGCCGCGCGAGCTCGAGCGTGAGCTCGTCAGGCGCGCCGCCCTCTTCAACGGTGGGGGAGAGCTTGACCTCCACGCAGCGCGAGCGGATGGTCTGGAGCAGAACCGCCGGATTTTCCGCGCAGAAGAAAAACGCTGCGTAAGCGGGTCCCTCCTCCACGAGCTTCAAAAGCACGTTCTGGTCCTTTTCCGTCAGGATGGTGCAGTCCTCGAAAATGTAGACCTTGCGCGCGCCCTCGTTCGGGCGGATGAACGCGTCGGCGCGCATCGCGCGCACCGTGTCGATCGAGAGCTCCTTGTGCTCTGCGTCGCGCACGAACGTGACGTCGGGGTGGATGTCCTGCATCACCTTGCGGCAGGCAGGGCAGGCGAGGCAGGGCTTGCTTTCCGCTGTGCACTCCATCGCCGCGGCGGCATAGCGCGCAGCGCTCACGCGGTCGCCGCTGCCGCTGAAAATGAGTGCGTGCGACAGTGCGCCGCGCTTTGCCGCGGTGCGAAGACGCGCCGCCGTATCGGTTTTTGCAAAATCCAAAAGCTCCATTGCCCGCTCCATGCTCTGTACTCTGCGCGCATTTTCAGCGCAAATCTAAAAATAGTATATCGCAAAAGTGCGGCGCTTGCAAGAAAATCCGCGCCCCGCGACGGAAAAACAGAACGATTTTGCGCCAAATTGCGTTTTGCGGGAGAAAAAATGCGGAAAGTCGACAAAAATTTCACAACTTGTTATTGAAAGTCGGGGATTTTCTGTCTATAATAATATGGCTTGATAATGATCACACAGCGATACATTTTTAATGGAGGAAAACCAATGAGCAAAAAGTATGTCTACCTGTTCTCGGAAGGCAACGCTACCATGCGTGAGCTTCTGGGCGGCAAGGGCGCGAACCTGGCCGAGATGACCAACATCGGTCTGCCCGTGCCCCAGGGCTTCACCATCACGACCGAAGCCTGCACCCAGTATTACGAGGACGGCCGCAAGATCAACGACGAGATCATGGCAGAGATCATGGAATACGTCGCGAAGATGGAAGAGATGAACGGCAAGAAGTTCGGCGATCTGAAGAACCCCCTGCTCGTCTCCGTCCGTTCCGGCGCGCGCGCTTCCATGCCCGGCATGATGGATACCATCCTGAACCTCGGTCTCAACGACGACGTCGTCGCCGCCATGATCGCGGGCAACCCCGACCCCAACTTCGAGCGTTTCGTTTACGACTCCTATCGCCGCTTCATCCAGATGTTCTCCGACGTCGTTATGGAAGTTGGCAAGAAGTACTTTGAGCAGCTCATCGACGCGATGAAGGAAAAGCGCGGCGTCAAGCTCGACATTGAGCTCACCGCAGCCGACCTCAAGGAACTCGCCGAGCAGTTCAAGGCCGAGTACAAGCAGCAGATCGGCGAGGACTTCCCCTCCGACCCCAAGACCCAGCTGTACGAAGCCATCCGCGCCGTGTTCCGCTCCTGGGACAACCCGCGCGCGAACGTCTATCGCCGCGACAACGACATCCCCTATTCCTGGGGCACTGCCGTCAACGTCATGCCGATGGTCTTCGGCAACCTGAACGACAACTCCGGTACCGGCGTCGCCTTCACCCGTGACCCCGCCACCGGCGAGAAGAAGCTCATGGGCGAGTTCCTGACCAACGCTCAGGGCGAGGATGTCGTCGCCGGTGTCCGCACCCCGATGCCCATCTCCCAGATGGAAGAGAAGTTCCCCCAGGCTTACGCCGACTTCGTCAAGGTCTGCGACCTGCTCGAGGATCACTACCGCGACATGCAGGACATGGAGTTCACCGTCGAGAACGGCAAGCTCTATATGCTCCAGTGCCGCAGCGGTAAGCGCACCGCGCAGGCTGCTCTCAAGATCGCCTGTGACCTCGTGGACGAGGGCATGATCGACGAGAAGAAGGCCGTCTCCATGATCGACCCGCGCAACCTCGACACCCTGCTCCATCCCCAGTTCGATGCGGCTGTCCTCAAGAAGGCTCCCGCCATCGCCAAGGCTCTGCCCGCCTCCCCCGGCGCCGCCTGCGGCAAGATCGTCTTCTCCGCTGAGGATGCCAAAGAGTGGAAGGAGCGCGGCGAGAAGGTCGTGCTCGTCCGTCTCGAGACCTCTCCGGAGGATATCGAGGGCATGAAGGCCTCCCAGGGCATCCTGACCGTCCGCGGCGGTATGACCTCCCACGCGGCTGTCGTCGCGCGCGGCATGGGCACGTGCTGCGTCTCCGGCTGCGGCGCGATCAAGATGGACGAAGCCAACAAGAAGTTTGAGCTCGGCGGAAAGACCTACAAAGAGGGAGACTGGATCTCCATCGACGGCTCGACCGGCAACATCTACGGCGAAAAGATCAAGACCGCCGCGGCTGCCATCTCCGGCGACTTCAACCGCATCATGAACTGGGCGGATCAGTTCCGCGTCCTCGATGTGCGCACGAACGCCGACACCCCGAACGACGCTGCGCAGGCCTTCGCTTTCGGCGCGCAGGGCATCGGTCTGTGCCGTACTGAGCATATGTTCTTTGAAGCTGACCGCATCAAGGCGATGCGCGAAATGATCGTCTCCGAGACCTCTGAGCAGCGCGAAAAGGCGCTTGCCAAACTCGAGCCGATCCAGCAGAGCGACTTTGAGGCCATCTACGAGGCTATGAAGGGCCGTCCTGTTACCATTCGTCTTCTGGACCCGCCCCTGCACGAGTTCGTCCCGACCGACCCGAAGGACATTGAAGAGCTCGCCAAGGAAATGAACATCTCCGTCGAGCATCTGAAGCAGGTCATTTCCGGCCTCCATGAGTTTAACCCGATGATGGGTCATCGCGGCTGCCGTCTGGACGTCACGTTCCCGGAGATCGCAAAGATGCAGACTGCTGCAATCATCAAGGCAGCGCTGGCTGTCCGCAGCCGCAGACCTGCATGGAAGATCGTTCCGGAAATCATGGTTCCGCTGGTAGGCGAAGAGAAGGAGCTTGCGTTCGTCAAGTCCGTCATCGACCAGACCGCAAAGAAGATCATCAAGGCTGCCGGTTCCGACATGACCTACAAGGTCGGCACGATGATCGAAATTCCGCGCGCTGCGCTGACCGCTGACGCAATCGCGAACCAGGCTGAGTTCTTCTCGTTCGGCACGAACGACCTGACCCAGATGACCTTCGGCTTCTCCCGTGACGATGCGGGCAAGTTCCTCGCGTCCTACTACGACAACAAGATCTACGAATCCGATCCGTTCTCCAAGCTCGACCAGGCTGGCGTCGGCCGCCTCGTCAAGATGGCAGCGGAGCTCGGCCGTCAGACCCGCCCGGACATCAAGCTCGGCATCTGCGGCGAACAGGGCGGCGATCCCTCGACCGTCGAATTCTGCCACAACATCGGTCTGAGCTACGTCTCCTGCAGCCCGTTCCGTGTTCCCATCGCAAGACTCGCTGCCGCGCAGGCTGCGATCAAGGCGAAGAAGAAGTAATTCCTTTCCCCAAAAGATACGGATCCCCCAGCCGGCTTGCCGGCTGGGGGATTTTGACGCAATCCGGCAGGCAAACGGCACTTCCACTTACGCAAAACGCAGGACTCCGCCAGAGGGCGAAGTCCTGCGTTCGTTGTTTCTATTTGAGCAAACCTCACTTGTAAAAGCCGGGGTTCTGATAGCCTTTTCCGTTGGGTTCGCTCTCCATCATGGTCAGAATCGCGTCGCGGCAGCCGCGAACCATCACGTCCTGCTCCTCGGGCGCGCGGTTTACCATCTGGTTGGTGGAGCTGGTATAGAACCACAGTCCTTCGCCCTCTGCAAGGCCCACGCCGTCACTGTCCGTGATCGCGTCCGGGTCCAGCCCGAGCGTGTCGCGGATCTCGTCGCGGGAGTAGAAGACCCACTTTGCTTCGGGCATCGTGTTTTCCCACTTGCAGCTGCTGATATCGCCGTCTTCCGACTTGCCGGGGCTGTATACCTCGATCGTATAGGCGTGGATGTTGTAGCGGCCATACGCATAGTCGATCAGCGCATCAACAGTATCTCCGTAGGCGAATTCGGTATGAGCGTTTTTATGGGCGTTGTCATGGGCATCCAGCCCATTTTTGGCAGCGGGGATCTGGCATTTTGCAAGGAAGCCGCGGCGCTTTGCCCGGAAATGATCACCGTCAGCGTCAAGGAGGGCGTGATTCCCGGAAGCGGCAGGGAATGCCTGACAGAGGAATATCGGGGTCGCAACACAGCGGCGATCCATTTGCACCCGTTGGAGGCGCGCCGCCGCATTTACGAAGGTGCCTGCGAGGCTGCGCGCAGGTTTGTATCCGCACCGGAAGCCTTCTCCGTCCGCCCGCTGGAAGCGCCATACACGATTGAAATCGATTATCGGACAGACGCGCGTTTCGTCTATGATCGCCGTTGCTATCAGCATCCGAGTGACCTGATTGCCGCTCTGAATCAGTCTTGGGAGGATCGTCCGCAGTAACCGTAGGTTCCCTTTTCAAATACGCAAGCGCTCCGTTACCAAACTCGGTAACGGAGCGCTTTTTGTCCCTGCGTTTGGGCAAGCAAAAGGGGCGGCTTGCGCCGCCCCTTGGGGTATGCTGTTTTCTGTCAGACGCTTTTGATTACAGAAGCTTCTTCCAGGTCTCATGGGTACCGGACTTGGTGTAGGTGTGGTCGTTGGTGGCCTCCTGCACGTCGAGGTAGTACCATGCGTTCACGTTCGCGTTGTCGCGCCAGGTCTTCATGCCGGACAGCAGATCGTCCGCAGACTTCGGCGTGCGGCCGAGCGCGCGGTTCACCATTGCCATCAGTTCGGCACGGGTGACGTTGCGGTCCGGGCGGAAGCTGCCGTCGGGATAGCCGTTGATCCAGCCCATCTTCGCGGCAATCGCGATTTCCTCGGCTGCCCAGTAGCGCGAGCCAACATCGTTGAACTTCGCAGCGGAAGCGCTCTCCAGACCGGCGAACTGCGCGATCATGGAAGCGAGCTCGGCGCGGGTGATCGCGTCGTTCGGGCGGAACTTGCCGTTCGTTCTGGTGTCAACGATCACGCCGGCATTTTCGAGCGTGGCAACGTAGGTGTTGTACCAGTCGCCGCGGGCAACGTCCGAATAGGAGCTGCTGTTGGTCTTGTAGTAGGACTGGCACGCGTCGCCCATGATACGGTACAGGATCGCTGCGGTCTCCGCACGGGTGACATTGCCTTCGGGCTGCACGGAACCGTCAGGATAGCCGTTGATAAATGCGAAGTGGTCATCGGTGTTGAGCGTCAGCGCCGGTGCTTTCGTCGTAGGCTTGTTCGGGGAGTCGATCGTACCTGAACCGCCACCGGTGCTCTTCTTGACGTAGATGACCTCGATGGTCAGATTATGACCGGGCATCTTACCTTCGATCACCGCGTCTTCCTTTTCCTTGAGCTTGTAGCCCTTGATCTTCGGAGAGTCTACTTTGTACGCTTCGCCCTTGGCCAGGAGATCCATATGGCTCTCGGCCAGTTCCTTGCCCTTCTTATCGACGTACTGGATCGTCAGGCTGTAGTGGATCAGTTTCGTCTCCCAGATGCCTTCAAAGTGCAGACCGCCGGAAACCATCGGAACCTGCGTGTTCGGTGCAACCTCGACGCCATCAAGCTTCCACGTCTTGAACGTCCAGATATATTCGCCAACTCTCACAGAATCGGGCTTGGCTGCCGTTGTGACCATCTGGCCCACCGTGTAGGTGTGCGGGTTCTTAGGAATCGTTGCCTGAACCTCAGCCGGGAGGCTGGAATCATAGCTGTACGTCACGCCGTATTCTTTCTGCGTGCGCTCCCAGATACCGACGAAGGTAAGGCCGCCGGCAACCATCGGAACCTGCGTGTTCGGTGCAACCTCTGTATCGCCAAGCTTCCACGTAACGAACGTCCAGATGTATTCGCCGTCTTCCACATCGTCAGGCTTGGCTGCCGTTGTGACCTTCTGACCTACAGTGTAGGTGTCCTTGTTCTCAGGAAGCGTTGCCCACACCTTCGGGTTCGGCACAAGTGCCGGGTCTGTGCATGCGTAGTCATAGGTCACGCCGTATTCTTTCTGTGTGCGCTCCCAGATGCCGACGAAGGTAAGGCCGCCTTCGACCATCGGAACCTGTGCGTTGGGAACAACGTCAACGCCGTTCAGTTTCCACGTAACGAACTTCCAGATATATTCGCCGTCTTCCACATCGTCAGGCATCATGGCCACACGAACCGATTCGCCGGGCGCGTAAGTGTACGGATTCTCAGGAAGCGTTTCCCACACCTTCCAGTGCGGCACAAGTGCCGGGTCTGTGCATGCGTAGTCATAGGTCACGGGGAACTCGTTCTTTGTGTACTTGATGACAACGTTCGTCCAGCCGTTGATGGTATCCGTGTCGCCAAACTTGATGTTCAGCGCCGGAACGTCCTTCATGAACCACTCGTCGTGCGAGTAGCCGGGCATATCAAGATTTGTCACATTCGCGTTGAGATGCTCAACCACATTTGCGCCGAACGGAGCGGTGGAGTGATGGTACGCAGTCGGCTCCATCTTGCCGTCGATCATTCTGTAGACGTAGACGTGCTGCGTGGTGTTGACGTGGACGTTTACATAATGCTTGTCCAGGTCTGGCTGATGCTCGCCGAAGGTCGTGCAGGTCGCATTGCCAGCCCAGTCTTCGATGACGGACGCATCATAGGAAGCGGAGGCAGGACGGTCTTTTTCTGCCTGCGCGATGGCCTGCGCCTTGATGGACGCAAAGTTGATGGGATCGCCGTACAGACCAGTGACTTGATACGTGTAGAAGTCCGTGTTCTGGCGGTAGTGCGGCGCACCGTCGAGATACATATTCGCAACAACGGTGTACTCCTTGCGGGCGTACTTCACCAGAACGTTCGTCCAGCCTTTGATGGTGTCGTTCTCGCCGAACTTCCACTGGGGCGAATCGTAGTTATACCACTCGTCATGCGTATGACCGACCTTCTCCAGATCGATGTTCTGCTCTGCGAGGTAGTCCAGCAGGTTGCTGCCTCTGCGAGCCATGCCGGAGAAAAGCTGCGTCTCGGTGGTCTTGTCATCGTCGGTGATCGCTTTGACGATGACCTTCTCATAGTCATAGACCATGCAGATGATATTCGTCCAGCCGTTGACCGTGATCGAATCAAGACCTGCGGGCGGGTTTTCGGGGTTCGCCTTGTACTCGTTCCACTTGCCGTCGTTGTACCAGCCGTAGAAGTCGTATTTGCCGGTGCTGTTTGCAGTGTAGTAGTTGGCAATGTCGAGCTTAGCCAGATCAATGACTGTACCCTTCGGCTGCTTTTCGAGCGCAACTGTCTTGAATGACTTGGTCATGTCGCCGTTGCGGTAGATCACAACGTTGACGGTCTGCAAGTTGAGCTCCCACTTTGCTGTCAGCGTCATGGACTTGGTGATCGGGGTAGTGAAATCGAACGGTTCTGCTGCGTCCTTTTCGAACCAGCCGAGGAACTTGTAGCCTTCCTTGGTGGGCGCAGTCGGCTCGTTCGCGGTTTCATTGCACTTGACCGTCTGCGTGGCGACCGGCGTCACGCCTTCCATGTCGACGTTGAACGTTACGTCGTAGTAGGTGTCAACGTAAGCCCATGCATAGGCGACAATCCACTTTTTGGTCGGGTTGTTTTCCGGCCACTGCATATTGCGCCAGTTGTAGCCTTCCTGACCATAGGTTGCCGCGTCAAACGGCTTGCCGCTCTTGTCGTTCAGGCAGATGTTGATGTCGGCCATGTCCGGATTCGGCTTGTTGGCCGCGTCAGCCGCAAGTGCCGCTTCCTTCAGCTGCTTTTCCAGCTCCGGGTAGTCGATCAGATCGCCATACAAACCCTTGACGCTTCTGGAAATAACCACGCCTCTGGCATCCTTGGCGGCCTCCTCGCTGCCATTCAGGAAAAGCGCTGCGGTAACGGTGTACTCTTTACGTGTCAGCTTGCCGACCAGTTCATACTTCTTGGCCATATTGAGCTTGGTGACGCGCTTGTTCGTGTTGCCAAAGTCCTTTGTGGTCTGATACCAGCCGTCGAAGTCGTGGCCGGTCTGTTCGCCGCTTTTGAGGTTATAGGCCGCAAAAGCGTCCTCGTTGTACCAGTCGGTGACGGAGAGATTGTCGACCTTCTGGCCGTTCTCGTCATAGACCGTGTACTTCACGGGGAACTGATAGTAAGCGTACAGCTCCACGTTGCCGGGCTCGGTGATTTGCGTGACAACATTGCCTGCCGCATCGCGCCAGTTGAGGAACTTCTGCGGCCATTCGTTGTTCTTGAAATCCGGAGCCTTGAGGGTGATCGGAAGGTCATCCGCAGTAAAGGTCTTGGGGTTATTGACGTTTTTAATGTCCGCGGGCTTGACCACACCGCGCCAGTTGTAGGTGACGGTGTATACAGGCTCGCACTTGACGTTGATCGTCGGCTTCGTCCAGAACCAGCCCTTCTCGTTATCATAGTGCGCTTCAACCTTGACCGCTGCCGGGTTGACCGGGTCGTGCGCGCCGTTGTTGTGCTGGCTATAATACGCTGCAAAAGCGGTCGGTTTGAGCGTGATGTACGCAACAGTAGTATTCAGCTCCCACTGCACTTCGACGCTGCTGGCAACCTCTGTCAGCGGCACTTCGATCGGGTCGTGGCCGGAATTTTCCGTGTCGCAGACGACATTGACAAGCAGCTTGTCAAAAGAGTTCTTCGGGCTCGGGATCTCCTGCGCCGGCTTGCACGTGACGTGGACATCCGGGATCGCTGCGCTGAGACTCCACGCGTCATTTGCATAGGTCAGCGGAACTTCGACGTCGGCCGGATTGACCGCAGTATGCGCGTCGTAGGACTTGCCATAATGTTCCGCAATTTTTTCCGGCTTCAGGACAAGCTTCGCGGTCTTAGCCGTTCCGTCCCACTGCACTTCCATGCTGCCGGCGGGCAGATTCTTCAGCTGATACTGAATGTTTTGATGCGCCGTCTGATCATCGCACACCACCGTCACGTACTGCTCTTTCACGGAATCCGTCGGGTCGGGAATTTCCGGTGCGGCGCAAGTAACATAGATAACCGGGATTGCCCCGTCGACTTTCCAGCCGCCGTTATACGTCAGCGTAACAGTAACGACACTGGTGCTGACCGCAGTGTGCGTACCTTTAAGGGCGGAAAAACGTTTTGCAATCTTCTCCGGATACAGCTTGAGCGTGGCCTCCTTGCTGCCGGTCGACCAAACGAGTTCCGCGCACTTATTTTCAATCAAGCCATCAATCGCATACTCCATATAATGGCCGGCCTTATTGTCGCATTGCACAGGTACAGTCTTTATGCCTATAAACTCCGTCGGGTCGGTGATATCGGGCTGAGGCTGCTGCGTGTCCTTCAGGTCGTTATCGTCCGGTTCTGTGGGTGCTGTGGGTTCTTCATACGTGTCGCTGAATTCGTCTCCGGTTTCGAGATCTTCCGCGAAAACCGACATCGGCAGCGCGCCAAAGAGCATGACCAGCGCCAGAAGCGCCGCTAAAACGCGTTTTTTCATCGTTCTTTCCTCCAAATTCTGAAATATTTATATAAAATCCGGTTTTCCGAATAGGATTTTCCAGTTTCGCCGCGCGGCAAAGGAACCGCAACAAATGTTGCATATCCCCGTACAACCGTTGACCGCAAGCCCGGCGCACACCGCGAAGGGCAGAATACGCCTTATGGACTTTTACATAGAATAACATAATCTTCCGCCCTTTTCAAGTAAATTTTGCTGTTTCCGGAAAGAAAAACCGGCGCTTTTTCCTCCCGGGCCGAAAAAAAGTTTTCCAGTTCGGTAAAAATTTTTTTAGCCCCGTCCATCCGCCGCCCATCCCGCAAAATGTTGCATCCGCACCATCTTTTTCTACCATATCTGGGTTTCTCCGCCAGCCGCGACAAAAAACGGTTGCATTTTTCCCGCTCCCGTGCTATAGTAGCAGCACAACGGAACGCGGGGTTAGTTCATCGGTAGAACGGTCGCTTCCCAAGCCACAGAGGCGGGTTCGATTCCCGTACCCCGCTCCAAATTAGACAAAAGCCGTGTATAACTTGAGTTATACACGGCTCTTGCTTTTTCTGCTGGAGAATCACATGAAATAACTCAAAAGCTGTGCAGAATGGCAACGCAGAAGGTAACAAAATATCATTTATTCCTATGTTTTATCTCTTGGATGAGATAGCAAACATAGGAATTTTTATTTTAGGAGGAACAAAACATGAGAATACCATATGGTTTTACTTTGACCAACAGTGGGGGACTTGAAACCAATAAGAGCGAAGCAGAAAATGTTGCCTTGATTTTTAACTTCTATATGGCAGGGGCAAGTTTGGGAAAGGTTGTGGATATGCTTTATGCAAAACAAATACCGTCTCCGACCGGAAAGGCGAAATGGACTCGTGCCGCGGTAGACCATCTTCTCTCTAACGGAAAATATGCGGCGATCATCGGGCTAAAGAAGTTTCTGGATGTACAATTTGAAAAGGTGGCACGCTGTAACATTGATTATGACAAGGAGGGCTTGCCGAGAAAAAGTACGCGCTATGTTTCGCATATTATGGCTCAGAACTGATCCATCTTTTATATTTCTGTACATTATGCTACAATAACCTTAAGAGGTGAGAGATGTGGCAGAGAAACTTAGTTTGGTGGATATGATCGGTATCGGAAACTTGTTGGAGCCCCTCGTAGCTGAGGATATCATCACCTGTGAGGAGCGGGACCGAATTATATTGCGAATTGCGAAGGATAATGAGATCGACGAATACAGGCTTTCTGTTCTTGCCGGCTATAGAAGGAGTAAGGCAGAGGTATTGGCCCGCGTGGAACGGAGAAAGCAGTCGAAGGCTCAGCCCAAAAAGCAGGATGATAGTTACATTTCGCTGACTGAGCTTGCGCGAAATCACAGCAAGGCTGCTTCGGGATATGTGATACAGAGTTGGCTGCGCAGTGAAAACGCAGTGAAAACACACTAGCCTTTTTAAATCTGTGGGAGCAGGAAAACAATCCCAATTATAGAGAAGCGGGCTACATTGAACTTTTAGAGAAAAAGAAAACAGCCTCGTTTACTTTGACGCCAAAGCTATGGATTGAGAAAACAAAGGCGATCGGTATCACTTCCAAACAAGGTAAAGGCGGCGGAACATTTGCGCATCCGATGATTGGCTGTGAATTCGCGTCATGGATATCGCCGGAATTCAAGATGCTGTTGCTGAAGTTGTCACTGGATAGTGGGCGGTTAAAGGCATAATTGGTATTTCCAATGTGCTTGATTGGGTGGGCAGCACACATTGTACATTTGCTTTTCCCGTTTTCCTCTGTTACAATAAGTCTGTAGGGAGGGATGAATGATGCTGATGAATGCAAACGAATATCTGGAAACAGTCGAGCAAGTCAAGCAGGAGATCCGCACGGCGCAGTATCGCGCGGCGGTTCAGGTAAACTGCGAGCTGCTTCGGCTGTATCACGCCATCGGTACGGTCATCAACGCGCATAAGGTCTGGGGCAGTAAGTTTGTCGAAAACCTTGCCGCGGATATCAAGTTGTCCTTCCCAGAGATGAAGGGGTATTCTGCCCGAAATATCAAGTATATGGCAAAGTTTGCGGCGCGTTTTCCAGCTGATGAAATTGTGCAAGCGCCGCTTGCACAAATCACTTGGTACCATCACATCACACTGATGGACAAGATAAAAGAACCGGCAGCGCATATCTGGTATGCGGAGCAGGCTGCAAAGAATGGCTGGTCGCGCAATGTCCTTGTCCATCAGATCGAGAGCGGTCTATATCAGCGGCAGGCTTTAGCCGAAAAGGTGTCCAATTTTGAATTGCGGCTACCTTCTCCGCAGAGTGAGCTTGCTATCCAGACGATGAAAGACCCGTACATTTTCGACTTCATTCCGTTCAAAACGGATATGCTGGAACGGGAGATCGAGGAAGCGCTCGTAAAGGACGTGACGAAGCTCCTGTTGGAGCTTGGAACCGGTTTTGCATTTCTCGGAAATCAGTATCACCTGAACGTCGGCGGCGACGATTTTTATATCGACCTGCTGTTTTATAACTTGAACCTTCGCTGCTACGTGGTGATTGAACTCAAAACCGGTGAATTTAAGCCGGAGTACGCGGGACAGTTGAATTTTTATCTCTCCGCAGTTGATGGGATTTTGAAAAAAGAACAGGACAATCCGTCAGTCGGACTGCTGCTCTGCAAGAGCAAAAATGATCTGGTCGCGGAATACTCGCTGAAGGATATGAGCAAGCCCATCGGCGTGAGTGCTTATCAGGTCACAAGCAAGCTGCCGGAGGAGCTGGAAAAACAGCTGCCGTCCGTGGAGGATATCCAGAAACGGATCAAGTAAAGCAGCGAAGCCAAAACGGAGGTTTGACAGACGCAGAACGAAAAATATCTGGAGCTGGACGCGCTTGCTGCGCCGGACAGCTATGTCGCGCCTCCGACGAAAGAGAATCTAGCTTACGTCGTCCACTTCCGCAAAACCTGCCAGCGGTACCAGATTGTTTTTGCAAAAGCCGATTCGGATGAACGCAACTTCGTAATCCATATGGCAGAGAAAACATTTTTGCAGAAGCGTGCCTGATTTTGTAGTTGATTGGAGTCATTCCGACAAGACGTGTGTTCATCTATAGTGTAGTGAAAACACAAAAATCAGCACCCATCTTTTAGATGGGTGCTGATTTTTGCTGCAAGGGTCCCGCAACGAACCCGTGGTTCGACCGTCCGGCAATTCCGGGCGCAAGACCGGCAGCGGTATGAAATACCGACGGTTTTGGCCGAAGGTCAAAACAATTGCCGAGACGGCACGGAGGCGGCAAAGCCGCCGGAGTATTCCCGTACCCCGCTCCATGAAAAAACGCCATCCATCCGGATGGCGTTTTTTCTATGTCGCAGTCGCAATCGGGTCCGTAGGGGTCGATGCCCACATCGACCCGGCAGTGTGCACCGTTTTTACGGAAGTTCCCGGCGAATCCGCTCGTGCCCATGGGGCGATGTGGGCATCGCCCCCTACGCAAGACGGGAAGTTTTCAGAAGCCTCGTAGGGGCGGACGTCCCTGTCCGCCCTACGAATTGGTTTTGGAAATTCCGTAAGAGCGGACGTCCCCACGCGTTGGGTGCGGAAATTCCGTAGGGGTGGTCGCGGCTTTGTTGCGTTTTTTGCCGGTTTGTGGTATGATAGACGACACGACACCAAACCGGAAAGAAGGCGCGCGCATGCAGCTCGGAACATTTCAGATCGAAAATCCCATCGTGCTGGCCCCGATGGCGGGCGTGACCGACTGGGCGTACCGCTGCATTGCAGCCTCGCTCGGCGCGGACATCACCGTAACGGAGATGGTCTCCTCGCGCGCCTTGGTTTATAAGGACAAAAAGAGCATCTCGCTGCTCCGCAAAACCGATGCAGGTATCTGCGGCGCGCAGATTTTTGGAAACGACCCGTCTGTGATGGCGGAGGGTGCGGCGCTGGCGCTGGAACACTCCGGCGCGGACTTCATCGATATCAACATGGGCTGTCCCATGCCGAAAATCGCCGGAAACGGCGACGGAAGCGCCTTGATGAAGGACCCGGAAAAAGCGGCAAGAATCGTCGAAGCGGTCAAAAAAGCCGTGCCGGTTCCGGTCACGGTCAAGATGCGCAAGGGCTGGGACAAGGGGAGCGTCAATGCGGTCGAGCTCGCCGTCATGTTGGAGCAGGCGGGAGCAAGCGCCATCGCGGTGCATGGCCGGACGAAGACAATGCTCTATTCCGGCGTTGCCGACTGGGACATCATCCACGATGTAAAAGCCGCCGTCCATATCCCCGTGATTGCCAACGGCGACATTTTTTCGCCCGAGGATGCGGTACGCTGCATGGCGCGGACGAAAGCGGACGGGCTGATGCTTGGCCGGGGCGTGTTCGGAGACCCGTGGCTGCTTTTACAGTGCAAGGCGGCGATCGAAGGAAAGCCTGTTCCCGAGCGACCGCCGTTATCCGAACGCGTGGATACGGCGCTTCATCAGTTCGAGCTCGCGAAAGAGGACAAGGGCGAACACATCGCGTGCTTAGAGGCGCGCAAGCATTTTGCGTGGTACCTGCGCGGCGTTTCTCACAGCGGGTATTATAAGGAACAAATTTCGAAGATTTCCACCATGGACGACATTTCCGCCATTGCCGCCGGCATCAAGCGCGATTTGAGGTAAGCCTATGTCAGAAGAACAACTCATCCGCCGCGCGCAGCAGGGCGACAACGGCGCATTTGAAGAGCTTTTGCTCCTGCACCAGAAAAAGGTCTATAACCTCTGCCTGCGCATGAGCGCCAATCCGGACGACGCATTAGATCTGTCGCAGGAGGCGTTCCTCCGCGCGTGGCGCTCGTTGGGGCAGTATCAGTTTGAGGCGAACTTCTCGACGTGGTTGTTCCGCCTGACGAGCAACATCTGCATCGATTTTCTGCGCCGGAAAAAGCGGCGTCAGGAAACCTCTCTCACCGAGAGCTACGACGACAGCGACGAGGGAGCCGAGCTTTCCGTTCCCGACGCGCAGCCGGGGCCCGAGCAGCAGGCGATAACGAACGAAACAAAAATCGAGCTTGCCCGCGCGATGGAGCAGCTTTCGCCCGAGCACCGGGAGATTTTGCAGCTGCGCGTGATTGAGGATCTGCAATACGAGCAGATCGCGGATATTTTGGGCGTGCGCGTGGGAACGGTGAAGTCGCGGTTGGCCCGAGCGCGTTTGTCTTTCAGAAAAATTTTAAAAGCCGGGAACTATTTCGATTCCGCTTCGTCTGAACCAGTAGAAGGCGAGGTGCGTCTATGATCACATGCAACGAGGCGCTGGAGCTGCTGAGCGCGCAGCTCGATGGCGCGATGACAATAGAAGAACAAACCGCTTTGCAGGAGCACCTAGCCGCGTGCCCGGAGTGCCGCAGAATCCAAAGCGAGCTCAAGATGGCAGAGGAAGCGCTGCCTGAGCTACAGCAGGAGCCGCCGAAGCTCCTTCATGATACGGTCATGCGGGAGATCCGCCGCGAGACGAGACGGAAAAAGGAGCGAAAGACGCTTCTGCGCTTTGTCGGCGTGATGGCCGCGGCCGCCGCGCTGCTTGCTGTATTGGCAGGATTCAAGCTTGTAAGCCTCCCCGGCTTTGACCACGGCGAGGCTGCCGTCTCGATGGGCGATTCTCTGTTCCCGAAGACGGACAGCGCGAGAAAGTATGCCGAGGAGCTCTCCAAGCAGACCGGCTGCCGCGTCATTCTGGTTGAGCACTGCACGCCGGAAGCACTTGGCGGCGGTTTTGCGAAGCTCGATAACGGCATTTACCGCCGGGAGCTCAGCGAGGCGGAGCTGGATGCGCTGGAAGCGAATTTAGGCAGGAGCTACGCCATGATCATCTGCGGCGCAAAAGGCGACGCGGAGGATTCTGCGTACCTTCTGTGCACCGATTGACTTGACATCCCGCGCATTTTATGAAAAAATAGACCTACGCCGCACAACCTACCATTGCCGGTTGTGCGGCGCGAATTTTACATGAAAGCAGGTATCTTCATGAGTGAACAGGAATTTTTGAGCGGGTTTTGCCCCAAGTGCGGCGAGAGTCTGAAGGTACCGGCGAAGCTTTCGCAGTTTTCCTGCATGTACTGCGGCGCGCGGCTGACGGCAGACGAGCTGCTGGACAAGCCCGCAGGCTCCGGTTCGATCGCACCGGAGGAGGCGCTGCGGCAGCTGGATGCGGCCAAGAAGCAGCTGCCCGGCTGCGTGCGGAGCTTCCGGGGCTATCAGAAGAAAATTACAAAAAATGAATTTGAGGCCGCTTTTTCTGACGTCTATGCGATGACGGAACCGGTCTTCCGCTCGCTCGACGAGGCGGTCTGTGCCATGCCGGACGAGACGGACGCGCGGCTTTTGGAGAGCGCAAACGCGTTTTTGGACGAGCTGGAGCTCGACTGGGCGGCCAACCGGAACCGAAACGGTGCGCGGGACGACGACAAGATGGTCATCGCCATCTTTCTGGTGCCTGCCATCCGGAAGCTGGAGCTTCCGACAAGCGAAGCGTTCTGCAAAGCCTTGCAGGCCGAGTGGGTGCGCCGGTACCCCAAAACGCCGTTCTACCTGGGAGACTACGAAGCGATCTCCACAGGCTTCCGCAAAAAGCTCTTCGGCCTGTGCTTTATCACAACCGCCGTCTGCGAGGAGCTGGGGAAACCGGACGACTGCGAGGAGCTCACCGCCTTCCGCGCCTTCCGCGACGGGTATTTAAAGACTTGCCCGGACGGCGAAGCGCTGATTCGCGAATACTATGACATTGCCCCCGGCATCGTCACGTGCATCAATCTGGCCTCCGACCGGCACGAAACGTACCGCGAGATTCGCGACACATGGCTCACGCCCTGCTACGACGATCTGCAAAACGGCCGCATGGCTGATTGCAAGGCGCGCTATACGCAGATGGTGCGCACATTGGAATCACGCTTTCTTTCGTAGCGCCATCGAATTTTGCGGAAAACCTCTAAATATCGCATAAAATCTCCGAATTTTGCGTCGGGGCGATGCCCACATCGCCCCGGCGGAACGATCCGTTTTTACGGAAATCTCCGGCGAATCCGATGGTACCCTTGGGTCGATGTGGGCATCGACCCCTACGAATTCTACTGATGCAACTTGAAAAATCCGGCCTGTAGATGCTTTTCTACAGGCCGGATTTCTATTTTCAATAGCCGTATTTTTTCTGCTTGCCGACGAGAAACAGCGCCGTCACAAGGACGGACATGACCTCCGCCGCCACGATCGACAGCCAGATTCCGTCCAGCTTCCAGATGAGCGGGAAAATGAGCACCGCCGCGATCTGGAACACCAGCGTCCGCAAGAACGAAATGAGCGCCGAGGTGAGCCCGTCTCCGAGCGCGGTAAAAAACGACGAGCCGAAAATCGAAAATCCCGACAGCAGGAACGAGAACGAGAAGATCGAAAATGCGTGCGCTGTCATATCCAAAAGCCCTTCGTCATAGCCCACAAAGAGCTTCGCCAATGGCCTTGCTGCGAGCTCTCCCGCCGCGAACATCAGAACTGCCGTCACGGATAGAACGGTCAAGCCCTTTTTGAGAAGGCCATGGAGCTCCTTTTTGTTTTCCGCGCCGTAGTGGTAGCTTACGATCGGGCTCGAGCCCACGCAGTAGCCGATGAAAATCGCGATGAAGATCATGCTCACGTACATGAGAACACCATAGGCCGACACGCCGTCTTCGCCCGCGTAGCGCATGAGCTGGGCGTTGTAGAGCATGCTGACAAGGCTCATGGAAATGTTGCTCATGAGCTCCGACGAGCCGTTGGTGCAGGTTCTGGCAAGTGCCCGTCCGTCAAAGCGGAAGCGCGTGAAGGCGAGAAGACTGCCGCTGCGCTGCTTCGCGAAATAGATGAGCGGAATCACGCCGCCGACAAACTGGCTGAACGCCGTCGCCGTAGCCGCACCCGTAAGTCCCCAGCGGAACGCACCTACAAACAGCGCGTCGAGCGCCATATTGCACACGCCGGCGGCCACGGTCACATAGAGCCCCAGTTTCGGCTTCTGCGCCGTGGCAAACAGGCACTGGAAGTAATATTGCAGCAGATAAAACGGCGTGGCCAGCAAAACGATCCTTCCGTAGAGCACGCAGTTTCGGAGCATTTCGCCCTCCGCGCCGAGAAGCCTTGCAATTGCGGGCAAAAGCGCAATGCCGAGCGCGCCGAGACCGAGGCCCAGCACGGCCGCGCAGACGGTCAGCATCGTGAAAATGCCGTTCGCTTTTTCGGGCAGCTTTTCGCCGAGCTTTTTTGCGATCAGCGCGCTGCCGCCGGTTCCGAACATGAAGCCCGGACAGCCGAGGATCATCAGAACCGGCATGATGAAGTTGACGGCGGCAAAGGGCGTTTTGCCTGCGAAGTTCGAGACAAAGAAGCCGTCTACCACGCCGTAGATCGATGTGAAGACCATCATGATGATCGACGGCGCGGTGAAGCGCAAAAGCCGCCGGATGGTAAAATGATCGGATAATTGTATCACAAACGTAAGTTCTCCAATTCTTTTGATTTTTCGCGCAGCTCCGTGAGATATTTTTCTGCCAGACGCAGATACGCCTCGAGGTCTTCCTCCGGCCACCCGGCGTAAATATCGTTTTCCGCCGACAGAAGCCATCCAGCCGTGCGCGCGGCAAGCGCTTTCCCGGATTCTGTCAGGCAGACAATCTTGCTTTTCCTGTCGGCCATGCGCAAGCAAATGCTTCCGTCTGCCTCCAGCTTGCGGAGCGCCGAGTTGACAGTCTGCTTGCTTGCGCCGGTCTGGCGGTAGATAGTTGTAAGCGGAATCTGACCGCCCGCGTCCTCGAGTGCGTATAAAATCAGCATGACGCTGTCCGACAGGCCGAGACGTACCGCGATTTCGTGGTAGACCGCGTCGGTTTCCTCGATCAGATAGTTGATGCGCCGGTTAAATTGCGTGACATTGTCGTCCAAAGGGAAGCCCTCCTCTGTAAAACGCGCGGCTGCGCAGTGAAAGGCATTATAGTACGAATTCGTACCAAAGTCAAGTTAAAAAATTCCCCATCCGGGACGCGCCCGGACGGGGAACTGGGGGTAGATGCGGTTAAAATTACTTTGCGAAAACCTTCTTCAGGCGCGCGAAGCGGGGCAGGCCGTCTTCCTTTTCCAGCTTCGTCTCGCCCTGGATGAGCGGCAGGCAGTAGTTCGCGAAGTCGGCGGTGACGTTATTGCCCGAAGCATTGATCCACTCGCGCGGGAACTTCTTCTCGAAGTTCGCAACGTCCGCCAGATCAAAGAGCTTGGCCTCGCACTTGTAGCCGTTCGTGCGGTCGCAGGCGAAGCCGACCATCTTGTCGGTCGTGCCCTTGAGCATTTCCTCAACAGCGGTCTTGCCGGACAGATAGGCCTCGTCAATATCGGTCTGGGACGCGCAGTGCGCGGCGCAGCGCTGCAGAAGCGAGAGCTCAATGCCGCGGACCTTCGCGCCGGTCTTTTCTTTCAGAATGTTGGCAAGCAGCGCCGCAAGGCCGCCCAGCTGGGCATGGCCGAAGCCGTCGGTTGCCGCGGTCTTTGCCTCGGAGACGAAGCGGCCATCGGCATAGTGGATGCCCTCGGAGACGGCGACGATGCAGTTGCCGTTTTTCTTGTAGCATTCGGACACGTCGGCGATGAACTTGTCCATGTCGAAGTCGACCTCGGGGAGGTAAATAAAGTCGCAGCAGGGCTCTTTCGTGTTGGGAAGCGAAGCCGCAGCCGTCAGCCAGCCTGCGTGGCGGCCCATGCACTCGATGACGGTGATCTGGCCGATGTTGTAGACGCGGGAGTCGCGCGCAACTTCCATGACAGAGGTCGCAATATACTTGGCAGCAGAGGCAAAGCCCGGGCAGTGGTCGGTGCCGAACAGGTCGTTGTCGATGGTCTTGGGGACGCCCATGACGCGGCAGTCGTAGCCGACCTTCTTCATATACTTGGAAATTTTGTTGCAGGTATCCATGGAGTCGTTGCCGCCGTTGTAGCAGAAATAACGCACGTCGTACTTCTTGAAGATCTCAAGGATGCGCTTGTAGTCGGTGTCGTCGACGTCGGGATCGGCAATCTTGTAGCGGCAGGAGCCGAGCGCGGAGGAGGGGGTATAGGGCAGGCGGTCGAGCTCTGCGCGGTCTTCCTCGTCCATGCACAGAAGCTGGTCGTCCAGAACGCCCTTGATGCCGTGGTACGCGCCGTAGACCTTCGTGATGCAGTCGGAATCAAGCGCGGTGCGGATGACGCCGTAAGCGGACGAATTGATAACGGAAGAAGGGCCGCCGGACTGACCGATAATCAAAGAACCTTTTAAAGCAGTAGACATGAAACAAACCTCCTGGCGAAATATTTCGCTGAATAAAAATACTGAACAAAGAAAATATAACATAAAACAAAGAAATTGTAAATTCACTCTATTGCAAAAATAATGGAAGAATGCTAGAATCTTTTGTAGAATTTGATATGAATAAGGAGATGTCCAATATGCCACTGGTTACTTCTACCGAAATGTTCAAGAAAGCCTACGACGGCGGCTACGCCATCGGCGCTTTCAACGTCAACAACATGGAAATCGTGCAGGGTATCACCGAGGCCTGCAAGGAAGAAAAGGCTCCTGTCATTTTACAGGTGTCGAAGGGTGCGCGTGCCTACGCGAACCACACCTACCTCGTCAAGCTCGTCGAGGCGGCTGTCATCGAGTGCCCCGAAATTCCGATCGTTCTGCATCTGGACCACGGCCCCGACTTTGAGACCTGCAAGGCCTGTATCGACGGCGGCTTTACCTCCGTCATGATCGACGCGTCCTCCAAGCCCTTCGCTGAGAACATCGAAATCACGAAGAAGGTCGTCGAGTACGCACATGACCACGGTGTGGTCGTCGAGGCCGAGCTCGGAACGCTCGCCGGTATCGAAGACGACGTGAAGGTCGCCGCACACGAGGCCTCCTACACCCGCCCCGAAGAGGTCGAGGAGTTCGTCACCAAGACCGGCTGCGACTCTCTGGCCATCGCTATCGGCACAAGCCACGGCGCTTACAAGTTCAAGCCCGAGCAGTGCACCCGCAATGCTGACGGTATTCTCGTTCCGCCTCCCCTGCGCTTTGACGTTCTCGAAGAGGTCTCCCGCCGTCTGCCCGGCTTCCCGATTGTTCTGCACGGCGCTTCGTCCGTTCCCCAGAGCTTCGTGAAGATCATCAACGAAAACGGCGGCAAGATGCCCAACGCTGTCGGCGTTCCCGAGGACCAGCTGCGCCAGGCTGCAAAGCTCTCCGTCTGCAAGATCAACATCGACTCCGACCTGCGTCTTGCCATGACCGGCACCA
>ERZ772875.1400-NODE-1400-length-22109-cov-5.810783_pt1 | contig 22109 bp, 18 predicted proteins | sample MGYA00580585_ERZ772875 | MGnify/ENA primary metagenome ERZ772875 (study PRJEB29015, sample SAMEA2737736) | human gut metagenome | biome: human gut; feature: human-associated habitat; material: faeces | place: China | collected 2012 ... | reverse complement strand
ATTAATATGTCATATCAGAATCAAATATATCATTTTGTTGTGTATTTGTAAAGATAAAGCAAAAGCATTCCATAATTTGCATTGTATAATTATAAAAAAAGTGTTACCATGGTACTAAAATATTATTAAACCTTTTATTTCCAGAGGAGGAATATCTTTAAAATGTCAAAAGACAAGCAACAAAAAAACAAAAGTAACACCGGTACAGCCTCCGCTGTACTGCAATTCCACGACCGCCCGCTTGCATACAAGCTGTCTGTCGCTGTCGCACTGCTTCTTGTCATCTGTATGTCTCTTATGATCTTAATCAGTGCAGTCATCGCCGGACGTTCCTTAAACAAGACCGTCAGCGGTGAATTTAACGGCATCGCAACCGAGAATGCCTTAATAGTACAGAGTGTGATCGATACTGCTTCCAACACAGCAACCACGATCCAGAACTACATGCTTGACCGCTATGACGAGTATTCGAAAAACGGATACAGCGGCGAAGTGGCAAAGAGTGAAGTCTATGACGTCGACCTGCAGGAAATGAACAAAAGGATCGAAGAATTTTTAATCAGTATGGCTGCTTCTACCGTAACGAACAATGAAGCCATTGATGGTGTCGGTGTCTTCTTTGAACCGAACGCATTTGATCCTGCGGTCAAAGATTACACTGTCTATGTCAGTGTCGATGATGCAAAAAACGGAACCGTACAGAGCTATGGAAGTTATGATTCCTACGGATCACAGGATTACTATAAGAAAGCTGCAGAGACCAAGCAGGACTGCTTTACCGATCCATATGAAGATCAGGGTATCAACATGGTCAGCGCTTCTTTCCCGATTGTCTATAATGATGAAGTCCAGGGTGTAATCCTTGTAGATATCAATCTTGCTGCATTCAGTGATATGTTAGTCTCCACAGACTCCAAATATCCAAGTATGTATGTGGACATTTACAACGCAGATGCCATGATGGTCTTTGACAGCGAATCGACAGACTGCATCGGACAGTCCTTACAGGATCTTTTGTCTGCAAAGGATTTTGCCGGTGCAAGGATCGAGCAGCCTGTGACGGCCCGCTTTGAGGCGGTGCCGGATGGCGAGGAGATCCGGATGACGCTGCGGGCAAACGCATTGGTGCACGGAGAGTGTGCCCGCTGCCTCGACCCCGTCGAACGGGAAGAGACGGTGCAAGCAGAGTGGACGGTCAGGGAGCGCGATCTGGACGACCCGGATTTCGACCTGCCCCTCAACGAAAAAGGACATCTGGATGTGGACGAATGGCTCTGTCAGGAATTCATGTTCCAGATACCGACGGTGCTGCTTTGCAGCGCTGACTGCCCGGGCTTGTGTCCCCGGTGCGGGAAGAAGATGGCCGAATGTACCTGCCCTCCGGCAGAAGCTGAGGCCGAACCCGCAGACGCAAGGCTAGCGATACTCAAATCACTGCTGAACTGAGAAACCCATCAAGGAGGTGCAAAAATATGGCAGTACCTAAGAGACATCTTTCCAAGGCCCGCCGCGACAAGCGTCGCAGCAATGTTTGGAAGCTGGAGGCCCCCGCACTGGTCAAGTGCAGCAACTGCGGCTCTCTGAAGCTCCCCCACCAGGCATGTGGCAACTGCGGTTACTACAAGGGCGAGGAAGTCATCAAGAAGGCCTAATTTGCGCGTAATTGGTGGCATAATGGTGTTATGTACAGAAGGGGAGGGCGCAATGCCTTCCCCTTCTTGCTTTGTCTTGAAAACGAAATTGTGAGGTGAAAGCATGGCCATCAGGATCGACCGCGTGGACGCGGGCAGCGAGGCGGAAGCCCTCGGCCTCGCTGGCGGCGACGAGCTGCTGAGCGTGGACGGCAACGAGCTGAACGACACGCTGGACTATGATTTTTATACCGACAGCAAGAGCTTCCACCTCAAAGCGAGAGTGGCGGACGGCATCCGGGAGTGGGACGTCCGGCGGGAAGAGCGCGGCCCCTTCGGCTGCGACTTTTCCACCTATCTGGGCGACCAGAAGCACTCCTGCTCCAACCATTGTATGTTCTGCTTCATCGACCAGCTGCCCCCGGGAATGCGTGAGAGCCTTTACTTCAAGGACGACGACGAGCGCCTGTCCTTTTTGTTTGGCAACTATATCACCATGACCAACATGCAGGACCACGAGATCGACCGCATCATCAAGATGCACATCTCGCCCATCAACATCTCGGTCCACACCACCAATCCCCAGCTCCGCGTGCGGATGCTGGCGAATAAACGGGGCGGCGAGGTGCTGAAGTATCTGCCCCGTCTGGTGGAAGGCGGCATCGCCGTCAACTGTCAGCTGGTGCTCTGCCGGGGCATCAACGACGGCGACGAGCTGCGCCGCACTCTCACCGACCTGCTGGAGCTGACCCCGATGGTGCAGAGCGTGGCGGCAGTCCCCTGCGGCGTGACGGATTACCGCCAGAACCTCTTCAAGCAGACGCCCTACGACGCTGAGACCAGCGCCGCCGTCATCGACATCATGGAAGAGTTCGGCGACGAGTGCAAGCGCCGCCACGGCAAGCGCATCATCTACCCCAGCGATGAGTGGTACCTCAAGGCCGGCCGCCCCATCCCGGAGCCGGAGTTCTATGAGGACTACGACCAGCTGGAAAACGGCGTGGGCATGATGAGCCTCTTCCGGGAGGAATTTCTGGCCGAGCTGGAAAAGCCCCACCGCATCTATGGCACCAAAAAGATGGATGTCGTCACCGGCACCATGGCCGCGCCCCTCATCACCGAGATGATGGACGAGCTCCACCGCCAGTACCCCATGATAGAAGTAAAAGTCCATCCCATCAAAAATAACTTCTTCGGCGGCAACGTCGGCGTGGCGGGCCTCGTCACGGCGACGGACATCATCGCCCAGTGCGAGGGCCGGCTGTCCAGCGGCACCCTGGGCGTGCCTGCCGTGATGCTGCGGGAGGAGAAGGACACCTTCCTCGATGATATGACCATCGAGCAGCTGGGCCAGCGGCTTGGCGTAAAGGTGGAAGTCCTGCCCACCGGCGGCGGCGACGAGGCCAAGGCCCTGCTGCGCAGCGGCCTGCATATCGCCCGCCGGAGAAGACCGTAATTTTACCCCTTTTGTGAAAGGAGGAACCCCCTATGAGCAAACCGATCGTTGCTGTGGTGGGCCGCCCCAACGTGGGCAAGTCCACCCTGTTCAATAAGCTCTGCGGCCAGCGTCTGGCCATCGTGGAGGATACCCCGGGCATCACCCGCGACCGCATCTTCGCCAACTGCGAGTGGAGCGGCCACGAGTTCCTGCTGGTGGATACCGGCGGCATTGAGCCCAAGGCCACCGAAGGCATCCTGGCCCACATGCGCGAGCAGGCCCAGATCGCCATCGATACCGCCGACTGCATCATCATGGTGGTGGACGTGCGCAACGGCCTGACCGCCGCCGACGAGGACGTGGCCCATATGCTGCGCCGCAGCCACAAGCCCATCATCCTCGCTGTCAACAAATGCGACAACGTGGGCGAGACCCCCATGGAACTCTACGAGTTCTATAACCTCGGCTTCGACGAAGTCATGCCCATTTCGTCCGTCCACGGCCACGGCACCGGCGACCTGCTGGACGCCGTCTGCGCCCACCTCGATTTCAGTGAGACCGTCGTGGAGGAAGACCGCATCCCCGTCGCCATCATCGGCCGCCCCAATGTAGGCAAGTCCAGCCTGACCAACCGCATCCTCGGTGAGAACCGCATGATCGTGGCCAACGAGGCCGGCACTACCCGCGACGCCATCGACACCCCCGTGGACAACGCTTACGGCAAGTTCATCTTCACCGATACCGCCGGTCTGCGCAAGCGCAGCAACATCACCGACGGCCTCGAGCGCTACATGGTCGTCCGCGCACTGGCCGCTGTCGAGCGCAGCCGCGTGGCCCTCATCCTCGTGGACGCCACCGTCGGCTTCACCGAGCAGGACAGCAAGGTGGCCGGTTACGCCCACGACCAGGGCAAAGCCTGCATCATCGTCGTCAACAAGTGGGACGCCGTGGAGGGCAAGGAGACCAACACCATGGAACTGCAGCGCCGGGGCTATGCCGAGTGCTTCAGCTTCATGGGCTACGCTCCCATCATCTTCATCTCGGCCCAGACCGGCTACAACGTCAACAAGCTGATGCAGCTCATCCGCGACGTGGACAGCCAGAACGGTGCCCGCGTGCCCACCGGTGTGCTGAATGAGATGCTGGCCCGTGCCACAGCTCGGATGCAGCCGCCCAGCGACAAGGGCCGCCGCCTGAAGATCTTTTACCTGACCCAGGCTTCCACCCGGCCTCCGACGTTCGTGGCCTTCGTCAACGCCAAGCACCTGTTCCACTTCAGTTATCAGCGGTATATCATCAACCAGATCCGCGAGAACTTCGGTCTGGAGCACACCCCCATCCGCCTTGTCGTGCGTGAGCGCGGCTCCGGCGAAGTGGGCGCGAAGGACGTATAAGGAAGGGAGACTGGTTCTATGACCGCATTTCTCATTGTGCTGGCGGTCGCTGCCGAAGCCTATCTGCTGGGCAGCGTGGACACCGGCATCCTCGTCAGCAAATACCTGTACCATGACGACGTCCGCACCCACGGCTCGGGCGCTGCCGGTATGACCAACATGCTGCGCACTTTCGGCAAGAAAGCCGCTGCCCTCACGGCGGTAGGCGATGTACTCAAGGGCGTCGTGGCCGTCTGCCTTGGCCGGTGGCTGTTCGGCCATCTGCCCGCCGACGCTGCCGTCTCGCCCTATCTGGGCGTCTACCTCGCCGCCATCCTCGCCGTGGTGGGCCACTCCAAGCCCATCTACTTCGGCTTCAAGGGCGGCAAGGGTGTGCTGGTGGCTGCCGGTGCCATTCTGGCAGTCCAGCCGGTGCTGCTGCCGGTGCTGGCGGTCATCTTCCTCGTCTGCCTGGTCCCCACCGGCATGGTGTCGCTGGGCAGCATCACCATGGCCGCAGCCTACCCGGTCCTGACGCTGGTGTACAGCCTCATGCGCGGCCTGCCGACTCAGGACGTGGTGGTCTGCACCGTCGGCGCTGCCATCATGGGCGGCATGGTCATCTGGATGCACCGTTCCAACATCCAGCGCATCCGGGACGGCAAGGAGTACCGTTTCGGCCAGAAGCACAAGAGCAACTAAGCAAAAAAATGCCCCGCAGGCAGCTCTCGACGAGCGTCCTGCGGGGCATTTTACGTTGTCAGGCTCATTTCGGGTCTGCTTCCAGCAGCGTGTCGGTGTTGTCCTCGTACTTGGGGTCTTCGATGGCGACTTCAAGCTCCGTGTCGGTGTCGTTATGATGCAGGTGCTTGCGCAGCCGGGAGGCGAATTCCTCTGACGGGATGCCGCTCTGGCTGGGGGAAAGGTCGGGTGCGGGGTGGCCGTCGGGCAGATGAGCGCCGAAGGCCGGCACGAAGAAGAACCTCCGCACGATGAAGATGAGGGCGATGGCGCTCACGCTCAGCAGGTTCTCCATGGCGGACTCGTGCCCCACCACCATGTGGCGGGCGATGGCGTAGAGCAGCACTTCGAGGCTGGAACCGGGGCTGTGCTTGGCCAGCATCTTGATGAACTCGATGCCGATGACGATGTCCAGCGCCCGCTGTAAGAAGATGCTCACCTCGACGTCGTTGCCGTCGAACAGCAGGCCGGGCATCCACTGCAGCAGCGGCACCATCGACAGCAGCAGGCCGATGAGGACGAGGCCGGACAACAGGATCTCGAGCAGGGTGGCTGCGCTGATGATCTTGTTGCGCAATTCGGCGCGGCTGTGGCTTTCAACACGGGAATTGGACATGGGCAGGGACCTCTCTTTCAAATTTGACCGGAAATCTTTTACAACAGTTCGATTCTATTGTAACAAAAGCAAAAAACGAAGTCAATTTCTTCGGCGGGGAAAATTGGACAGCATGAAAAACTGGAATCGAAGGCAGACAAAGAGGGGCCGTCCGCACTTGAAATAGAGTGCAGACGGCCCCTCTTTATGCTGAAAAGGCGGTTTAGGCCTCAGCGATGGCTTCGATCTCACAGAGCACGCCCTTGGGCAGGTCTTTCACGGCCACGCAGCTGCGAGCGGGCTTGGAGGTGAAATACCTGGCGTACACCTCATTGAAAGCGGCAAAGTCGGCGATGTCGGCCAGGAAGCAGGTGGTCTTGACCACCTTGTCAAAACCCACGCCGGCAGCTTCGAGGATAGCGCCCACATTGCGGCAGCTCTGGTCAGCCTGTGCGGCGATGCCCTCGGCGACTGCGCCGGTGGCGGGGTCTACCGGGATCTGGCCGGAGGTGAAGACGAGACCGCCCACGGTGTAGCCCTGAGAGTAGGGGCCGATGGCGCCGGGAGCTTTTTCGGTGCTGATGATGTTCATATCGATTACCTCACATATCATAAATAGGGGAGTCTCCCGCCAAAAGGGGAGCCGATGAAAAAAGTCTACCACCAACTGTCCCCGCCGTCAACGGGCAGCAGGGAACGGTCCCGGAATTTCCGGAAAAAGGGGATGTAAAATTATTTGGAAAAATCTACGCAAATCATCTTGACAAGAAATAAACTTTTATGATAAAAATAGAGCATGAAAGTAACATTTTTGCAGAAAAACGCAGGCGCAGCGCAGGCAGGAAAGTCGGCTTTGCGCAGGCGCGTTTCTTTTTTGCAGAAAAAGCGAATTTCTGAACCCTTGGAAGGGGCAAAAAGGATAGGATATGTCGATTTTGGTAGATGATTCAAATAAAACAGCCTGCCGTGCAGCGGAGGCTGGACTGCAGCAGAAAAACTGTGCTGCGCTGGTGCGCCCGGCGGGTACGGGCAAAGGCTGCATCGTGTGGGAGCTGCTGGATACCCACCCTGAGATGCGCGTGCTCTGGGTGGTGTCCTGCGCTGCCCGTCTGGAACTGCGCCGCGCCCTGACAAAGCGGCTGGGCCGGACGCTGGGCGGCCGGGTGCGGCTGATGAGCTGCGAGCAGCTGGCCGTGCAGAATGCGCTGGGCTGGGTGGCGCTGGCTGAGTTCCGGCCCGGCCTGCTGGTGCTGGACGGCTGGAGGGAGATGAGCGCAAAGGACTGGGCCGACTGCGTCCAGCCTCTGTTCCGCCTCTGCCCGGGGGCAAAGCTGCTGGCTCTGGGGGAACCGGACGCCCCGGGCGACAGCTGCCGCGCTGCCGAGGAGATGCTGGCCGACGCCATCGTGGAGCCGCTGGCGCTGGGCGGGGCGATGGCCGAGGGTCTGCTGCCCATGCCGGCCTCCTATACGGCCCTGCTCTGGCCGCTGGAAGATGCGCTGGCCCGCCTCCGTGCTGAGGTGAAGAACCTCCATCTGCCGGGCTGCCCTGACCCCAACGCCGAGAAATATCAGGCTCTGAGCCTCGCCGTAGAAAAGCTTCCGCCGGTGGAACAGCTGCTGGCGCAGTGGCTCCCGGATGCTGCCGGACGGTATCTTGTCCTCTGCGAGGATGATGCAGCGGCGGCGCAGACCGCAGAGCAGGCCGAGAAGCTGTTTGGTGCAGGAACACATATTTATAAGGATGCAGAAAGCTTTGCGGCCGATGAAGCGGCCACCCTCCGGCTGCTGGTCTGTGCCAACGGCCCGGCGGTGCAGGTTCCTCTGGCCGGGATCTCGGGCGTGGTGCTGGTGCGCCGCAGCGCTGAACCGACCACATACCGGCAGATGCTGGCCCGCGCCCTTGCGGCCTGCGGCAGTGTGCCGGTGGCAGAGCTGAGCGCGGCCTTTGAGGCGCTGACCTGTGTGCAGCAGCTGCGGAAGGAGTGCAGCGCGGCGGGGGCAGAAGCCTTCCCGCTGGAAGAGCCCCTTTCTGCCTGCCGCCGGGCTTACCGGCAGCTCCGCCGCGCGCTGGACTCCGACTGGGAGCGCTATTATGCCGCCGCAAAGCAGATGACGGCAGAGGGAAAGACGCTGGACGTGCCTCGCTCCTACAGCTTCGGGGGCGTGGCCGTGGGCCGCTGGCTGGAAAACCAGCGCCTTGTCCGGGCCGGAAAGAAAAAGGGGCGTCTCACCGCCGAGCAGGCCGCCCGGCTGGACAAAATCGGCATGAACTGGAAAAAGCGGCTCGAGCTGGCGTGGGAGAACGGCTGTGCTTCGGCCCGGCGGTACCGCGGCTGCCACAGCGACCTGCTGGTGCCGGTCCATTATAAGGATAAGGACGGCTTTGCACTGGGCGAGTGGATCGTCTATAACCGCCAGCGCTATCTGGGCGGGAACCTGCCGTCAGACCGCGTCGAGCGCCTCGAGGCACTGGGCATGGTGTGGGACACCGGCAGCATCCTCTGGGAGAAGAGCTATGCCGCCGCCGTCCAGTATTATCTGGAAAATCACACGCTGGAAATTCCCGTCAAGTATGTCACGCCGGACGGCATGGCGCTGGGCGTCTGGCTGGGCAGTCAGCGTGCCGCTTATAAAGAAGGTGTGCTGACCGACGCCCAGATCGAAAAGCTGGAAGCGCTGGGAGTGGACTGGACGAACCGGAACGACCGCAAGTGGCAGACCGCCTACGAGGCCGCCGTGAAGTACCACGCCGCCCACGGGAACCTCGACGTTCCCACCGAGTACATCGACGAAGACGGCATCCTGCTGGGCAAGTGGGTGTCCCGCCAGCGGTACGCATGGCAGAACCCCGAGCGCAGCAGCGCCCGGGTGACGCTGGAGCGGAAAGCTCTGCTGGACGAGCTGGGCATGAACTGGGAAAAGACCGACTCGTGGCAGCACCGCTACGAGCTGGCCGTGGAATACAAAAGGGAGCACGGCAGTCTGGCCGTTCCGGCCCAGTACCGGACGGAGGACGGCATCTGGCTGGGCAGCTGGCTGTCCCGTCAGAAGCAGATGCTGCGGGAGGGCAAAAAGCTTTCCGCCAAGCGCCGCGCTGCCCTGAAAGAGCTGTTCAAGGACGAAAAAGGCCGACGCCTCAGCGCCCCGGTACCGCCCGCGTGCAGCGTGCGGGAGCAGAACTGGCTGGACAACTACCAGAGCGCCAGGCTCTACGCCGAGAAGAAGGGCAGCCTCCTCGTGCCTGCCGGATATGTGGACGAGAACGGCTTCCGTCTGGGCGTCTGGATCTCGAACCTCCGCGCTGCCCGCAAGGCCCGGCCCGAATCGTTTCAGGTGACGCCGGAGCATATCGCTCTGCTGGACGCCATCGGGATGCAGTGGGACGCCCGGGAGGCCAAGTGGGCCGGGGCGTTCCGCCGCGCCGAAGAGTACCGCGCCGCCCACGGCGACCTGCTGGTGCCGGTGAACTATAAGACCGAAGACGGCTTCTGCCTCGGCGACTGGGTCCGCCGGATGCGCGAAAACTACGCCTGTGCCGAGAAAAAGCTGACGGCGGAGCGCATCGCAAAGCTCGAAGCGCTGGGCATGGTCTGGGTCGTGCCGCAGGAGGGCTGAGATATTGCATTTTAGGGCGGAGTGTGGTATACTTCACCTCGTCTGAATAGAAAACAGCAGGTGCCTGCCGCCGGGGTCTCGTCCCCGGCCGGGAGGGTAAAAGGGAAGCGGGTGCGAGTCCCGCGCGATCTCGTCACTGTGATAAGGGAGTCCGCTGCCTTGGCGCTCAGCGCCGGTCACTGGAGGCTTTGCCTCTGGGAAGGCGGCAGCGGGCGGTGAGCTTTCAGTCAGGAAACCTGCCCGCTGTTGGTACAGGAGCGTCCGGCTCCGGATCACGAGGAATTGGTCGTACCAAAAAGCCCGAAAGTTCAAAGGGTCTTTTTGCTGTGCCTTCCGCGCGGTGAAAAGGCTCTTTTTTCGTTTGAGCTGACCCCCGTTTCGTACCCTTTCTATCGGAAAAATACATTCCACACAAACAGAAAGGACTCAAACAATGCGTAAGGCAACCAACAAGAACTGGCAGCGCGTCACCGCCGCTGCCGCCGCACTGGCCCTGTGTGCCGGTGTTCTCACCGGCTGCGGTGCATCTTCTTCCACTGCCGCCGGCAGCACCGCCGCAAGCTCCGCCGCCAGCGAAGTAAGCAGCGAGGAGGCTGATGAAATGGCAGCAAAGAACGTGGCAGACCTCATCGACGCCATCTATGTGCAGGAGCGCAACGAGAACACCGACGCTCAGTGTGAGGCTGCAAAGGCAGCATGGGATGCTCTGACCGACGCTCAGAAGGAGATGGTCGAGGGCGAAGAGGCAAGCCCCGAGTACTTTGGCCGCGACACCGGCGACGCCTCTAAGGACGACGCCCGCAACCAGGACAACATCGGCGACAACGAGATCCTGGTCGTCAGCTTCGGAACCTCGTTCAACGACAGCCGTGCAGCGGACATCAAGGGCATCGAGGACGCCATCCAGGCCGCATACCCCGACTGGTCTGTCCGCCGCGCCTTCACCGCACAGATCATCATCAACCATGTTCAGGCCCGTGACGGCGAGAAGATCGACAACATGGAGCAGGCCATGGAGCGCGCTGTTGCCAACGGCGTGAAGAATCTGGTCGTCCAGCCCACCCATCTGATGCATGGCGCTGAGTACGACGAGATGATGGAGATGGTGGACAGCTACCGCGATAAGTTCGAGTCCGTCGCCATCGCCGAGCCTCTGCTGGGCGAGGTGGGCAGCGATGCCACCGTCATCAACGCCGACAAGGAAGCTGTCGCCAAGGCCATCACCGCTGAGGCCGTCAAGACCGCCGGTTTCGACAGTCTGGACGCCGCTGCTGCGGACGGCACCGCTTTCGTCTTTATGGGCCACGGCACCTCTCACACCGCAAAGGTGAGCTACAGCCAGATGCAGGCTCAGATGAACGCTCTGGGCTACAAGAATGTCTTCATCGGCACCGTCGAGGGCGAGCCTGAGGAGACTGCCTGCGAGAACGTCATCGAAGCTGTCAAGGCCGCCGGTTACACCAAGGTCGTCCTGCGTCCCCTGATGGTCGTTGCAGGTGACCACGCCAACAACGATATGGCTGGCGACGACGAGGATTCCTGGAAGAGCCAGTTCGAGGCATCCGGCGAATTCGACTCTGTCGATTGCCAGATCGCCGGTCTGGGCGAGATTGCTGACATCCAGCAGCTCTACGTCGCACACACCAAGGCCGCTGTCGATTCCCTGAACGGTTGATTCTGATTCTATGATTGCCCGGAAAGGAGTGCCTTTTCGGGCAATTTCTTTTCCGTCTGCTTTGAATTCAGGCCATTGCGTGTTATAATCTTTTCTGTAAAATAGACACATCGAGGTATATCATCATGAAACTGAACAATAAATTCGCTCTTCTGCTGGCCGGTGCAATGCTGGTTGGCGCACTCACCGGCTGCGGCGCATCCGGCACCCCGGCCAGCTCTGCCGCTTCCTCCGAGGCTGCGGCTTCCTCTGCCGTGAGCGAGGCAGCTTCCGAACCGGCAGCAGAGGCTGCTCTGCCCGACGGCGTCTACACCGCCGACTTTGACACCGACAGCTCCATGTTCCATGCCAACGAGGCCAATGACGGCAAGGGGACCCTGACTGTGAAGGACGGTCAGATGACCTTCCACGTCAGCCTCGTCTCCAAGAAGATCGTCAACCTCTACGTCGGCATGGCCGCTGACGCCGAGGCCCACGAGGGGGACTGGCTCCAGCCCACCACCGACACCGTCACCTACTCCGACGGCCTGTCCGATGAGGTCTACGGCTTCGACCTCCCGGTGAAGGCTCTGGACGAGGACTTCCAGCTGGCCATCCTCGGCTCCAAGGGCAAGTGGTACGACCATACCGTCCGTGTCGCCAACGCCCAGCCTGCTGCGGCGGAAGCACCTTCCGACGGCACCTACACCTGTGACGTGACCCTTGAGGGCGGCTCTGGCCGCGCCACCGTGGAAAGCCCTGCGGCCCTGACCGTGGCCGACGGCAGGATGACCGCCACCATCGTCTGGTCCAGCCCCAACTACGACTATATGCTGGTGGATGGCGAAAAGTATCTGCCCACCAACACCGAGGGCAACTCTACCTTCGAGATCCCCGTCGCGGCTCTCGACACCCCGCTGGATGTGGTGGGCGATACCGTCGCCATGAGCACCCCGCATGAGATCGAGTATACGCTGACCTTCGCCTCTGCATCCCTGATCGAGGCAAAGTGACGATGAAACGCCGCAATTTTCTGAAAGCCCTGCCTGCCGCCGCCCTCACCCTTGCGGGCTGCGGGCAGCACAAGACCGCCCCGGCCAATACGGCATCCCTCGTGTTCGACCACAGCTACCCGCTGGACTATGCCGCCCAGTTTTCCGCTGACTGCTATGAGGGCGGCTATGTGATGATCAACATCCCGGACGCCGGGCGGTTCCTCGTCGTCCCCGAGGGGGCCGCCGAGGTAGACGACCTGCCCGAAGATGTCGTTCTGCTGCGCCAGCCGCTGGATCATATTTATCTCGTCTCCACCTCGGTGATGGACCTCTTCGTCCATCTGGACGCCCTGGACAGCATCGCCCTCTCCGGCACGAAGGCCGAGGGCTGGTATGTGGAAGAGGCCAAACAGGCCATGCAGGAGGGCCGCATCGCCTACGCGGGCAAGTACAGCGCCCCGGACTATGAGCGCATCCTTGCCGCCGGCTGCACCCTCGCCATCGAAAACACCATGGTGCTCCACGACCCCGAGGTCAAGGAGCAGCTGGAAAAGTTCGGCGTGCCGGTCCTCGTGGAGCGCTCGAGCTACGAGAGCGGCCCGCTGGCCCGGATGGAGTGGCTCAAGCTCTACGGCATCCTGCTGAATAAGACTGAGATGGCGGAAGAGGTCTTCCACCAGAAGGTGGAGCAGGTGGCCCCCATCCTCGAGCAGGAGAACACCGGTAAGACCGCGGCCTTCTTCTCCATCACCACCAACAACCTCATCACCGTCCGCCGCACCAGCGACTATGTGGCCCAGATGGTGGGGATGGCCGGCGGCGTCTACATCTTCGACGACCTCGAGGGGGAGACGTCGGCCCAGTCCACCATCAAACTGCCGCTGGAGACGTTCTACGCCCGGGCCAGGGACGCCGACGTCCTCATCTACAACAGCACCATCGAGGGCGTGATGGAGACCCGTGACCAGCTCATCGAAAAATGCCCGATGCTGGCGGATTTCAAGGCCGTCCAGTCCGGCGACTGCTGGTGTACGGCCCAGAGCCTCTTCCAGCAGAGCATGGAGCTGGCCGACCTCATCTCGGATATGAACCTCGTCTTCACCGAGGGCTCGCCCGACCCGGCGTCCCTCCATTTCTTACAGCGCATCGTATAAAAGGAGCTTTGTCATGACCACCACCCGCCGCCTCAGCCTCGCGTACCTCGCCCTCACGGCGGGGGTCGCGGTGCTGTTTGCACTCAATTTGTTCTGGGGCAGTGTGTCCCTGACGCCCGGCGCGGTGGCGGCGGCTCTGCTGGGCCGGGGCGAAGATGTGCTGGCCGTGGGCATCGTGCTCCAGCTCCGTCTGCCCCGGGCGGTCATGGTCGTGCTGCTGGGCGCGGCCCTCTCGGCTGCAGGCTACCTCCTGCAGACCTTCTTTGCCAACCCCATCGCCGGCCCCTTCGTCATGGGCGTGTCCAGCGGCGCAAAGCTGGCGGTGGCCCTGACGATGGTGGTGTTTTTACAGCAGGGGCTGCTCACCAGCTCGGCCACCCTCATCATCGCCGCCTTTGCAGGCTCGATGGCGGCTATGGCCTTTGTGTTGGTGGTGGCCCGGCGGGTGCCGCGGATGAGCATCCTCGTCATCTGCGGCATCATGATCGGTTATATCTGCTCGGCTGTCACCGACATCGTGGTGACCTTCGCTCAGGACTCCAACATCGTCAATCTCCACAACTGGTCGATGGGCAGCTTTTCCGGCATGACCTGGGCCAATGTGGGTGCAGCGGCCTGCGTGGTGCTGCCCGCGCTGGCGGCGGCGTTCCTGCTCTCGAAGCCCATGGCGGCCTACCAGATGGGCGAGAGCTACGCCAGGAGCGTCGGCGTACCGGTGCGGGCCTTCTCGACGGCCCTCGTGCTGCTTTCCAGCCTGCTTTCCGCCTGCGTGACGGCCTTTGCAGGCCCCATCTCCTTTGTGGGCATCGCGGTGCCGCATCTGGTCAAGAACCTGCTGGGCAGCGCAAAGCCCCTTTATGTCCTGCCGGGCTGCTGTCTGGGCGGGGCAGCGTTCTGCCTGCTCTGCGACCTCATCGCCCGCAGCCTGTTCGCGCCCACTGAGCTGTCCATCAGCTCGGTGACGGCGGTTTTCGGTGCGCCGGTGGTCATCTGGCTGCTGGTGCGCCGCCAGACACAGGAGGGCCGGGAATGAGCGATCCGAAATTCTACTGCTGCGCCGAGGACCTTGCCATCGGCTACGGCAAAACGCCCCTGATGGAGCACATCGGACTCGGCGTCGGGAAGGGGACCATCCTCACCCTCATCGGCCCCAACGGCGCGGGAAAATCCACCCTGCTCAAGACGCTGGCAGCGCAGCTGGCCCCCCAGGGGGGCGCTGTCCTGCTGGACGGCAAAAATCTCGCGGACTACTCCGGCCCGGAGCGCGCCCGCAAAATGGCCCTGATGGTGCCCCACACCCGCCGCACCGAGCTGATCACCTGCTTCGAGATGGCGGCCGCCGGGCGCTACCCCTACACGGGACGGCTGGGTGTCCTCTCGGCAGAAGATAAGCGCCAGGTCCATGCCGCGCTGGCCCTCGTGGGGGCCGAGGCGCTGGCAGGCCGGGACTTCAACCGCATCAGCGACGGCCAGCGCCAGCGCGTCCTGCTGGCTCGGGCCATCTGCCAGCAGCCGGAGCTGATATTATTGGACGAGCCTACGTCTTTCCTTGACATCAAGGGCAAGGCCGAATTGCTGGCCATCCTGAAAAACCTCGCCCGCGACAAGAAGATGGCCGTCATCCTGAGCCTCCACGAGCTGGAGCTGGCGCAGAAAGTTTCCGACAAGGTCGTCTGCGTCTCGGCAGCGGGCGTCTCGGACGTCATGACGCCGGAAAAGGCCTTTGCCCGGGAAAACATCTGCAAAATTTATGAGCTGACCGATGAGCAGTACGCATTCCTCTACGGCGAAGAAAAAGCGCCGGAGGAAAAGCGCCCGCTCTTTGAGCACTACGTCCGCAGCGGCCAGAAGCTCCTGCGCTGCGGCTATACCACCGGCACCTGTGCGGCGCTGGGCGCGGCGGGCGCGGCACGGTTGCTGCTCACCGACCGCACCCCCGAGACAGTGGCCCTCCGCACCCCAAAGGGCATCGTGGTGGAGGTAGAGCCTATCTTCTGCCGCCTGTCCGGCGAGGGGGCTGAGTGCGCCATCCGGAAGGACGGCGGCGACGATGTGGACGTGACCACCGGTCTGCCGGTCATCGCCAGTGTCGCCCTCCGGCCCGAACTGGCCGGCGAGGTGCGCATCCACGGCGGTGAGGGCGTGGGCCGGGTAACAAAGCCCGGTCTCGACCAGCCTGTGGGCGAAGCTGCCATCAACCACGTCCCCCGGGCCATGATAAAGGAAGCGCTGGAAAAGGAGGCCGAATCTGCCGGGTACGCGGGCGGCTTTGACGTCACCATCTCCATCGAGGGCGGGGCCGAAACGGCGAAGCGCACCTTCAACCCCCATATGGGCGTGGAAGGGGGCCTCAGCGTCCTCGGCACCAGCGGCATCGTCGAGCCCATGAGCCAGCAGGCCATCCTCGACACCATCCAGCTGGAAATGGGGCAGGCGGCGCTTCGGGCCGGAAGCCCCCGGCGGCTCATCCTCGCCCCGGGCAACTACGGCCTCGACTATCTCCACGAGAAGATGCCTGCCCTAAAGAATATCCCGGTGGTCAAGACCTCGAACTTCATCGGGGATACGATGGATATGGCGGCGGCATCCCACTTCGAAGAGGTGGTGCTGGTGGGCCACATCGGCAAGCTGGTCAAACTGGCGGGCGGCGTCATGAACACCCACTCCCGCACAGCCGACTGCCGCACCGAGCTGCTCTGCGCCCACGCCGCCCTCTGTGGCGCGTCCCGGGACGTCTGCGCGGCTCTGATGAACGCGGCCACCACCGACGCCTGCATGGAGATATTAGACAAAGCAGAGATGAGAGAGCCGGTGCTGTCCAGCCTGCTGGACGCCATCCAGCTCCACCTCGACCGCCGCGCCGCCGGGGCGTTCCGGGTGGGCGCGGTGCTCTTCTCGAATCAATATGGCCCGCTGGGCCAGACCAGAACTGCAAAGGAGCTGCTGGACGAATGGAAAAACGGATAGGCACTTTTTACGGCGTCAGCGTCGGCCCGGGCGACCCCGAGCTCATGACCCTGCAGGCTGTCCGCCGCCTCGAAAACTGTCCGGTCATCGCCGCGCCCCAGACCCCGAAGGGCGGGATGCTGGCGCTGGACATCGCAAAAGGTGCGGTGGATCTGAGCGGCAAGACTATCCTGCCGCTGTGCTTCGCCATGAGCCTTGACCCGGCGGTGCAGAAAGCCGCCCACATCGAGGCGGCCCGGGCTGTGAAAGAATATCTCGACGCCGGGCAGGATGTCGCCATGCTCAACCTCGGCGACGTGTCCGTCTACGCCACCTTCGGCTACTTGCAGGAGATCTTGGAGGCCGAGGGCTGCAAGACCGTGATGCTCCCCGGCGTGACGAGCTTCTGCGCTGCTGCGGCCCGGCTGGGCCAGTCCCTGACGGGCGGCATGGAGCAGCCGCTGACCATCGCCCCGGGACGCTGCGCCGCTGAGGTGCTGGCCGCACCGGGCGCAAAAGTGCTGATGAAATCGGGCCGTCAGCTGCCCGAGACGCTGGCCGCGCTGGCCGACGCCGGGCTTCTGAGCCGGAGCGCGATGGTCTGTAACTGCGGCCTGCCGAACGAGGAGGTCTGGCCCGACCTGACCGATTACGACCCGGCCCGGTCGGCGGGCTATTTCGCAACGATTTTGGTGAAGGAGGGGTAAGATATGGTGCATTTTGTAGGAGCCGGGCCGGGCGCGCCCGACCTCATCACCCGGCGGGGTGCGGCCTTGCTGGCCGATGCCGACTGCATCATCTACGCGGGCAGTCTCGTCAACCCGGCCCTGCTGGGGCTGGCGAAGCCCGGCTGTGCCATCTATAACAGCGCCGAGATGACGCTGGAACAGGTGCTGGACACCATCCGTGCCACCGAAAAGGCCGGAGGCACCACGGTCCGCCTCCACACCGGCGACCCCTGCCTCTACGGGGCCATCCGGGAGCAGATGGACGCACTGGACGCCGACGGCATCCCCTATGACGACACACCGGGCGTGTCCAGCTTCTGCGGCGCGGCGGCGGCACTCTGTGCCGAGTACACCCTGCCCAACGTCAGCCAGACCGTCATCATCACCCGGATGGAGGGCCGCACTCCTGTCCCTGAGGCCGAACAGCTGGAAAAGCTGGCCGCTCACGGGGCTACCATGGTCATCTTCCTCTCCATCGGGCTGGTGGACAAAGTCCGGCAGGCCCTTCTCGAGAGCGGCGGCTACCGCCCCGATACCCCTGCCGCTGTGGTCTATAAGGCCACCTGGCCCGAGCAGAAGGTGGTGCGCTGCACCGTCTCCACACTGGCCGAGGAGACCCGCAAAAACGGCATCACCAAGACCGCCCTCATCGTCGTGGGCGACTTTCTGGGCGAAAACTACGAGCGCAGCAAGCTCTACGATCCCGCCTTTACCACCGAGTTCCGGCAGGGGACGGAGGCCGGGCAGTGAGCCGGGCATATCTGGCCTTCACCGCAAAAGGCGAAGCGCTGGCCCGTCGGCTGGCGGAAGCTTTGCCCGGCAGCGTGAGCCGCTGCGGCGGAGACGTGACCCTGAAAGACTGGACGGCGGAGCATTTTGCACAGGATGAGGCCCTGATTTTTGTGGGAGCTGTGGGCATCGCGGTGCGGGCCATCGCGCCCCACTGCAGGAGCAAGGCCGCCGACCCGGCGGTGGTGGTCGTGGACGAGGGCGGGAACTTCGCTGTGCCGCTCCTGTCCGGCCATCTGGGCGGTGCCAACGCGCTGGCCCGGGCGCTGGCAAAAGCGTGCGGCGCGGTGCCGGTCATCACGACGGCCACCGACGTCAACGGTCTCTTCGCCGTGGACCTCTGGGCCAAGGCCCAGAACTGCGCTGTCCTTGAGCCGGAGCGCATCAAGCGCGTCAGCGGCGCCCTGTTGGCCGGGCAGACTGTCCGGTACTGGTCGCCGTGGCCGGTGGCGGGGGAGACCCCCGCCGGCGTGGAAAAAACTGACGCACCCGAAGCCGCCGACTTCGCCCTGACCCTCACGCCGCAGGGCGAGGCGCTCCACCTCGTACCCCGCATCGGGGTGCTGGGGGTGGGGTGCCGCCGCGGCACGACGGCGCAGCAGCTGGAAGAAGCCTTTGCGGCGTTCTGTGCCGCGTCCGGTCTCAGCCCGGCGGCGGCCTGCGCAGCCGCCAGCATCGACCTGAAAAAAGATGAGCCGGGGCTTGCAGAGTTTTGCAAAGCCCACGGCTGGCCCATCACGTTCTATCCGGCCGACGAACTGCGGGCCGTGCCGGGACAGTTCACCCCGTCGGCCTTTGTGGCAAGTGTCACCGGCGTGGACAACGTCTGTGAGCGCTCGGCGGTAAAAGCCTCGGGCGGGACGCTCCTTCTGCCCAAAACGGCAGGCGGCGGCGTGACGCTGGCGCTGGCCGTCCGCCCCTTTGCACCCGATTGGAGGACAGAGCAATGAGTGAGAGTAAAAAGACCGTGTTCGTCGTGGGGCTTGGCCCCGGCGGCGGACAGTTTCTGACCGTGCAGGCGCAGAGCGCCTTGCAGCAGGCCGAGGTGTTGTGCGGCTATACGGTCTACATCGACCTTGTGCGCCCCCTCTACCCGGAAAAAGAGTGCTACACCACCGGCATGACCCGGGAGATCGACCGCTGCCGCTGGGCGCTGGATACCGCCCGGGCGGGCCGGGACGTGGCGCTGGTCTGCTCCGGCGACGCCGGGGTCTACGGCATGGCCAGCCCGCTGCTGGAGCTGGCCGAAGAGTACCCGGACGTCAACGTGGAGGTCGTCCCCGGCCTGACAGCCGCCCTCAGCGGCGGCGCGGTGCTGGGTGCGCCGCTGGCCCACGACTTCTGCGTCATCTCGCTGTCGGACCGTCTCACGCCGTGGGAGGTCATCGAAAAGCGGCTGGTCTGCGCCGCCCAGGGCGATTTCGCACTGGCGCTGTATAATCCCTCGTCCAAGGGCCGCCCGGACTATCTGCGCCGAGCCGTGGACGTCCTGCTGGCGAACGGCAAAGCCCCGGACACCCTCTGCGGTTCTGTGCGGAACATCGGCCGGGAAGGGCAGGAAAAGCACATCCTGCCCCTCAGCCAGCTCCGGGACACTGAGGTGGATATGTTCACCACCGTCTTTGTGGGCAACGCCGCCACCCGCGCGCTGAGCGGGCGGATGGTCACGCCGCGGGGGTACCGCCGATGAACGTCGTCGTTTTCAGCGGCACCACCGAGGGGCGGGAGCTTTCCCGCCAGCTGGCGGCGCTGGGCATCGAAGTCACCGTCAGCGTGGCCACCCCGCTGGGGCAGGAAGAGCAGGGGAGCACTTCCGGTGTCACCGTCCGGTGCGGGCGGCTCCTGCCCGATGAGATGGCCGCGCTCTTGGGGGATGCCGCCCTCTGTATCGACGCCACCCACCCCTACGCAGTGGAGGCGACCAAAAACATCAAAGCAGCGGCAGAGAAGGCCGGGGTAGGATACCTCCGCCTGCTGCGTCCGGCCAGTCCGCTGCCGGAAAACTGTCTCATCTTTGAGAGCGCAAAGCAGGCGGCAGAAGCACTGGCCGCAAAAGAGGGCAACCTTCTATTGGCCACCGGGGCCAAGGAGCTGACGCAGTTTGCGGCCATCCCGCCCGAACGGCTCTACCCCCGCGTCCTGCCCACGCTGGAAAGCATCGCGGCCTGCGAGGCGGCGAACATCCCCCACCGCAACATCATCGCCATGCAGGGTCCCTTCAGCTTTGCCCTCAATCAGGCCATGATGGAGCAGTTCCATATCCGCTGGCTCGTCACAAAGGACGGCGGCGCGGCCGGAGGCTTCGACGAAAAAGCCGCCGCCGCCTCTGCCGCCGGGGCGCAGCTGGTGGTCATCCGCCGCCCGCCCGAGCAGGGCGAGACGGCTTTCGAGGTGTTGAAACGCTGCAAGGAGATGATAAGATGAATGTGACACTCATCGGCATGGGCTCCGGCCAGCCGGAGAACCTGACCCTTCAGGGCCTGGCCGCACTGCGGCAGGCCGACCTCATCCTGGGCGCACGGCGTCTGCTGGCAGTTCTGCCTGCCGGCTGCACCGAGAACCGCGCCGCCGCCTACCGCCCCGACGAGGTGGCAGAGCTGCTGCAGACCTCCGGCGCGGAGAACGCCGTGCTGGTCTACAGCGGCGACACCGGCTTTTACTCCGGCGCGTCCTCCATGATGGAAAAGCTGGAGGCCCTCGGCGTCCGCGCCCGGGTGCTGCCTGGCCTTTCCAGCATCCAGCTGCTGGCGGCGGCGCTGGGCCGTCCGTGGCAGGGGTGGAACCTTGTTTCGGCCCATGGCCGCACCTGTGACCCGGTGGCCGAGTGTATGCAGGGCAGACCCACCTTCTTCCTCACCGGCGGCAGCGAAGACCCCGCCACCCTCTGCGCCCAGCTGGCGGCAGAGGGCTTCGGGGACGTGCAGGGCGTCGTGGGCCAGTGCCTCGGCACGCCGGAAGAGAAGCTCTTCCGCGGCAGCGTCAAAGAGCTGGCCGCAGGCCGCTTCAACAGCCTGAGCGTCCTTCTCGTGGAGGCGGTGGAGGGACTGCCCCGCCGCGCCCCGGGCCTGCCGGACGAAGCCTTCGAGCGGGGCGACGTTCCCATGACCAAGCAGGAAGTCCGGGCCGCTGTGCTGGCGAAGCTGGCCGTCCGCCCGGAAGACATCCTGTGGGACGTGGGGGCCGGGACGGGCAGCGTCAGCGTGGAGCTGGCATTGGCCGCGCCCCGGGGCCGGGTGTACGCGGTGGAGTGCAGGCCGGAGGGATGTGCGCTCATCAAAGCCAACCGCGAAAAATTCAGGACCCGGAACCTCGTCCTCGTGGAGGGGCTTGCCCCCGCCGCGCTTTCGGACCTGCCCGCGCCGGACGCTGTTTTCATCGGCGGCAGCAAGGGCAGCCTTGCCGCCATCGTGGACGCCGCGCTGGATAAGAACCCCGACGCCCGCATCTGCGTGTCGGCCATCGCCCTTGAGAGCCTTTCGGCGGCGGTGGCCGCGCTGACGGCCAAAGGCCGGACCGTGCAGGTGAGCCAGATCGCCGTCAGCCGGGCCAGGGCCGTGGGCGGACTGCACCTTATGATGGCCCAAAACCTGCTGGGGGGAGAGTGGGTATATGAATTCGTTATCCGGGTGGTAGACCGTAGGGGGAGTATCAAAGCCATGCAGATCGTAAAATCCGCCCAATATATCAAGGATCAGGCCGGGAATAGTATTCTTTGTTTTGCTGTCGATCTGGGGAGTCAGGAAGATTTCGTCACTCCGGGAGAATATACCGTGATGGTTTCCTGTTTCGGACAGACGGTCCTGAAGATGGGCTATGGAATAGGTCATAAAGATATTCCTTATGATTTCGAGCAGGAGATACTGGCCGATGGTGGAGAAGTGGCCGTGAAGCAAAATCTGAATCCGGTATACACCGCTAAAGATAAAGATGAAATCCTCGACCGTTTGTATCGTTTGGTGGGGTTGCGTAAAGTGAAAGAAGAGATAACCCGGATCATAGAGTACGTCGAATTTATCCGTCTCCGGCGGGAGAATGGCTTCAGCGATACTTTTCCTCAATTGCATCTGATCTTTACCGGATATCCCGGTACCGGTAAAAATACCGTGGCGGAGATGGTGGGAGAATTGTATCAGAAATTAGGGCTTTTGAGTCACGGCCGGGTGAATCATTACAGCCGTCGTGATTTGGTGCGTGAAGGCACTGCTGCAGAAGAGCAATTGGTTCGGCAGGCCCTGAAAAACAGTATAGGGGGGATTCTGTTTGTCGATCAGGCCGGAGATTTATTTCATCCCGAAGATCCGAACGATCGGGGGGTGATCGCTTTAGGAATATTGTACGGTATACTGACCAGGGAAAAACCGGAAGTTTTGGTTATTCTTTCCGATATCGATGAAGAGATGACTGTTTTGCTGGAAGCTTTTCCCGATTTGCAGAAGCTTTTTCCGCGC
>ERZ772875.1399-NODE-1399-length-22114-cov-2.814679_pt1 | contig 22114 bp, 10 predicted proteins | sample MGYA00580585_ERZ772875 | MGnify/ENA primary metagenome ERZ772875 (study PRJEB29015, sample SAMEA2737736) | human gut metagenome | biome: human gut; feature: human-associated habitat; material: faeces | place: China | collected 2012 ... | reverse complement strand
GCCGGAACGAAAAATCTGCTATGCTCGATGCCATGTTTTAGAATCGAATTAGTATAAATCCAATTCAAAGGGGGCGGAAGCCCTCTTTTTTGATGCGCTTATTCCGCGTGCCGCCGCTTTGTCGAACGAGACGAGTGAATCCACCGCAGCCCAGAAATCATGTCAAACTGCATTAGCGTATCCTCCAGCATATAAATAGGAAGAAACTCGCTCAATGGCGCGCGTCCCAGTCCTCCCGCAGCATTGCCCACAGCTCCACGTCGTGGAAATTGCCCTTGTTGAACACCTTGCCGCGCAGTGTCCCTTCGTGGCGCATACCGCATTTTTCCATCACGCGCCCGCTGGCAGGGTTGTCGCACTCGTGCATCGCCTCGACGCGGTGGATGCGCAGCGCGGTGAAGCATTCGCGCAGCACCGCTGCCAGCGCTTCGGTCATCAGTCCGCCGTTCCAGCAGGAGCGGGCGAGCGAATAGCCGAGTTCCACCACGCTGTCCGCGTCGCTGTAACTCATGAAGCCAATCGTGCCGACGACGCGGTTCGTTTCGCGCAGCACGATGCCCCAGCTGGACGGCGCGCCGCTGTGGTACTGGCTGATGATGTAGCGCAGGCAGCTGCGCGTATCCGCCATCGACTTGTGCGCATCCCAGAGAACATGCCGAGCGACTTCGGGGTCGCGGGAGTAAGCGAACATATCCGCCACATCGCGCATCGTCAGCGGACGCAGGAGCAGCCGGTCGGTCGTCAGGCGCGGCAGGGACGCGAAGTAATCCGCTGCGGGAATCAGCTCATTCGGCGGATTGCGGTGGGAGAGCCATTGCCCCAGCTTTTCATACATGGCGGAAGAAACCTCCGATGATTTGCGGCGAAAACGGCGCAAGCGGCACAGGGGGATTCCCTTGCTGACAGCCGACGACAAGCAGATACACACCCAGCGCCAGCATGAGCAGCATCAGCAGCAGAAAGAGAACATACAGGGGATGACGCTGCTTTTTTCCAGCCATAAAGCACCTCCGTCAGCGAAATTTTCCGAAAAAACGCGCAAAAATCCGTCCACACGATTGCATTTTGATGAAATATTTGTTACAATAAGCGTGGATGGAACAGAACGCGCGTTTCGCACGTTTATTGTTTGCAGGGTGCGGACAGCAGCTGCTGTACCATCAGGAGCGCCAGCGCGGTCTTGCCGTCGCGGAACGTGCCGTCCATCACCTTCTGTACCGCGTCGGAAAGCGGCATCCGCAGTGTGCAGACGAACTCATCCTCATCCGGATGCGTCTTTCCAGCGTGCAGCCCCGTCGCCAAGTAGAGGTGGATGCGCTCGTTGCAGAAGCCGGGGGTCGTCTCCAGCACGGTCAGCTTGCGCCAGTGGTCGGCGGTCAGCCCGGTTTCCTCGCTCAGCTCGCGCTGGGCGCAGACGAACGGGTCTTCATCCAACCCATCAAGCTTGCCCGCCGGAATTTCCAGCGTCAAGCGGCCAACGGCGATGCGATGCTGGCGGACGAGAATCACGTTCCCGTCATCATCCAGCGCGACAATGCCTGCCGCGCCCGGATGGCACGCCACCTCGCGCAGGGCAGTTTCGCCGTTGGGCAGGCGCACATGCCAATGCTCAACGCGGATAATCTTGCCGGGGAAAACGACTTTCCCATCCAAATACTCTTCCGTCAGCTGCTTGTCGTCTATCATGGTCAAAGTCCTCCTCAAACAATAGGATGATTTTCGCCATAGTGATTCGACAAGAGACGCAAAAAATCCTGCGAATCGCAAGGAAAAATGCGGCAGGGTGCGGAAGATTGACAAACCGCGCCGCTGCGGTATAATAGAATGGCATCAGGCCCGCAAAGGGCAGGAGCAAGGAGGAAACCCAACATGAGAAAATCCGGCGTCAAAGGTCTTGGCCGTCTGCTGTCTGTGCTGATGGTGGCGGCGCTGCTGATGACAACCGCGATGGTTCCGGCGCTGGCGCTGGATCGCTGGGAGGACGTCGTCGTGTCCGTCATTTGGACGGATTCGCAGGGACAGCAGCAGACAACGCAGGCGTTCCCCGTGCCTGACAGCGCGGAACATGCGTATTGGGCGACGCTGGATGCGTCCGCCCTTTTCAGCACGGTTCAGGTGCAGGTTGTATCGTCTGACCCGGCGTATACCTTCTACTTGAAAGATTATGCGTCGGAAATCATGTGGACGCAGGATGCGACCGCCCTTGACCCGATGTATTCGTATGAAGTGGATTATTACTGCAACAGCGTCTATGAAGGGATGTTCCCGCTGTATCTCTCGTCGCAGGGAATGCCTGAAACGCCCGCGCAGGAGAGCGTCAACGTGCCGGTGTACTATGTGACGGAGGATGGCCAGCAGCTGGATTTCCAGTACGCAAGCTGCCTGACGAACGCGACTACCCAAGTGTACGCCAATTCCAGCGTTGTGCCGTGGGATTATCTGCTTGTCAAACCCGCGTCCGGCGTGGTGGATGTGTTTGTGGACAGCATGGGCAATGCGTCGCCGAGCGAGGTGCGATTTGTCTACGCCGTGCCGGAGCAGCCGACCGAAGCGCCGACGGAAGTGCCCACCGAAGCCCCAACCGAGCCGCCCGTCATTCAGGCGGAAGTGACCGTGCTCTATCAGCTGGATGACAACGGCACGATTCTGGACACGCAGTATGTGATGCTGAATCAGGGCGACAACTATGTTACCGCCAATAGCGCGATGACTGCTGGGTATCAGCTTGTCGGCGAGGACACGGTGCATGTGTGGGTGGACAACGGCGGCACGGCGAGCGTGAATCCCGTTGTGTTCCACTATGCCACGCCGCAGCCGGTAACATCCAACATCGACGTGTTCTACTATCACAAGAACGGTACGCTGCTGGATCAGCAGTCGCAGCCGCTGACCGAGGGCGTGAACTACATCTATGCCGCCAGCGACCGCGTGGGCGGGTACGACCTCATCAGCGAAAATCCGCAGACGGTCACGCTGCGTCCTGACGGTACGACCGACTTGGCGAGTGTGTCCTTCTTCTATGCCGACCCGCAGCCGACCGAAGTGAACGTGCCCGTGCATTACCTCAATTCCGAGGGCGAGCCTGTTGCGATGGACGACACGCTGACGCTGGGCGAGGGGACACACCTTGTGACGGCGAATCCGCAGGGCATGGCGGACGGCTATGTGCCGATGCCCGGCACGGAAAGCACGGTGGAAGTGAACGTTTCCGGCGGTATCGCGACGCCGAGCGAGGTGTATTTCTACTATTATATTCCCACGACGGAAGCGCCCGCGACCGAAGCCCCGACGGACACCCCCGCGCCGACGGACACGCCTGCCCCGCAGACGATGCCGGTGGCGATTCACTACTTCGACATGAGCGGCGTGGAAATTGCCGACCCGGTGGTGAAGGAACTGCTGCCGGGAACGTACCCGATGATTCCGGAACGCGAAATCCCCGGTTACGAGCTGGACAGCACCCTGACGCAGTTTGACCTGACGGTGGATGCGAACGGCACGCTGTACATGGATGGCGAAGAAATTCCGGCGGATGCGGTCGGATTCTACTATCATCCGGTGCAGACTCCGACGGATGTTCCCGCGACGGAAGCGCCGACGGACACGCCTGCGCCCGCGACGGACGTGCCTGCGACCGACGTTCCGGCGACCGAAGCGCCGACCGATACCCCCGCGCCCGCGCAGCAGTTCGTGACCGTCACCATCCGCTACTACAACACGCTTGGCGAGGAGATTGCTGACGCAAGCGTGGCGGAGCTGATGCCGGGAACGTACCACGTCACGCCCGCGTATGACAGCATTCCCGGCTACGAGCTGGAAAGCAGCTGGACGTCGTTCGACCTGACGATTTATGCGGATGGCACCATTGCCATCAACGGCGACGAAGCGACGGCGGAAGACCTTGCGTTCTATTACCGCCCGGTTCAAAGCGCTGCGACGGATGTTCCCGTGACCGAAGCGCCCACGAATACGCCGATTCCGACCGAAACGCCGACTACTGCGCCCACTGAAGCGCCGATTCCCGTCGGGCAGCCGGTCAACCGCTACGCGACCATCAACGGCAATAAGGTGGCGTTCCGCAGCGAGCCCTCGACCAGCAAGAGCAACACGGTCATCAAGCGCTTGGCGAATGGCTCGAACGTCTACGTCGTCAACGAAATGCTGAATGACAAGGGCGAACGGTGGAGCGTCGTCATGGTGGATGGACAGAGCGGCTACATCAAGAGCGAATTCCTGACCATCATGACGCAGGCGGAAAGCGACGCGTATGCCGCATCCACCGGCGCAACACCTGTGCCGACGGCAACGCCGATTCCGACCAACACGCCGGTTCCGACCGAGACCCCGACGGCAATTCCGACCGAAATTCCAACGGAAGTGCCGACGGCCACTCCGACTGCCGCGCCACAGAACGCGACCATCATCATCCAGTATCTGGACAGCTACGGCAGCCCGGTGGCGAACGCGCAGTCGATGACGCTCGCGCCCGGCACATACACCCTGCGCCCGATGCCGACGAATTTGCGGGATGGCTATGAGCTGATTCCCGGCAGCGAGCAAATCACCCTGACTGTTTTCCAAGACGGCACGCTGAGCATGGATGCGGCGGATATTGCCTTCTGGTATCGTCAGGTGGCGACCGCCGCGCCGACGCAGACCCCGACCGAGGCTCCGACCCCGACCGCTGTGCCGTATGAGGGCTATGCCGTCACTACGCGCGAAACCGAAATGCGCACCGGCATCGGCACGGGCAACTACGTCATGGCGACGCTGCAGGCGAACGTGCTGGTGTATGTGAATAGCCAGCTGAACACGGCAGGCGAAACGTGGGACATTGTGACCACGCTGGAAGGGACGTCTGGTTATGTGCCGGACGCGAACCTCCGCTACGTCACCGACGCGCAGGCGCAGGTGTACATTCAGCAGTGGAATCAGTCCCGCAGCACGCCCACGCCCAGCCCCACGCCGTACCTGACGCCTGTTCCCGCACAGGAGATGGGCTACGCCTACGCTGTGGGCAACAACGTGCCGCTGCGGCAGATGGCGGGCGACTTCAGCGCGATTGAGGCGTACCTGATGCAGGGCGAAGTTGTCTACGTCTCCGGGCAGGATTATCTGGGCAGTATGCCGTGGCACCGCGTGCAGTATAATGGGCAGTGGGGCTATGTGCGCTATGACATGCTCCGCTTCATGACGCAGGCGGAAATCGAGGCGTACCTGAACAACCTGAACGCCACGCCCGCACCCACGCTTGTCACCACGCCCCAGCCCTACGACCCGACGAACTACTCCAGCTACGGCTATGTGACCACGACGACCTCGGTCAATTTCCGCCAGCAGCCCAGCATGAACGCGAGCCGTATCAGAAAGCTGTACAACTACGCGTTCTGCTTTGTCCTCGGCACAACGACCGGAACGGACGGCGAAACGTGGTATCACATCCGCTACAATGACCAAGAAGGTTACGTCAATGGAAAATACTTCCATTGGATGACAGTGGAGGAAATGGAAGAGTTCCTGCAAAGCAGCGAGTACATTCAGGGCATCCAGAACAACACGACGGGGAATGCCACTGCAAAACCGACCAGCGGTCTGATTCCGGAAGAAGACAAGACCATCAACGACTGGAAGGGCAGCGGCGCAACGGTCAGCTATGTGCCGTGGCAGGGCTTTTCAACGCCCGGCCCGCTGACTTCGCCCACAACTGCCCCTACGCAGGAAACCGCCACGCCGACGCCTTCCGCTTCGCCCACACCGACGCTCGAACCGCTGCCCACCGCAGCCGCGACGTACCCTGTGGTGAACGAGAGCGGCAACAGCGGGCTGGTTATCTTCATCGTGATTGCGGTCGTGCTGCTGCTGGGCGGCGGCGGATTCGCCTTCATGCAGTACCAGAAGAAACAGCGTGAGGTTGCGATGAAGGCGGCGCAGCGCCGCGCACAGGCAGCGCGCAATGCGGATCGTCCGGTTGCGCGTCAGGCGGGTCAGCCGCAGCAGATGCGCACCGGCGCGTACGCAACCCCGCAGCAGCGTCCGCAGACGAGCAATGGCGTTTCGCCTGTGCAGGTGCGTCCGGCGACACCCGTTCCGCAGACGCAGGATGTGCAGAACCGACCGCAAGTCGGTTATCGCACGCCGATTCAGCCCCTGACGAAGCCGCAGGAGACCCCGTCCACTGCCGCGCCGAAGAGCACGACGACGATGGAGAATCCGTATGCGCGCCCGGTGGCGAAATCGGCAGAGGAAACGCCGCGCCATCGTCGCCGTACAGATCAGTATCGCCAGGATGACGACAGCGCAAACCCGAATGGGTAACAGAATATTGGGCAGGAGCAGCACAATTTACGGGCTGCTCCTGTTTTTTTCGCGAATCAACAATATTATGCTGTTTTTTGTTTGCCAAGTCTGGAATGTTACATTGAAAAAGACGAACGAATGGCGTGGAAACAAAGAAAAATCGGTCGAAAATTTGCGTACACTGAACGAAAATTACGAAAATTCGAGGAAAGCAACAGACAAAAAAATATTCCTATTACGATAGTTTTAACATGCAAATAACAATACTCAGGAAACTAACAAGCCGTTAACAGGTTGAAATGACAAAATTGCCACACGAAAGTATGGCAAAACACACAAAAATGCACCAAATGAGCATAATGAATGTTATTTTTCCGTCTTGACAGTTGAAGATTTGATGGTATAATAAACCATGTAAGAACTTGAACTGTGATTCGCCGGAAATCTGGCGAATTACATATCGAGAAACGATAAATGCGTTACATGCGAAGGAGACGTGAACTGTGACAGAGAAGGAACTGCGGAAGCTGGGACGCGCGGAGCTGCTGGAACTGCTGCTGGAACAGGCACGGGAATTTGAGGCACTGGAGCAGCGGCTGAATGCAGCAGAAGCGGCGCTGCAAAGTCAGCAGCTGCAGCTGGAAACGTGCGGCTCGATTGCGGAGGCATCGCTGAAGTTAAACGGCGTGTTTGAGGCGGCGCAGAAGGCCGCGGAACAGTATCAGCAGAACGTCGAGCGGCTTTGCCAGGAGAAAATCAGCGCGGCAGAAAGCCAAGCGCAGGAAATCCTCGCGCGCGCAAAGAAAGCCGCCAATCAGCAGTAAAGAAACATGACAGAAGGGAGGGCGCGCAGGTGTCAGAAGACAAGAATCAGCAGAAAACGGGCAAACAATTGCTTAACGACACGCAGGAAGCGGCGGAACGCGCCCACCTGCTGCGGCAAATGAACCCCACATCCGCACAATTGGAAACGGAACTGAAGCATGAAAAGCGCAAGCACAGCTACAACCGCGCCCTGCGCAGCACACTCTATACGCTGCTGGTGGTGGCGGCGGTCGCGGTGCTGATTGCAACCATGGTCATGCCCATCCTGCAAATCACCGGCACGTCAATGACGCCGGTGGTCGGGCAGGGCGAAATCACAATGGTCGTGCGCGGGTCAAATCCGCAGCGCGGCGATATTATCGCTTTTTACTACAACAATAAGGTGCTGATTAAGCGCGTTATCGGCCTGCCGGGCGAGTGGGTCAACATCGACGGAAGCGGCAACGTCTACATCAATGGCGAACTGCTTGATGAGCCGTACATCACCGACCGCGCGCTGGGCGACTGCTCCATCACGCTGCCGTACCAAGTGCCGGACGGGCGGTATTTTGTTCTGGGTGATCACCGCTCCACCTCGCGCGACAGCCGAAGCACACTGGTTGGCCCAGTGTCCGAAGAGCAGATTATGGGGCGCGTAACGCTCCGCATTTGGCCGCTGAACCGCATTGGATTCCTGCAATAACGTAAGTACAATACAGTAAGAAGAGGAACACAGGTTCCAGAATCGGAGGATGCTGACATGAACCGCAAACTCATGGAATTAGCAGAAAAATACGTTGCGCAGCGGAAGCGCCGGATGCGTCTGTTCAAGACGGTCACGGCGCTGGCACTCGTTGTCGCCATCTGCACGTCTTATGTGCTGATGATGCCGGGTCTGACGATGGCGGCGGAAACGTACTGCGGGCTGGAGGAGCATACCCACACGGCGGACTGCTATGTGGACGAGCTGACCTGCCTGATTTCCGAGCGCGAGGCGGAGACAGTCTTTACCGATATTATGCGATGCAGCTTTGAACCGCACCACCATTCCTCCGATTGCTACAATGCGCAGGGCGAACTCAGTTGCGGCTACTGGGATGGCTACATCCACGAGCATGACGAGAAGTGCTACGACAGCAACGGCGTTCTTATCTGCACGCTGGAGGAGCATCCGATGCACAAGCACACGGATGCCTGCTACAATTGGGAGAAACAGCTGATCTGCACGCTGCCGGAAAGCGAGGGGCACATCCACACGGATGCGTGCTATCGGGCGAAAGAACCGACTTGCGGTCTGTTTGAGAGTGAAGGCCATCAGCACACGGCGGATTGCGTGACGGAAACGCGCACGCTGATTTGCACCGAGGACGTTGCGACGAACTCCGACATGCCGCATGTCCATGATGACAGCTGCTACGAAGTGACCCGGACGTACACCTGCGGCCTGACGGAAGGCGAGGGCGCGCATCACCACACGGATGCCTGCTATCCGACGACGGAAGAACCGACTTGCGGTCTGTTTGAGGGCGAAGGCGCACACACACATGATGATTCCTGCTACGAGATGGTGCGCGGCGACCTGAAATGCAAGCTCTATCCCGACCCGGCGAAAGTGCACACGCATTCCGCGTCCTGCGTCGATGCGAAAACCGGTTACTACACCTGCGGCTACATTCAGGTGCTGCGGCATCAGCATACGAATGAATGCATTGTGACGGTGACGGCGGAGGATTCCGGCCATCATCACACGGCGGACTGCTACGAACGCCACTATATCTGCGGCAAAGAAGAGCACACGCACACGGCGGATTGCTACTATGACCCGACCCCGAACCCCGATGCGACGGCAGCCCCCGAAGCGACAGCTGAGCCGACAGCAGCTCCCGAAGCGACAGCTGAGCCGACAGCAGCTCCCGAAGCGACAGCTGAGCCGACGGCAGCCCCCGAAGTAACGGCTGAGCCGACGGCAGCCCCCGAAGCGACAGCTGAGCCGACGGCAGCCCCCGAAGTAACGGCTGAGCCGACGGCAGCCCCCGAAGCGACAGCCGATCCGACGGCAGCCCCCGAAGTGACAGCAGAGCCGACGGCAGCCCCCGAAGTGACAGCAGAGCCGACGGCAGCTCCCGAAGTGACGGATGAGCCGACGGCAGCTCCCGAAGTGACGGATGAGCCGACGGCAGCCCCCGAAGTGACAGCAGAGCCGACGGCAGCTCCCGAAGCGACAGCCGAGCCGACGGCTGCCCCCGAAGCAACAGCAACGCCGACGGCAGCACCCACGGCAACGCCTGCGCCTACGGAGGAACCGACGCTTGCGCCGACTGTAACGCCTGCGCCGACGGAAAACGCCGCCGAAACTGCTGCCCCGATGGACGAGCCGTCCCCGACACCTGCGCTTACGGTGATTCCGTCGATGGACGCTGATGCGGTGAAGCCGGACGACATGATGATGCCGTCGCTTGGACTCGACCCGGGATTCCTGATGATGGCGAACGAACCGCCTGCCGTCAGCGAGAGCGGCATGCAGATTACCAATATTACGGTATCGAACATCATACTTCCGGAAAATGCCAATGCGTACAACTATAGCTTCGCAGCGGGCTTCAAGATTTCGGATGAAGCTATTCTGCGCCATGGCGAAGGCAACAAGATTATTATTCCGGCAGAGAATACGCATATCAAAACGGACAGCACTTCTGTCTGGTCGGGCACGGACGCCAAATTCAGCAATGAAAAGCCGGCGTTTAAGTTCCAGTACAATCCCGAAACGAATAACGTTGAAATGTGGTTCACCGACGAGTATATTGACTTTGTCCGGAAACACCCCAGCCATGACGACCGAACCGGCACCATGAAGATGAGCGCCGAAATCCGCAAGGACGATGTTAAGGATCTGGGCAACGACGACTTGACCATCAAGTTCGGTGGCGCATCGACTACCGTGAAGTGGGAGGACATCGACAGGGGCAACAACTCCCTCCTCAGCGATTTGAGAACTTGGAAAAGCGGGGCTAATGTCAACTGGGAAAAAGGAACGATTGAGTATACCGTCAAAATCGAATCTACAAAGGGCACGAACGGCAAGAACGCGACTGCTCGAGACGTCATGACGGCGGTGAATAAGCAAATTGCCCTGACAAACATGACCGTCACGGAGGTTAAAACAAACGCTAACTGGAGTCAGGTGCCCGCTGTTGACTCTGCTTCGACAGAAATCAAGACGGACGGTACATGCGCCTGCGGTACGACGGGAACGCACATTCACTACGTTTATGCGAACACGACGGACGAAAGCGGCAAGGTCTATACCATGACGACGGACTATGTGCTGCCGCCGCTTTCGGCAAATGAAACATACGAAATCAAGTATGAATACACGTTCGACAAGGACGGAATGACCGGTGAATACGATCAGCTGACAAATACTTTCACTGCGCAGAGTGGCGGAAAGTGGGACCATTCCCAGAATTCCTCTAACAGCAACCCTACTGACGTTCAGATTAAAAAGCTGCAAAAGAGCAGCTGGTACAACAGCAATGAGGGTTGCATTCAGTGGACGCTCACCGTCAACGAAAACCGTTTCAATATCAAGGATAAGACGCTGACGGACACGATGTTCGACCAGCTTGTGGACGAAAACGGCAGTCTGCTGTTTTCGAAGACGGACGGCAAGGGCTATGTGTCGCAAATCACGGCGAATAACACGCCTATCACCGCTGAAAACTACACGGATTACTTCACCGTGGAAACCGGCGCGGATGGCAAACCGCAGCTGAAATTCAAGGACACCACAGCTAAGATCGTAATCCAATACAAAACGCCGGTGGAAGCAACCGCGCAGAATCAACAGATTACAAACACGGCGGAATTCGACGGCGAACAAAAGACAAGCACCGTGACCGTAGGGCAGGACACGCGTTACAATGTGGTGAAGTCGGTTGACGCGAGTATGCCGGCGGATCCGACGAAGAACGGCGAATACACCGATGGTCTGTATCCGGTAGCGTGGAACGCGACGTACACCTTCCCGGCGACGAAGGATGTTCAGTATAAGCTGAACTTCGGCGATACGCTTGACAAGAAGGTGGAATGGAAAAACGGAACAGAAATCATGCAGCACTACATGACGGCGGCTCAGGCGCAGACATTGCTCAACGCCATCAAAGACCTCGATGTTGTGAAAAAGCATGATGCGCAGAATGTGCCGTACACCATTACGCTGCTGACCTGCGACAGTCAGGGCAAAAATGAAGGCACGATGGTGGTGTCTGCGGAAACGACGCTGACGGAAGGCTACTACTATGGTTTCCGGTTTGAAACGACGGGCGAAGGCGTTATGCTGAACGACGCCAATACGGATGTGAACGCGACGACAAGCGTTACGCTCCCGTACCAGACGACCATCTATCTGGAAAAGTCCCGCACGAGCGGGGTTGACTTCAAGAACACGGCTGTTAACGCGGGCAAGAACGGAGACGCGTGGTACAAGGTCGCCCCGAACGACCTGGTGGAGAAGAAATTCGGCAACCATGGCGTTGGTGATTTGAACGGACAGATCATCCATGAGAACGAGCTGTACTGGACCATCCTCCTGCGCAATGATGGCGTGGCGCACGACGAAATCACCCTGACCGAAACGCTCCCGCCGCACATTGTGGTGGATTACATCGAATACGGCAGATCGAGGTTGATTCTTAGCGAAACGGACAGCACGAAGATGACCGTTGTCAATAAGAAGCTGGACAATGCCGGTACGATTCCGGATGGCTATGAGGTCAGCAACGAGTGGAGCGAGCAGCGCATTTCCATCAAGGCTGATTTGACGACGGTGGGCGAAGGCGCACAGCAGCAGCAGAGAATCAACATCTCCATGAAGCCGAATGAGAATACCGGCGGTTCGGAAACGATTCTCAACGGCAAGGCGGATATGACCGTCAAGGTTCACTGCAAGATTGCCGACGACTTCCTGAAAAACGCGGTGGATGGCAAGCTGGAGCTGGGCGTGCTGAACAACCAGCTGGACGTGAGATACGACGCGGCGCTCTATCACAAGGAGCAGAAGACCGAGCTGACCTACGAGGAAGAGACGGTCAAGGCGGTGAACGTCCAGAAGGGCTACAGCGTCAAGGGCGGCGACCAGCAGGCGCGAATCACCTACACCATCGACATCAACCAGGCCGGCGCGGAGCTAAGCCCAAGCTCCAGCACCCTCACGCTGACAGATACGCTGTCGTATGACGTTGTTGGTTGGTGCAATAACTGGCCAAATAATTATATCTATCTGCGAGACGTCACGCTGGATGAAGGCTCCTTCAGGCTCTACGAGGCGCTGAAGGATGAAAACGGCAATCCGATTCTGAACGTTGATGAAAACGGCAAGGGACATTTGGTGCGCGGCGCAGAGATAGAGAAGTATCTCTGGAAGATGGAGTTCACGGAAACGGAGGAAGGGAATAAAACCTACCAGTATCCTGCGCAGGGAACGCCGAGCTTTAGCGGATCGACGGTAAACACGCGTAAGCTGAACATAACTGTCACCGTTCCGGACGGCAAGGCGCTGATTCTGGAATACACGGCACAGGAGAACATTCTGTTGCCGCCTGAGGTGACGAACGAGTACAACTTCAACGACGTGAACCACAAGGGCATCAGTCCGGCGTTGAAAAACCACGCAAACCTTGAAGGAAAAGACAGCTCAAGTACCGAACTGAACAACAGCAATAACGACTACTTCAGTCAGGGCGGCGGCTACATCCACAACAATCTGGTCATCCGCAAGGTGGACAGCGCGAACACCTCGCTGCTGCTGCCGGGGACGGAGTTCACCCTCTACGCATGGAACACGGCAACCAACAAGTTCGAGGCGGTTGGCGGCGAAAATGGTAAGGTCTACACGGATCAAAACGGTATGATTACTTACCAATACAATTCGGAGAAGCTGAACGAGCGTCCCCTCGACCCGAACGTCGCGTACATGCTGGCGGAAACGGATGCAGTTGAACCGTACCACCTCGTGCTGGAGGATCGCCCGCTGGTCGTCTTCCACATCGTTCCGAGAGCGGACGATACCGAAGCACATCCGGCGAGATACCCGGACGGTCTCAACAATGGCAACTTCGGCACGATTTCGAAGAGTCGGCTGCAGGAGCTCATGACTGCTTCTGGCATCAAAGGCGTGGTGGATGGCCCGCACACCATCAACGGCTCTGCGAGCATCAACATTCAGGTGAAGAACAGCAAGGATCGCCACGACATGGAGGTGCAGAAGAACTGGGCTGGCGACGACGCCCATGAGAATGCGCGCCCTGCCAGCGTCCTCGTGATGCTTCGCCGCTATGTGCTGACGCAGGAACAGTACACCGACGTGCTGAACACGGGCGCAACGCAGAATCCGCAATGCATCCTGTCTGCGGAAATGAAGGGTAACAGTAGCGCGTCGATTGCACGGCAGTTCCCGGAAAATCAGGAGGTTACGGTAACGCTGAACCTGTCAGGTAACGGACTTGGTGACACCGGGCGTATTGTGGCTCGCGTAGACGGAAAACAAATCGTTTTGCAGCCGCAGGATACGTCGAAGAAACAGTTCGTTTACACTACAACGATGGCGTATCAGAAAAAGGTAACTTTCAGTGTACAGTGGTGGCAAAGCTGGAATAATCAATGGTCGGCAGACTATGGGTATGATGACAGCGTGAGCATCACGATGACCCCGGAAGGCACACCGGTTGACGAAGTGCCGACGCAGGTCACGCAGTTCACCGACGCGCAGTGGGCAAAAATTCGCCAGCACCCGGACGACGCTTACGGCGGTCGCGAGGCTACGCTGACGGCAGCGAACGGCTGGCACACCCAGTGGTCGCAGCTGGAATCCACCGGCGCGGACGCGAACGGCAACAAGCTCTACTACATTTACTACATCGTCGAGGGCAAAGTGCCGAGCTACACCACATCCGGCATCACCTACACCATCGACCCGAACGCCAGCAAAACCACCGGCACGGTCACGGCGACGCTGACCAACGTCTACCGCCCGGAGGACAAGTACGGCGAAATCAGCATCGACTTGTCCAAGGAATGGTACGCGCCGGATGGCACAAAGCACACGATTACCGAGGAATTCGGCGGCGTACAGGTCGCGCTCTACAAGACGCGCTGGGATTACGTCAACGGCGCGTGGACGATGGGCAGCACGGAACGCCGCGACACGGTCACGCTGGCAGAAGCGAACAAATGGAGCGCCAAGTTCGAGGGGCTGGAAACCTACACGGTCGCCATGGAAAACGGCGTTGTCCAAAACGCCCACGCCTACACCTACAGCCTCCGGGAACTGAACGTGCCGAGCGGCTTCTACTGCCAGCTGGCATACAGCGGTCTCCCGCAGCAACCGAGCGAGTACTTCACGGACGGGAATCCCGCCCATCCGAAGGCGGACGCGCAGAACGCACGCGGCACGGCGACGCTGCGGAACTACGAGATCGCGAAGCTGACCATCGAAGCCGAGAAGCGCTGGGGTGAAGGCGCGAAGCCTGAAAACATGCAGGATACGCTGACCTTCCGCCTGACCCGCGAAAAGCAGGAGAACGGCGCGTGGGTCGCGGACGACAGCTTCCAAGCGGTCACGAGGGTCATGAGCATCAGCAGCCTGAACACAAGCAAGATCGTGTTCGGCACTTTCCCGAAGTACGCTGTGACGGGCTTCGACGAGCAGAATCAGCCCATCAGGCAAAGCTACCGCTACAAGGTGGAGGAGGTCAAGTACCAAAACGAAGCCACCCTCCCGTTCAGCGTCAGCTATAGCCCGGCGGACGGTTTCGTGACGACGGAGGGCGATGCGAACACCAGCACCACCGTCACCGTGACGAACAACAAGCTGACGAGCGAGAAGGAAGGTCTGTACCGCTTCAACGTGGCGAAGCAGTGGCTGGACGCTTCCGGCAATCCCACGGACAAGCCCACGCCGGAAGGCACAAAGGCGAGGATTACCGTGACGCGCACCCGCCATGTCTATGCCCCAGATACGGGCTGGACAGCGGAAACGCCCACCGCAAAGACAATCGAGCTGGACACCACAGCAACGTATACGGCGCTTTGGGCAGAATGGAACGAAACGCAGTCGGTTTATGCGCAATACAACGCCGACGGCACGGTGAAATCCGCGTGGGCGTACACCTACGAGGTGTCGGAAGCGGCGATTGACGGCTACTTCGGCACGCAGCATCTGCCTGCGGACTTCCCGCAGAAGCCGGAGGACTACTTCACGGCTGACTTGAAGGACATCAAGGAGGTTTACCGCCAGCCGCTGACGGACACGCTCCCGGAAGTGACCGAAAAGAACTACGACATTGAATACGTCAATGTGAAGGTAGACAAGACGTGGGCGCGCTTCATCGACCGCGACGAGCTGACCTTCTGCCTGATTCAGACGCCGGTTGTCGGCTACGACGCGGACGGCAAGGAGATTGTGGATGCGCAGCAGACGCAGTACTTCTACGTCACGCAGAGCCTGAAGGGCGAGGAAGCGCCGGAGTGGGTGTTCACCAACCTGCCGAAGTACTACTTCACGGTCAACGAGGCGGGCGAAGCGGTGAAGATGCCCTACCAATACAGCATCGCCGAAGCGTGGGACGAATACGGCAATTACCACGGCTATGGCTATCAGGTCATCTTCAGCGGCGACGTGCAGGAAACGACGAACGGCAATGAGTGGGGCAAGGTAGAACTGCCTGCGGACGGCGGAACGGCGGAAATCCACGCGAAGAACGTGCCGCTGTACGAACAGGGTAAAGTTAGCATTCAACTGACGAAGCTGTGGGACAGCGGCATCAAGGAAACTCCCACGTCTGTTACCGTAAAGCTGATTCCGACGCTGCACGTCTGGAACGGCACGGAATGGGTCAGCACCCGCATGGAAGACGAAAAGTACCAAGAATCCATCACGCTGACGGCGGAGAATGGCTGGAAAACGACAGAATCGCTGCTGCTGTACAGAGTAGAGTACAACACGGATGGCACAATCGCAGCAGGTGACAAGGCGGCGAAACCGACCGTATGCACCTACGAGCTGGTCGAAGTGATTGCGGACGGAGCGAAGTACACGCCGATTTACAGCTACACGAGCTGGATTACTGGACCGGATGATGTCTTTGAACTTGACTCCAAGACGAAAGCACCCATCAGTGTGAAGTTGAAGGCGGAGGACGGTTTCCGTGTTGACGAGGCGGAGAAGGATTCGGCTGAGGCGAACACGGACGGCGGAACGCTGTACACCATCATCGACACCAGCGCGACCATCACCAACGTGCAGACCGGCAAGCTCAACATTGTGAAGCAGTGGGCGGAAGAAGTGGAGTACGACGGCGCACAGAACCCGCTGGACATCAAGCAGGTGTCGATTTCGCTCTTACGCGACGTGTGGTGCGAAAACTGGACGGATTCCGACGGCGTGGTTCACTATGACTGGTTATACGACCAGTTCCAGCAGAATTACGTCCTGTCGGCGGAAAACGGCTGGAAGCTGACCATTGACAACCTGCCGTTGTACGACACGACCCTCAATCCCGACGGCAGCCTGCGCAAGTACCGCTATTACATCCTCGAAAGCACGAGCGTCGGCAACGACACGCTGGACCGCTACACGCCGGTGATGACGGCGGATGAAAGCGAACGCGACGGCTCGATTCTCTACATCACCTTCAAGGATACGACGGAAAACAACGTGACCATCACCAACGTGCCCAAGAGCATCAGCATTGTCAAGCAATGGGCGGACGCGGACACGTTCGGCGAAGAGGGCATGATGCAGGACATCTACCTTGAAGTCATGATGAAGTATCAGGAAGTCTACTCCACGCAGTGGAAAACGGAAAACCTGCTGGAAAAGAGCTACTTCAGCCTGGAGAGCGTTATCTGCACGCCGAGTTCGCTCACGGCGGAGCTGGTGCAGATTAACGGCGCGCCCTACCTGCATGTGTCGGGGCTGGCGAAGGCGGATGAACCGTGGCGCGTGACCATCCGGAATCTGCCGGGCTACGCCAGTGCGTCCTTCATCATCCGCGAAGTGGAGCTGGCGGGCTACCTGAACAACCTGCCGGACGGCAAGCTGGAGCTGGGCTTCAACGAAATCGGCACAATTACCAACACGCCGACGAAGCTGAAAATCACCAAACAGTTCAAGCAGGCGTATTTCCCCGCAGGCAGCGGAAGCGAACTGCCGCTGAATGTCCGCAATACCGTCGTGTACCTGCAAATCTGGCGCGAAAAGCGTGACGGCGCTGGTCTTCCCCTATCCCAGGAACGATACACCACGCCCTTGCTGGGTACGCTGGAAGCGAACATGGACGCGACGCTCTTGCCGGACGGCACCGTGAAGCTGACGGTCGGCACGAATACGCCGACGGATGCCGCAACGCTGACGCTGACACGCCTGCCGCGCTACTGGTTCGACAAGGATACAGGCGCAAGCGGCGAATGGTACTACTACGTCAAGGAAGTGGACGCGGAAGGCAACGAAGTTCATTCGGCTTCTGCCCCGACGAACGGCGAACGGCCGGAAATCAACTTGAACGTCAAGACACTCACCGTCACCAACACCCTGACTGACGTCAGCGCCCGCAAGGTCTGGACGTCGCTGGACAATCAGTTCACGCTGAATCCCGCGAACCTCCCGGACATCACGCTGACGCTCAAGCAGACCACCGCGGAAGCGGCGGCGGATGGCGACAAGATCATCGCGAACGTTACCCTTGGCTGGGACGCGGAAGCGGGGAAGGTCGTCACGAAGAATCTGAATGGCTGGCAGTTTGGCGAAGTGGTTGAATACACCGCGCCGGAAGGCAGCAAGAACATCTGGTGGGGCTACAAGTGGTACAATCTCCCGGCGTATGACGCGGGTGGCAACATCTACCGCTACTACGTCGTCGAGAAGACCCCGGTGGGCAGTGGCTGGCAGCTGGTGACGGACGACACGAACGCCACGAACACCGCGCCGATTCCCGCGAACAGCGAAAATCGCGTCTTCCAGATTACGAACACACCCATTACCTACACCCTGCCCGAGACGGGCGGCATTGGCACACTGCCGTACACGGCGGGCGGTCTGCTGCTGATGGCAGCGGCGGCATTGCTGCTGGGGCAGGAAATCAAACGCCGGAGGGAAGGCTGCTGAGCAGTCGGCAGCCCCCCTTCCGGGGGATTCTCAATCCGTATACGCGGGCGAAAGCCCTTGTATAAACATGGGGAAGAAAACGACGGGAGGAGGAATGAAAAAAGCATAGCAGCTATACGTCAGGAGACCTCCCGACGTAGGCAACCCCGGTAATCCCCGCAAAACGTTTCCCAATGAGTGAAAAACGACAACGAAAAGGAGAAAAACCATGAAAAAGTTTTGGGCAATTCTGCTGGCCATGATGCTCGTGCTGAGCATGGTCACTGTCGCGGGCGCTTCTGAAGTGACGGAAGGCGATACGCCGACTGCTACCGGTTTTACGATTACGGTGAATCCGAAGGACGATGTGGATCACGAATACCAGGTATACCAGATTTTCACTGCTGATGTTGTAGCAGATGAATCTGGTGCGAAAGTGCTGACGAGCGTCAAGTGGGGCGCAAACGCCAAGAACGACACTGCTGCGGTCACGACTGGTGATCCTGTGCCGGACGCAGTTCTGGAGGCTCTGAAAACTGTTTCGGGCACGAATCAGGAAAAGCTGGCTGAAATCACGAAGTACTGGAACGCTGAATCCGCTCCGGTTGATACGTTCTCTTCCACCAAAGCAGCCCCCGGCAAGAGCCAGAAACTGACCCCTGGCTATTACCTTGTGCGGGACAATCAGGCAAAGCTGGAAGGCAAGGACGGCGCTGCCACGCTGCTGATTGTAAAGGTGCTGGATCAGGACATCGTTGCGACTGCAAAGTCTGAAAAGCCCTCTGTGGACAAGCAGGTACAGGACGAAGTTGCTGATGCTGAAAAGAACGGCGGAGAAGTGAATCCGGAAGGCTGGGGCGAGAGCGCCGACCACGCGCTGTTTGAAAACTTCAAGTTCCGTCTGGTCGCGACTATTCCGGTCAATGCGGATTATAATGACTATCCGACGTACAAGCTGGTCTTCAACGACACCATGTCCAAGGGCATTACCTTCGTTCAGATTGATTCTGTGAAGGTGAACGGCATCGCACTGAAAGGTACCGATTATGTTTGCACTGCAACGCCTGGTCAGAAGGGCGCAGGCAAGGTTGGTGAAAATCAGGATAAGCCGTCTTGGACGCTCACAATCGAAGACCTGAAGAAGGTGATGAAAGAAAACACCAGCATCCTTGTTACGGACAAGATTACGGTTGAGGTTGTTTACACGGCGTATCTGAACGAAGAAGCGCAGGTCTTCAACGCGAGCGCAACCAGCACGAACAACAAGAACAGCGTCGATTTGGAATACTCCAACAACCCCAATGCTGATGGCATGGGTAAAACGCCGGAAGACCATGTGTGGCTCTTCACCTATGTTGTGAACAACACGAAGTATGCGAACACGGCTGAAGCAGGCAAAGAACTGGCTGGCGCTGGCTTCACGCTTTATGACCAAAATGATCGTGTTGTTCCGCTGTGGAAGGATGCCGATGGCAATTACGTTGTCGCAGGCACCACGAAGCCGAATGATACCTATACGGATGTCGCAAACAATGAAATGATTACGGAAGCCAATGGTACGTTCAACATCATCGGTCTGGATCACGGCACATACACGCTGAAGGAAACCACGGTTCCTGCTACCTATAATCCGCTGGATCCTGTCACCATCACGATTTCGGCAGACCACAAGGAAGCTGCTGGCGGTGCAAGTGCAACCATGGAACTCACGGCGGCTTCTACGATGAACAACAAGCTCGTCAACAAGTCCGGCGCGACCCTGCCTGAGACCGGCGGCATCGGCACGACCATCTTCTACGTGCTGGGCGGCATGATGTTCGTGGGCGCGGCGCTCATCCTCATCGTTCGCCGCAAGGCCGAAGCGGACGAAATCTGATTTCTCTCCCGCAATTCGTTGAACATCCCCATGTTCTGATGAAACCCCTGCCGGGCGGTGCGCGCAATGCCGCCGCCCGGCATTCCCAAATGGGAAAATGAAGCATGATTGCAGAAAGGAGGCGGCTCATGAAGCGCAATATGACAACCATTTTGCTGTTTGTGGTGCTGTTTGTGGGTCTGGCGCTCCTTCTGTACCCGTCCGTGTCGGATTTCTACAATTCCTTCCACCAGTCGCGTGCCGTAGCTACCTACAACACGGTGGTGGAGCAGGAGTCCAAGAAGGATTACGAGGCGGATTGGGCGGCGGCAAACGCTTATAACGAAAAACTCCGCGCACAGTCCACCGTTGATCGCTTGATCATGACCGACGAGGAGCGCGAGGAGTACGACGCGGTGATGAATGTCGGCGGTTCGGGCATCATCGGGGTGATTGAGATTCCGCAGATTGCCGTGACGCTGCCACTGTATCACTCGACGAACGCCAACGTGCTTCAGGTCGCCGTCGGTCACATTGAGGGCACAAGCCTGCCGACCGGCGAACCGGGGACGCATTCCGCCTTCTCGGCGCATCGAGGGCTGCCCTCCGCCAAGCTCTTTACCAACCTTGACCAGCTCACCTACGGCGATACCTTCACCCTCCGCGTGCTGGACAAGGTGCTGACCTATGAAATCGACCAGATTCTCATTGTCGAGCCGCATGACGTCAGCGCACTGCAAATCTATGACGGCATGGATTTGTGTACGCTCGTCACCTGCACGCCCTACGGCATTAACTCGCACCGGCTGCTTGTCCGTGGACACCGGGTCGAAACATCGCTTGCGCAGCTATCCGTGCGCATCTCCGCGGACGCACTCGTGATTGACCCCTACATCGTCGCGCCGATTGTCGCCGCGCCGATGCTGCTGATTCTCCTCATTCTCATGCTGGTAACGACCAGCCCGAAACACAAGAAGCGGAAAGGAGCTGAGCGGTCGTGATGAGCCGCAAACCCTCGCGCCTGCTGGCGCTTGTCCTGCTGACAGCATTGTGCTGCCTTCTGCTTGCGCCCTGCGCGCTTGCCTTTGAACGGGTGGATTTGACGCACCCCTTGACGTTCGCCATTCAGGCGGATGACAACGAGGATGATGCGCACCTGCCCGGCGTGACCTTCCAGCTGTATCAGGTGGCGGACATGGACGCGGACGCTCGGTTCGCCCTGCGCAGCCCGTACAGCACCCTGAATATCGACATTAACGCGCTGAAGAACGCGGCGGACTGGGCAGCCGCGTCCGAAGCGATGAAAGCCCTCACCGCGTCCGAAACGCCTGATTTCACCGGCACGACGGACGAAAACGGTCGAGTTTCCTTCGCGGGACTCAACCCCGGTCTGTACCTTGTTTCCGGCACGCCGGTTATCATCGGCGGCTGGGCGTACAGTTTCCAGTCCTTCCTGACCTCTGTGCCGACGCGCAATGTGGACGACGAGTGGCAGTATGACGTCCTCTCCACCATCAAGCTGGAACGTTCACCCGCGCTGATTGACCTTGAGTGCGTCAAGGTGTGGGACGACGACAACCGCGGCACATATCGCCCTGTGCAGATTGAAATTCATCTGATGCAGGACGGTCAGCATATCGACACGGTGATTCTGAACAGCGAAAACAACTGGCATCATATCTTCAAGGATTTGCCGGCTGACCATGTGTACACCCTCAACGAGATTCTGGGGGCTGATGTGTACTATGAGCCGGAATATTCCATCGAAAACGGCGTGTATGTGATTACCAACCGCCGCACGGTCACGCCGACCCCGACCGCCCCGATTCCCGAAACGGGGCAGCTGTGGTGGCCGGTGCCGATTCTGGCGGGCGCGGGCATGATTCTGTTCGTCATTGGCTGGATTCTGCACCGGAAATGGAGCCAAGAGCATGAAGAACCGTAAGGGCAATTTGCTGATGACGCTGGGGCTGGATTTCCCGGACCGCGCAGCGCTGTACCGCCGCATCGACCTGCGG
>ERZ772875.1395-NODE-1395-length-22182-cov-9.364396_pt1 | contig 22182 bp, 20 predicted proteins | sample MGYA00580585_ERZ772875 | MGnify/ENA primary metagenome ERZ772875 (study PRJEB29015, sample SAMEA2737736) | human gut metagenome | biome: human gut; feature: human-associated habitat; material: faeces | place: China | collected 2012 ... | reverse complement strand
CCCGCTACGAGCGCAGCGAGGCCCGTCAGGGCTACCGCAGCGGTCACTATGACCGCAACCTCACCACGACTTCCGGCGATGTCACGCTACACATACCCCGGTTCAAGGGCGTACCTTTCGAGACTGCCATCATTGAGCGGTATCGTCGCCGAGAAAGCAGCGTGGAGGAGGCGCTCATCGAGATGTATCTGGCGGGCGGTTTTAAAGATCTGCCGTCCGCCCTCGGTTGAGAGCGCGTAGATGCCTGCCTTTGGCGAGGATGCCAGAATTTTCAGTTCGCCGCACGCCTACACTTCCTCGCGGCGGATCGTGGTGTGCCGTGAATGCGGCACCATGAACGTGTCGTCAAAGCCGCGCATGAACATCGAACTCCGACGTGCCACCATGTGCGGGAACACGCCGAAGAGCTTTTCCTGCAGGTCGTGCTTGTGAATACCATCATGATAATAGAGTCCCGCCTATGCGCCCCAGCAGATGTGAAACGTGGAATAGACGTATGTCTTCGTTTCAATCTTCATCGGCATCAGGGTTCAAAACCAGAATCTGCAGCGGTCGGATGTCCTGTGTCACGGTGCGCGTCTCCTCCTTCACGGAGATGTTTTCGCCGGCAATCCGTTCGGTATTTTGATCGGTATCGGGGTTCCTCCTCATTTTTTCACAGTCAGACAAAGAAAGGCGGTCATGGACAACGCACCCATGACCGCCTTTGGAAATTTGTTCGAGCAGCTCTCAGAACAAACCAAAGACGGTCTTGCACATCATCATAACCATACCGATATTCATGCTGCGCACCGTCCTTTCGTCTGAATTCCTTGGGGATATTGTAACGTGTTCTGCAGGACTTGTCAAGAAAAGCGCTTACAGGAGCCGATACGTCCAGCCCATATCATCGGCAACCGTCCCGGTTTGCATGCCGTAGAGCGTATCATAGAGCTTCTGCGCCACAGGACCGACCGTCCCATCCGCGACCTGAACATCCGTGCCCATCACATTTAGCCAGCCGATCGGCGAGATGACCGCTGCGGTGCCGCTGGCGAAGATCTCCTGCAGGCTGCCGTCCTTCGACGCGGCAATGACCTCGTCGATCGAGAGCTTCCGCTCCGAGACCTTCACGCCCCACTTTTTCAGCAGCTGGATGACAGAATCGCGCGTGATGCCGGGCAGGATCGTGCCGGAATCGAGCGGCGCGGTGATAACTTCGTCCGCGATGCGGAAGAAGGCGTTCGACGTGCCGATCTCCTCGACATACTTATGCTCCGCCGCGTCGAGCCACAGCACATCCTTGCAGTTATATTTCATCGCGTCCTGACTGGCGCGCATGCCGCCGCCGTAGTTGCCGCCGACCTTGGCATAGCCCGTGCCACCGTGCGCCGCGCGGATGTATTTGTCCTGCACATAGATGCGCGTCGTGGCCAGGCCACCGTCGTTTGCCGCGTAGTAGGAGCCCGTCGGGCTGAGGATGATCATAAATTTGTAGTGCTTGGCCGGCAGAACCGAGAACGAGACCTCATCGCCGAAGATGAACGGCCGGATATACATCGCAGTGCCCGGCGCGGAGGGAATCCAGTCGCGATCCGCCTCAATCACAGCCTTGACCGCCGCGAGGAACAGGTCTCCCGGCAGCTCCGGGATGCACATGCGCTCATTCGTGCGGGCCATACGCTTGATGTTCATGTCCGGCCGGAAAATCTGGACGCCGCCGTCCGGCGTGCGGTAGGCCTTCATGCCCTCAAACATCATCTGTGCGTAGTGCAGCACGCAGGACGCCGGCTCGATGAGGAACGGCTCGTGCGGCACAACGCGCCCGTCGTGCCAGCCCTGTCCTTCGTCATAGTCCATGACGAACATGTGGTCGGTGAAGTATTTCGCAAAGCCCAGCTTCGTCTCGTCGGCAGGACGGGGCTTGGGGTGCGTAGTCCTTATCACAGGGAAGTTGTATTCCATTTTTCATTCCTCCTGATGTTCATAGTACATATAAAAGCTGTTTGTAGGGGTGGAGCATCGATCAGACCCGATAGAGCTCCGCCCTCCGGTCGCGAAAGACATTGATGGAACTCCGGATTCCATCCAGCATCTCCAGTTCACAATCCGCGGCCAAAATCTGCTCGTCCTGCCCGCCGGCGGCGAGCAGCTCCCCCCACGGATCAATGATTGCGGACGCGCCGCCGTAATGTGTCTCGCCCGCGTCGCCGCAGGAATTGCAGCAGATGACGAACGCCTGATTCTCAATCGCCCGCGCGACCGTCAGCGCCCGCAGATGTCCGATGCGCGCCGCTGGCCACTGGCTCACGACGAAGAGCATGTCCATCCCCTGCACGGCGAGTGTCCGCGTCAGCTCCGGGAAGCGGATGTCATAGCAGATTACAAGGCCGCAGTCGTGTCCGTCGAGCCGGAAGCGGCAGAGATGATCGCCGGGCGTGAAATACGCATGCTCGCCCATCGGCGTAAACAGGTGCGTCTTATCATACTCTGCGACGCAGTTCCCCGCGCGGTCAAAGACGCACGCCGTGTTATAGACCTTTCCGCCGCGCACATTCGCGACGCTGCCCGCCACAAGATTCACGCCAAGCTCCGCAGCCAGCCCGCCGAGTTCGCGTTTCACCCGCGCGCAGTCCCGCTCGGCCAGCTCGGAAAGACGCTCTTTTGGGAAAAACCCGGTGTTCCATGTTTCCGGCAGGACAACCACGTCCGGTCCGCTCGCCATCGCTTCGCGGATGAGCCGCTTCGCTTTTGCGAAGTTCTCCTCCGGCTGCGCGAAGAGCATGTCCATCTGGATGCAGGTGGTCTTCATCCGGCGAACTCCTTCCCAGCCTGAAGCGCCTGCATGTTAAGGTCGAAAAGGTCGGCCTTGCGCGCCGGGATGACCTTGTGCAGCGCGTCCGCGAGGCTCTCCTCCCGGACACACCCGGTCTTCGAGATCAGCGCGCCGAGCAGGATCATGTTGGCAAGCGTCGGCATTCCCATGTCCATTGCCATCTTCGTGGCCGGGACGTAATAAGCCTCCACATCCGTGCGCGTAACCTTGCGGGCGATGAGCGTGGAGTCGAGGAAAATTTTCCCGCCCGGCTGCACGGCATTTTCATATTTATCGAGCGAAGGGTTGTTCATAACCATGAGCACGTTCGGCGTGTTTACGATCGGTGAGCCGACCGGGGCGTCCGACAGAATGACGTTGCAGTTCGCCGTGCCGCCGCGCATCTCCGGGCCATAGGACGGCAGCCAGCTGAGCTCCCGCCCTTCGATGAGGCCCGCGTAGGCCAGAACCTTTCCGGAGAACAGCAATCCCTGTCCGCCGAAGCCCGCAATCACGATTTGATGATCTGCCATCTCTCAGCCCTCCTTGTCTCGGTAGACACCCAGCGGATAGTACGGGATCATCTTCTCGTCGATCCACTCCAGCGCCTTCTGCGGCGTCATGCCCCAGTTCGTCGGACAGGCCGACAGCACCTCGATCAGTGAGAAGCCCTTGCCCTCCACCTGATAACGGAACGCCTTTTCGATCGCTTTTTTTGCGTTTTTCACGTTTTTCACATTGTTCACGGTCACGCGCTCGAGATACGCCGGGGCCTCCAGCGTCGCGAGCATCTCGCAGATCCGGATTGGCCAGCCGCAGGTGTTAACGTCGCGTCCATAGGGCGACGTCTGTGTGATCTGGCCGGGCAGAGAGGTCGGGGCCATCTGGCCGCCCGTCATGCCATAAATCGCGTTGTTGACAAAGATGACCGTGATATTTTCGCCGCGCGCCGCGGCGGAGACGGTCTCGCAGAGGCCGATGGACGCGAGGTCGCCGTCGCCCTGATAGGTGAAGACGATGTTGTCCGGCAGCGACCGCTTCACACCCGTCGCGACTGCGGGCGCACGTCCATGCGACGCCTCGACCATGTCACAGGTAAAGTAGTCATAGGCCAGTACGGAACAGCCGACCGGCGCAATGCCGATCGTCCGGCCCTCGATGCCGAGCGTGTCGATCGCCTCGGCGACGAGCCGATGGATGATGCCATGCGTGCAGCCGGGGCAGTAGTGGAATACAGCGTCGGTCAGCGCCTTCGGTTTTTCAAATACAACAGCCATCAGTCGTTCCCTCCTTCGTTTGCCTTACGGATCGCGTCCAGCACCTCATCCGGCGACGGGATCATGCCGCCCACGCGGAAGCAAAGGTCGACCGGCTTTTTGCACTCTACCGCCAGCTGCACATCCTCGCGCATCTGGCCCATGTTGAGCTCCACGCAAACGAACCGCTTCACCTGATCAGCGGCCTTGCGCAGCGGTGCCTTCGGGAACGGCCAGAGCGTGATCGGCCGGATCATGCCGGCCTTGATGCCCTGCTTGCGCGCTTCGACGATCGCGTTGCGCGACACGCGCGCGGTAATACCGCAGGACACGATGCAGACCTCGGCGTCCTCCATCATGAACGCTTCCCACATGCACTCATTCTTCTCGATCTCGGCGTATCGCTCGAAACGCTCGATGTTCAGCCGCTCGAGCTCCGCCGGGCTGAGGTAGAGGGAGTTGACAACGTGATGCTTCCGCTGGCACTTCGTTCCAGTGACGGCCCAATCCTTTTCAGTTGTGTCCGGGTCACGCGCCTCCGGCAGCTGCACGGGCTCCATCATCTGGCCCATCGTGCCGTCAGCCAGCAGCATTGCCGGCATCCGGTATTTTTCCGCAAGGTCAAACGCCTTTCCGGTCAGGTCGGCCATCTCCTGAACCGACGCCGGAGCCAGCACCAGCACATGGAAGTCGCCGTGGCCAGGTCCGCGCGTCGCGAGGAAGTAGTCGGACTGCGATGGCTGAATGCCGCCGAGGCCGGGCCCGCCGCGCTGCACATTGACAATGACTGCGGGCAGATCTGCGCCCGCCAGGTACGAAATGCCCTCGCACTTGAGCGCGATACCGGGGCTGGAGGACGAGGTCATCGCCCGCTTGCCCGTCGCGGCCACGCCGTAAACCATGTTGATGGCCGCGATCTCGCTCTCAGCCTGCAAAAACGTCCCGCCGATCTTCGGCATTTTCTTCGCCATATAGGCCGCGACCTCGGTCTGCGGCGTGATGGGATAGCCCAGATAGTGGCGGCACCCGGCGAGGATCGCGGCCTCCGCGATGGCCTCGTTGCCCTTCATCAATACTTTTTCCTGCATCTTCCCGCCCTCCTTACTTTTCTACCGTAATGACACAGTCGGGACACATCGTCGCGCAGAACGCACAGCCGACGCACTTGTCCGGCTCCGTCAGCTCCACGGGCGCATGTCCCTTTTGATTCAGCCGCGTCTTCGACAGCGCCAGCAACCCCTTCGGACAGGCGTTCACACACAGGCCGCAGCCCTTGCAGAGTTCTTCCTGAAATATCAGTTTTGCCATCTTGTTCCTCCATTTATCGTAATTGGTAATATAGCTTCTGGATCTCCATCGGGAACAGGTTTGGAATGCTCCCGCGCAGTGCGTCGCAGAGCCGTGCAGCGCAGCAGGTCATCTTGAGCGGCAGCCCTGCCCGCGCGGCGACCGCTTCCGCATAGGGCATGCTTGACAGCACATCCACCGCCGCCGTCGCCTGCCCGAGATTCGTATTGTTGACGACTGCCGTGAACGGCAGCCCACAGGCGGCCTCGATTTCCCGCAGCACAAGGATCGTATCCGCTACCGTCCTTGTCAGCGGCCGGGCCCGGTTGATGACGAACAGCATCTCATAATCACCCTCCGCCCGGATCTCCGGAACATAGCGCCCCAGTGCCAGCGCTCCGCGGTCGTCTCCGCCGATGTCCAGCACGCCGCATTCTCCCCGCTCCGCAATCAGCGCGTAGGTCTCCTTCGGCATGGCCGGAACATCGAGATTCGAATTTGCAAACGGTGAGACGATCAGTCCGATCCCCTCTTTTTTCAGATCTTCTTCTGAATCCTTCGTCCGGAAATAGGGATTTACAATGTCAAGATCGGCCACAGTCACGGCTTCGCCTTTTCGGCGGAGCCACCGCGCATAATTCAGCGCGATATTCGTCTTTCCACTGCCGTAATGTCCGGCAAAAAGCGTTAGGCGTTTGTGTGTCATGGCCGACTCCTCCTTCAGAGCTTGCTTCTGATGATTTTTCCGCTGGTGGTCTTTGGAAGCGTTTCGCGGAATTCCACAATACGGGGATATTTGTACGGCGCAGTATGCGTCTTGACATAGGTCTGAATTTCTTTTTTCAGCGCGTCCGTGCCCTCGGTGCCCTTGACCAGTACGATGCTGGCCTTGACGACCTGCCCGCGGATCTCATCCGGGGCGGCAGACACACCGCATTCGAGCACATACGGCAGCTCCATAATGACATTTTCGATTTCAAACGGTCCAATGCGGTAGCCAGACGATTTAATGACGTCATCCGCACGGCCGACATACCAGTAGAAGCCGTCCTCGTCACGCCAGGCGAGGTCGCCCGTGTGGTAGAAGCCATCGTGCCACGTTTTTGCCGTGACCTCCGGGCTGTTGTAGTATTCGTAGGCAAGTCCGCAGGGAATGCCGTTTTGAATGTTGATGCAGATCTCCCCCGTGTCGCCGGCCTCCGCTTCATGCCCGCTGCTGTCCAGCAGATGCACATCGTAGAGTGGGACAGGCTTGCCCATAGAGCCGATCTTATGGCTGTCGCCAGCCAGATTGCCGATGATGAGCGTCGATTCAGACTGCCCAAAGCCCTCCATGATGCGCATGCCTGTCGCCTTTTCAAATTGGCGGAAGACCTCAGGATTGAGCGCTTCACCAGCGATAGACGCATGCTGAATAGAAGAAAGATCAAATCGGGACAGGTCCTGCTTGATCAGCATGCGGTATATCGTGGGCGGCGCACAGAATGTCGTGATCTGATACTTCGCAAACATCGGCAGAATTTTTTCTGCATCAAAGCGGTCGAAATCATAAACAAACACAGCCGCCTCACACAGCCACTGACCGTAGAGCTTTCCCCAGAGGCTCTTGGCCCAGCCGGTGTCGGAGATGGTCAGGTGCAGCCCGTCCGGGTTGACCTGATGCCAGTATTTTGCAGTGATAAAATGTCCAAGCGGATATTTATAGTTGTGTGCTGCAATTTTCGGGTATCCGGACGTACCGGAGGTAAAGAACATGAGCATTGGCTCGTCGCCGCAGGGCGCGTCGTCCCTGCGCGTATAACGGCGGGAAAACAGGCCGTATTCCGCATTGAAATCGTGCCAGCCGTCCCGGCTGCTGCCAACCATGATCTTTGTCAACTTCATCCCGGTGTCGGCCTCTGCAATGTCGACATGGTACGCAGTATCGCCGTCTGCCGGAGCTGCATATTGGGGCAAACCAGCGTAACCCAGAGAACACATATTGAGCGTATGCCGGTCCGGTTCAATCGCCGCATCGTCGAAAAATCACGGTTATCAGAGCTTGCTTCGGATGATCTTGCCGCTGATGGTCTTCGGCAGCTCGTCGCGGAAGACGACGATGCGCGGGTATTTGTACGGAGCCGTATGCTTCTTGACGTAGTTCTGGATCTCTTTTTTGAGCTCCTCCGTGCCCTCGGTGCCCTTGACGAGCACGATGCTGGCCTTGACGACCTGCCCGCGGATCTCGTCCGGCGCGGCGGAAACGCCGCATTCGAGCACATACGGCAGCTCCATGATGACGTTTTCGATCTCGAACGGCCCGATGCGGTAGCCGGAGGACTTGATGACGTCGTCCGCGCGGCCAACGTACCAGTAGAAGCCGTCCTCATCGCGCCAGGCGAGATCGCCGGTGTGGTACCAGCCGTCGTGCCAGACGGCCTTCGTGCGCTCCTCGTCCTGATAGTAGCCGAGGAACAGGCCGCAGGGCAGCTGATCGCCGCTCGTCTTGATGCAGATCTCGCCGTTGACGCCGTCGGCGACGGGGTTGCCGTCCGGGTCGACCAGGTCGATGCCGTAGCCGGGGATGGGCTTGCCCATGGAGCCGGGCTTCATGAGATTGCCGGTCAGGTTGCCGATGCCGAGCGTCATCTCGGTCTGGCCGTAGCCCTCGGCGATCTGCAGGCCGGTAGCTTTGCGGAACTGATAGAAGACCTCGGGGTTGAGCGCCTCGCCGGCCGTCGTCGCGTGCTGGATGGAGGAAAGATCGTACTGCGACAGATCCTGCTTGATGAGCATGCGGTACATCGTGGGAGGCGCGCAGAACGTGGTGATGTGATACTTGGCGAACATGGGCAGGATCTTCGAGGCGTCGAAGCGGTCAAAGTCGTAGGTGAAGACCGCGCCTTCGCACAGCCACTGGCCGTAGAGCTTGCCCCAGAGCGCCTTGCCCCAGCCGGTCTCGGAGATCGTGAAGTGCAGGCCGTCGGGCTGGACCCAGTGCCAGTACTTGGCGGTCACAAAGTGGCCGAGCGCGTATTTGTAGCTGTGCATGGCGATCTTCGGATAGCCGGTCGTGCCGGAGGTGAAGAACATGAGCATGGGATCTTCGCCGCAGGGGGCGTCTGCCGCGCGGACGTAGCGGCGGGAGAAGAGCTTGTACTCGTCGTCAAAGCTGTGCCAGCCCTCGCGCGTGCCGTTGGCGATGATCTTCGTGACGGGCAGGCCCGTCTCCTCGAGCGCCAGATCGACCTGATGGGCAGTGTCGCCGTCGGCGGTACAGACGATGGCGCTCACGCCGGCCGCCTGGAAGCGGTAGGTAAAGTCGTGCGCAAGCAGCTGGTTGGTCGCCGGGATGGCGATGGCGCCGAGCTTGTGCAGGCCGAGGATGGCGAACCAGAACTGATAGTGCCGCTTCAGGACCAGCATGACGCGGTCGCCGCGCTTGATGCCGAGGGAGGTGAAGTAGTTGGCCGCCTGGCTCGAGCCGTCCTTCATGTCCTTGAAGGTGAAGCGGCGCTCGGTCATGTCGTTCGCCACGTGCAGCATGGCAAGCTTGTCCGGGCTCCTTCTGGCGATGCCGTCGACGATGTCGAAGGCAAAGTTGAATTCGTCCTCATGCGCAAAATGGAGTTCCTTGAGACTGCCGTCCTCGTTCTCCACCGGCTGGACGAAGTGCGAACACAGAAGCTGCTCGGGCTGGACCTCCTCGACGGCCCGGGGACGGACGACGATGGCCTGCTCCTCCTCCGTGCTCGCCATGATCATGGCGAGGAAGGTGCAGTCGGCGCCGTCGACGGCGATCATGCCGTGGGGCGTGGAGCTCTTGTAGAAGATGCTGTCGCCCTCGTGGAGCGTCTCCTCGTGGTCGCCGACGCGCACGCGCATCGAGCCCTTGAGCACAAGATCAAATTCCTGGCCGCCGTGGGTGGTGGTGTGGATGGGCTGATGCTGCAGCTCCTCGGAATACTGATAGGTGACCCAGTAGGGCGTGGCCAGCTTCTGGCGGAACAGCGCTGCCATGTTGCGGATGGTGATGCCGTCTTCGGCGGCGGTGATGAGGCCGCAGCCCCTGCGTGTGACGCTGTAGCTCGAAAGCTTGGCCGACTGGCCCTCAAGCAGATCGGTCAACTCGAGGCCGAAGGCCAGCGAACACTTGTGCAGGAAGGTGAACGGCAGATCGACCGTGCCGGTCTCGTAGCTTCTGTATTCCGCTTCCGTCACGCCGGTCTTTTCAGCCATCTCCTTTTCGGTGAAGCCGGTGATGCGGCGCATCTCGCGGATACGGAGCGCGATCTCCATCAGGGGGCTTACGGTGGGGGTCGTTGTTGTCTGGGTCGTCATGGGGGATTCCTCCTTCAAAAATGAAAAACAAAAAGCTCGCCTCAAGAAACCTCTTGAGGCGAGCTGAAAATCAAGCCCGTGGTACCACTCAAATTGCGGCAAAATTCCTTGCCGCCGCTTCAGATCCCGACAGATCCTATCCCTTAACGCGGGCAAACGGAAGACGCCTACTTGCAAAACACAATGTGTTCGGGCCTTCGACTCGGAAGGGATGGGCCTGTGGAGGTTCTGCTGCCGGTTTGCACCAACCACCGGCTCTCTGAAAGCAGTCTGTCCGACCGTCTTCGTCATCGTCTTTGCTGATTTGAACTTGCCCCATTTTTTTATCACAGACGCTGCCGTCTGTCAAGACCCTGTAAAAAATTTATCGATCCTGCGGTGATATCCCCCTCAAGCCGGGCCTGGTTTTATCGAATCTGCTCAGCCGTCTTCGCCGTGTCGATCCCGGCCGCGCCGTCGAGCCCCAGCTCGCGCGTGGCGTCCTCACGCATCTTGTACTTGAGGATCTTGCCGGCCGCGTTCATCGGGAAGGCGTCTGTGAAGCGGATGTATTTCGGGACCTTGTGGCGGGCGAGGCTGGCCCGGATGTAGGCGAACATCTCGTCCTCCGTGACGCTGCCGGGCTCCTTGAGGATGATGCAGGCCATGGCCTCCTCGCCGTATTTCTTGTCCGGCACGCCGATGACCTGTACGTCCTTGACGGCCGGGTGGGTGTAGATGAATTCCTCGATCTCCTTGGGGTAGATGTTCTCGCCGCCGCGGATGATCATGTCCTTCAGCCGCCCGGTGATGCGGTAGCAGCCGTTTTCGTCCCGGCAGGCCAGATCGCCGGAGTGCAGCCAGCCCTCCTTGTCAACGGTGGCGGCCGTGGCCTCGGGCATCTTGTAGTAGCCTTTCATGGTGTTGTAGCCGCGCGAGCAGAACTCGCCGTTGACGCCGTCCGGCACTTCCTCGCCGGTCTCGGGGTCGATGATCCTGCACTCGATGTGTGGGAAGGCGTAGCCTACCGTATTGCACCGCAGATCGAGCGGGTCGCCGCAGGCGCTCATGGTGCTGCCGGGGGCGGATTCGGTCTGGCCGTAGACGCTGACGATGTCGGTCATGTGCATCTCGTCCGGCTGGGCGGCCCGGCGCATGAGCTCCGGCGGGCAGCCGGAACCGGCCATGATACCGGTGCGCATGTAGGAAAAATCGGTCTTTTTGTAGTCCGGATGGTTGAACATGGCGATGAACATCGTCGGCACACCGTTGAAGCAGGTGATGCGCTCCTGATTGATGCAGGCGAGCGAGACCTTGGCCGAGAAATACGGCATCGGGCAGAGCGTCGCGCCGTGCGTCATGCAGGAGGTCATGGAGAGCACCATGCCGAAGCAGTGGAACATCGGCACCTGAATCATCATCCGGTCGGCCGTGGACAGATCCATCCGGTCGCCGATGCATTTGCCGTCGTTGACGACGTTGTAGTGCGTCAGCATGACGCCCTTCGGGAAGCCCGTCGTACCGGAGGTGTACTGCATGTTGCACACGTCGTCCGGCCGCACGCCCGCGGCCATGCGCAGGATCTGTTCGCGCGGGACCATATTGGCCCGATCCATCGCCTCGTCGAAGGTCAGGCAGCCCGGCATCCGGAAGCCGACGGTGATGACGCTGCGCAGGAACGGCAGCTTGCGGCAGTGCAGGGCGGAGCCGGGCTTTGCGTCGGCCAGCTCCGGGCAGAGGGTCTGGATGATCTCACGGTAGTTCGAGTCCAGACAGTGGTCAATCATGACGAGCGTGTGCGTGTCGGACTGCCGCAGCAGATATTCCGCCTCGTGGATCTTGTACGCCGTGTTGACCGTGACGAGCACGGCGCCGATCTTCGTTGCGGCCCAGAAGGTGATGAACCATGCGGGCACGTTCGTGGCCCAGATGGCGACCTTGCTGCCCCGGCGCACGCCGAGCGAGACGAGCGCGCGGGCAAAATCGTCCACGTCGTCGCGGAACTGCGCGTAGGTTCGCGTGTAGTCGAGCGTCGTGTATTTGAACGCGTACTGGTCCGGGAATTCCTCGACCATCCGGTCGAGCACCTGCGGGAAGGTCTCGGAGATGAGGCTGTCCTTCTTCCAGACGAACTTGCCGGTATGCGCGGCGTTGTCATAGAGCGTCTTTTTCTTGCCGCGCGGAGAGTCGAAGCGGTTCATGTAGTTCACGAAATGCGGGAAAATGACCTCCGGGTCGGTCAGGTCGGGCATCCATTCCGGCTTCCACTCGAGCGAGATGAACCCGTCATAGTCGATGGAGGACAGCGCCTGCATCATGCTGCCGACGGGCAGCGTGCCCTCGCCGATGAGGTCATAGCTGCCGTCGTCGTCCGAGTCGCGCAGGTGGACGTGGCGGACGTAGGCGCCGAGGTTTTTGATGGTCGTGTCGGCGGATTCGCCGTGGTCCCGGTAGGGATGGTGCATGTCCCAGAGCGCGCCCAGCTGATCGCAGGCGAACGCGTCGAGCAGCGCGCGCAGCCGGGCCGTGTCGGAAAAGACGCCGCTGGTCTTGAGCAGGATCGTGATCCCCTGCGCCTCGGCGGCGGGGAGGAGCGCTTCGAGCGCGGCGGAGATCCGCGCGTCGTCATCGCGCCGTGCGGTCACGGAGACATACGGACACTGCACGTCGTGCGCCAGCTGCATGAGGGCGGTCACGGTCTCAGTGCAGTCCTCGCCCGCGATGTCGCAGGCAGTATCGAAGCACGGGATGCACAGGCCCTTCTGCCAGAGCTCCCGCGCCGTCGCGGCGGCGGTATAGCGGTGCAGCGGGCCGCCGCGGCCGGTCAGCTCCGGCGTTTTGTGGACGTTATAGAGCTCGACGCCGCCGAAGCGCATGGTCTCGGCCATCTGCACCTGCTGCTCCCAGGGGATCTGCTGCCAGCCGCGTGTGGAAAACGATACATTCATGTGCTGCTTCCTCCTCAGGCGTTCGCCGCTTCTTCGTAGACGATCTTGTTGATGGCGTTGAGATATGCGTGCACGGACGCGCCGATGATATCGGTCGAGATGCCGCGGCCGGAATAGAGCTTGCCGCCGCTGCGGAGCTTGACGACCGACTCGCCCATGGCCTCGCGGCCCTCGGTGACGGCCTGGATCTGGAAATCATCCAGCTCGTAATGGCGGCCGAGGATCGATTCGATGGCCAGGAAGGCCGCGTCGACCGGGCCGTCGCCCAGGCTCACGCCCGAGAGCGTCTGGCCGTTTTTCGTGAGCTTCATCTGCGCCGAAGCGCTGATGGTGTTGCCGGTGTTGATGACGTAGCTTTCGAGCCGGTACATCGGCGGCACCTGCAGCGCGGCGGAGGCGATGATGGCGTCGAGCTCCTTCTCGCCCACGGTCTGCTTCTTCGCCGCGATGCGGCAGAAGGCCTCGTAGACCTTCGCCCCGTCCTCCTCCGAAAGATCGTAGCCGAGGGCGGCGGCCATCTTCATGACGGCCTCCTGCGTGTCGTGCACGGTCAAAACTGCGCCGGAGGAGGTCTGCACGCCGTTGTCAAACGGCGAGAGCTGGCTGCGGCCCGTCTGACACATCCAGGCGATCTGTGACAGCAGGCGGTTCATCTGCGTGAACTGCAGCGTGCTGACGACGCCGAAGTCCTGGGCCTTGGCTGCCAGCAGCTTCGCCAGGTGCGCGAGGTTCGCGGTGTCAACACAGTAGGCCGCGGTTTTGATCTCGCCGGCCCCGGCGGCGATGGCGCTCACGGCGCACGCGTCCGCCATCGACAGCGCGTCCGAGCAGCTCACGCCGAAGCGCACGTCCTTCGTCTGCGGCACGGCCTCGCAGATCCCGCGCACGAAGCTGCCGAACGCGTCCGGCAGCATGTTCCCCGCCGCGTCGCAGACGGTCACGCCGGATGCGCCGGCCGCGATCGCGGCCTGCAGCGCCTCAGCGAGGAAGGCGGGATCGGCGCGCGTGGCGTCGTCCGCGAGGAATTCCACGTCCTCGCAGACCGCCCGCGCCGCCGCGACGGTCTGGCGGATCGCCTCGAGCATGGCGGCGGGCTTTTTGCCCGCGAGGTATTCCATCTGCACGGCACTGACCGGCGCGGGGACCTGGATGCGCGGGTGCTTCGCCTCTTTGAGCGCGGCCCAGACCAGCGAAACGCTCGCCGGGTCCAGCGCGACCGGCACGCACACGGCGCTCTCCTTCACCGCAGAGGCGACGGATTTGATGAGCAGACTGTCGATCTTCGGGTTTTCGACCGCGTGCAGCTCAATGACGCTCACGCCCAGCCGGTCGAGGAGCTTGGCAAGCTCGATCTTCTCGCGGAACGAGAGCGTATAGCCCGCGGCCTTGCCCGCCTGGCGGATCGTGGTATCTGTCACGGAAATGTGTTTCATCGTAGGTTCCTCCTTTTTTCGGAAAACAAAAAGTCCCTGAAGCCAACTGGCTTCAGGGACGAAATAGCTTCGCGGTACCACCCTGCTTATCCCCCGCCTCACGGCGGACGATCCCTCTCGGACTCTGACAAGTCCATGGCCTGTAACGCGGCCAGACGGGCATTGCTACTGAACAAGCGGCGTTCGCAATGCCTGCTCGGGAATCAGACTGCCGCCTGCGCATCGTTACCGGCTCGCACCAGCCGCCGACTCTCTGAAACGTGCACTGCAGGGACAAATTTCCGTCATCGCATTTCGTGGTTATCAATACTTGCGGCCATTAAAGCACGATTCCCACCGCTTGTCAAGCACACAGTCCAAGATTCGACATTTTCACAAAACCATGCGTCCTCTCCGCACCGTGTCTTTGTGCAATCGGTGCTCTGCGCACCCTTCAATCCAGCCCCGCCCAGCGTTCATGCTCCACGGCATCGGCGGTGGCGTGGGCCACGGCCGCCTCCAGAATAAGCAGGAAATATCACACCTGCGCGTCGCGGTTGTCGTCAAAAATCGGCATTCCGAGCTGAAGATCGTCGAGCGACGACAGCGTCTGCCCCAGCAGTCCGTTCAAAATCACCGCCAGCTGCGCACGCGTCACCGCAGCGTCCCAGCGGCGCTGACTGGCACAATGGCCGCCAGCAGCAGTATGATCAGAAACAGGGAAGCGCAGACCTTTTTCATGGAACATTCCTCTTTGTATACCCCCCTATACTGCATCCTCAGGCCTAGGGTGTAAACCAGCAGACTTTTGAACGAAAGAGAAGTCCTTCCGGTTTCCTGGAAGGACTTACCAGTCTGTCAAAAAAGCCCCAAAAGTGTCTCGAGATCTGGTATAATAGAGAAAAAGCGAGGAGCGGAAATGGAAGAACGAAGAAAAGATGCACGGCGGGAGCCGGTGATCGTGGATCTGGAGGCGCTGGTGCCGGAGGATCATCTGCTGCGGAAGATCGAAAGGGTCATGGATTACGAGTGGCTGTATGCGCTGCTGTCGCCATATTACTGCCATGACAACGGCCGTCCGGGGATCGACCCGGTGGTACTGATCAAGATGGTGCTGATCCAGCACCTGTTCGGGATCGCGTCGCTGCGGCAGACATACCGGGAAATACAGGTGAACGTCGCCGGGAGGTCAATGCAGAGCGCGAAAAGCTGGGGAAGAAGCCGATTGAGGAGGAAGACGATGACGACAACGATCCGCAGGATCCCAGCGGCGGAGAGACAGCAGAAAAGACGGTCTCCACAACAGACCCGGACTGCGGAATGTTCGTAAAAGGAGAGCATGAACGGCAGTTTGCGTATGAGGCACATACAGTCTGCGACAAAAGCGGGTTTGTTCTCGGTGTGGAGGTAACGGCAGGAAACGTCCACGACAGTGTGGCATGGGATGCCGTATATGATGAAGTCACAAGGAAATTCAACGAAGTAAAGTTTGTCACAATGGACGCGGGCTACAAGACCCCGTGGATCGCGAAGAAAACGATAGAGGACGGAAGAGTTCCGGTGCTTCCGTATACAAGATACACCGGGCGGCAGGACAGATACAAGCCTTGGGAATATACCTACGATCCGGCAAATGACACCTATACCTGCCCGCGGGGCGGGGTCCTGCGGCATACCACGACAGACCGGGATGGAAAGCGAACCTACCGAAGCACGCCGGAGCAGTGCAGGAACTGCCCATGCAAAGCGAAATGTGGGGCGAATGAAAAGGGGCAGAAGGTCCACACGACGCATATCTGGCAGGAGTATCTGGACTTAGTGGAGCAGATACGAAAAACGGATCGTGCGAAAGCAATTTACGCACAGCGCAAGGAAACGATTGAACGGGTCTTTGCGGACGCGAAGGAAAGACACGCGATGCGTTACACGCACCACCGAGGCCTGGCTGCCGTCACACGATGGGTCAGGCTTAAATTTGCTGCCATGAATCTCAAAAAGCTGGCGGTATGGAGTTGGAAAAACTCCATTTTCGCCTTCATTTCCGCTTGGTTTTGTCCAAATTACGAAAAAACTCCCGCTTTCGCTCCTCGAAAGCGGGGTTCTTTGACAAGTTGAGAAGTCCTTCCGGTTTCCCGGAAGGACTTCCTTTGCTCTGAGCGGTATTTCGTTGTTGTCCTTGTGCGTGTTCGCCTTTCGGCTACGGGCCTTTGTTTTGAAGAAAGAAAAGAAAAAGAGAAGAAAGAGAGGATTGGGTAAATCCTTAATTATGAGTATAGGGGTTAATCGTGTCTGAACTGTGAACGGCAGGAAAAGGAATTGTGAACATTTCGCTGTCGCGCTGCGAATAATGCAGATTTCCACATGGAATAATTATGCCAGATCAAAGAGAAAAATAAAAAATGAAAATCACCACTTGACAAATCCCGACTTTATGCTATAATAACGGAGCGCTCTTGAGAAAGAGACTTGCTGCTGTAGCTCAGTCGGTAGAGCGCGTCATTGGTAATGACGAGGTCGGCAGTTCGAATCTGCCCAGCAGCTCCAGAAAAATCCTTGAAACCGCAATGGTTTCGAGGATTTTTTCTTTTTTCTGTAAAACGGCTTTTTTGCCGCTTCCAACAAATCTTCCAACAAATTTTCCTGCACACCCCGCTACATAGCGGCAAGCAGCTTCATAAGCTCCGGCTTTTCGGCAAGAATCTGAAGCACCTTCTGCATCTCGCCCGCCGGTGGAGCCGCCTCCAGAAGCGGTTTCTGAAAAAATTTTTCATCAACCTTCTGCGCCAGAAGCTGCCGCTCCTCATTGTTTGTATGAGCATAGACTTCTGTTACCATGCGTGCCTGTGCATGACCGTTGTCTGCCTGAACCGCCTTGATATTGCCGCAGCTGATCTGGAGCTTAATAGATGTGCTGCTGTGTCGGAGACTGTGGAACACGACCTTCCGAAGATCGTTTTCCGCAATGAACACATCCAGCATCCGCTCGATCTGGCGCCTTTCATACGGTCGTCCATTCGGCTGTGCAAGAACAAGACCGAAATCCTGATAATCAGAGCCAAGGAGCAGCTTTATTTCGTCCTGCTGTTTTTTCGCATCCAGAAGCGCCATTGCCACGGTTCTGGGAAGAAAGACAGTTCGGATGCTGCTTTCTGTTTTCGGCGGCTTCAGCACAAGCGCTGTCGTGCAGTCCGTTTGCTTCCATGTCGGAAACACAAACAGCGTTTTGTTCCGGCCTCGCTTTTCCAATGCTTCCAGACTGCTTTTTTGGCAGCGCCTGAGTTCCTTTGTAATAGACAGGGACGCCGTTTCTGCTTCCAGTGCTTCTGATGACAGCTCCACGCAATCCCATGTCAGTCCTAAGATCTCTCCAATCCGCATGGAACAGCCAAGCGCCAAAAGCATTGCCAGCTTCAAAACAGGGTTTTCGCAAATCGCCAGCGCGTATTTGACCTCACTCGCTGACCATGAAGCACGCTCTTTGGAGCTGTATTTTGGAAGCGTCACATTTTCGGCTGGGTTCACCGTAATATACTTCCACGCAACGGCCTTGCGGAACGCGCCCCGCATCAGGGCATGAATCTTCAGGATAACCGATGGGGAGATCATCTGATCTTTTTTCAAATGACCTTTCAGTACAACCGCAGGCTGATCCTGCAAACTGTCATAGAACAGATCCAGATCGTGCGTTGTCATATCTTTTACAGGGACATCGCCGATAACCGGTTTGATGTAGTGGAGAATATAATGCTGATTGGTAGATAAATAAGCGTCTCCCCAGTGTTTCAGCCCATATATCTGCACATATTCGTCCAGCAGTTCTCCGATCGTAACATAATGATTCCGTTTCGGCGTCAGAATGGATTGCTTTGGCGGTTCAAATGCACAGATACTTTTTTCATATTCAATTTGTGCAATACGCAGCTTTGCTGCTTCATAGGTATCAAACCGCTCATAGAACGGCTTTTCGTAACCGGCGCAGCGATAGCTGATTTCGTATTTTTGACCTTTCTTTCTAGGTACCATACTCTCACTCCTTTTTGTAAATCGGAGCTGTGGCCTCCTTTCCCTGCATAGCTGAGAGTCTGGTATCCATTCGTACTGCCAGTATAGCACAGCTGACAGACAAGATGCAATGCAGGGCGAAGACGAGTTTTAGCGTCAAAGATATTTATTTCTGATTCAGAAAGTCTATCAGGAACTGGCGCGGGATCCTGATCTGCCGTCCGACCTTGATGCTCCTGATTTCACCGGAGCGGACTAACCGGTAAGCCGTGTTTCGACCAACATTGAGGATGGGCATTAAATCTTCCACGCAGAGAGTTATGGGAAGCGTTCCCGTTGATGTATGATAGTCTTCTTCTCTGTTTTTGCTCATAGTGATTACCTCCGGCTTTTCAGAATGATAAATGACCTGCCTATTCAACCGCAAAAATCCGATTTGCGTAGGAATACATAGTTACAAGCTCGTCAATTGCCTGACTGCGAATCGCATATGCCGTTCGCGGCGAGATGCCAAGGCTCTTTGATATTTCGCTCCAGCTGCGTTGGTCGAAGTAATATGCAGTTATGATCTCGCGTTCACGCGCACTTAGCAAGTTTACATAATGCAGCAACCGATCCTGCTCCCGAAGCAGGCTCATATACGTCTCTAAAGCCTCACTGATTATTTCCTGATTCAGCCGTTCTGTGATGTCTCTGTAACTCAGTGCAATTCCAGGTACGTCGCGGGGCATTTCCGCAGCGACTTGCGTTCCTTTCTTTGCGTATGTCATGACCTCTATCATTTCCTGTGGAGTAACTGCCTTGGCGGAACGAAGCTCATAGCGCATAAGCTCGATCTTCCGAATCATCTGCGGATAGTTTTCTAAAAGTGACAGAACATATTGGTTCATATCTTTCTCCATAAGCAGCACTCCTTCAAATTCCGTAGATTTCAATGGATGCGGGGACGGAAAAAGCAAAAACAGATGACCCTGAACCGCTTCGTTCAGAGCATCTGTTTTTTTCCAGTATAAGAATAGCATAGACCTTTGCGAAAAAACAAGTACAACGGTTCGGCAAATTATCAGCAGCGACAGTGCAGAAAAACTGCAATAAAGCAGCAAACCGATAATCAGTCCTTGGCAATCTTATCATAAGTGCTTTTTCATTGTTCCCATCACCTATGAAATATATTTGATGAATTTGGTGAAAAGTGACACATTACAGAAGAAAACCGTCTATCAAATTGGTGCTTTCGATTGAAACAGCCGCCCCATCAGGCGTGAAATCTGATAGGACGGCTGTTCTTTAGTAATCGGGGGTTAATTTGCCGTATAAGTGCCGGTATCCGAACCAGTTGAATCTGCGGAATAGAATGTTACGACAGCGCGGTAACTGCTGTTAGAGTACTGCGGTTCGTAGACGACAGTGCCTGAATGACGTCCAACATTTTCACCTTGCAATTCTGGGTATTCTGAATATGTAAAATTGTACTCCGTCCGCCAATAAGACCCGGTGTATCGTTGTACACTTATTTTACTGGCGCCAAGGTGGTCCATTTTTGCAGGAGCGATTACATTGAAATAGATGCTTATATTTCCATCGGATGTTTTAGAGATCGTTGCATAATATGCTGAAAGATATTCGCTTGCTCTTGTAGAAGAAGCGAAAACCGTTGCCGAAAGTATAATACAAAGAACAAGCACGAGACTAATCGATCGCATTATTTTTTTCGTTTTCACAATACCATCTCCTTTACAGTGTTACTGCATTGATACAATAACGTTTTTTAACGAGTCCATATCTGTAGAGTTTAATGGGGCGCTGATGCAACACTCAAAATGAGGTGTGACCCATGCGATGATGTAGTTATTTAGATTCTTGAACGCATAGTATGTATTTCCGCTTATCTCAAATATTTCCAGCAAAGAACCAGATTTCTCATAATATGTTGGTGGCTCTGATACATAGCTGCTGTAACTAATTACAAGCATTTTGCCGTTTTCGTCAGCATATTCTGCAAAGAACGCGAGCCAGATACCATTCTGTTCTACGGAAACACTTTCTTGGTCAAATTCATCAGGTATCCATTGCGGAGCTACAACTTCCGTCACGCCGTAATAATCAAGCGCTTCCTGAAGCGACGTAAATTGTTGATTCCGCTCCAAATCGATCTCCGGCCATTTTCCATCGACGACCAATCCGCGGGACTCTTCTGTTTTTCCAAAACTGAACAATTCCGTTGTCCATCTGGCTATTGCTCCAAAAACATCGACGCCGGCAGCTTGAACGGTGAGTAAAGAAGACAGAATAGCAGAAATGACGGCTACCAGCACAACTGTCCGCCGCTTCATGCGGCGGCGAGGCTGCACAGGCTGAAGCGCTTCAATATGCGGCGAAGCAGTCGGAGCACATTCACTGTAGCAGGATTCTTTCCCGGAATACACTTCCTCAAACTCAGCCCAAGCCTCTTCAGGCGAACGGATCGGCTCATTGATACCGCGCCGCTCCATTTCCGCAAGGATCATCTCAATTTGTGTGTGATCAGTCGCACCTACAGATAGCATTTCACAGCGGAGGGTGTTTTGCAGTTCTTCGTCGGACATTTTTTTATAGATTGCTTCGGAGAAGCTGGCTCCGCTATTTTCAGACATTTTTTCGCCCCCTTCCGTAAAAAATGTTTGAACACATTGGTCAAAAGTGACACTATAGCAGATTATTTTTTTCAATTGCCCGTTTCAGCGCTATCTTTGCCCGCTGAATCCGCTTCTTACAGGCATTTAGTGAGATGCCCAGCCGATCAGCAGCTTCCTGATAGCTTGTACCTTCACAGTATATCCAGATGAGCAGCGAAAGAGTCTCTTCATCGATTAAACCGGCGTACATCTCGTTGACAGGATGTTCATATTCACCGGCTTCATCGATAATCGATTCGGAAATGAGGTGCGTACAAATGAAGTTACCGCGCGGCTTCGGTGTCAGATGTACGATCTCATCCACGTCCGCTTCGCCGATCTCGCTGACCGCCACGGTCAGGCTGGGAGCCTTGACATAGTTAGCGGAGAAGAAACGGGAAACAGCGGCGCTTTCCGAGATCATCGCCTCGTTGACGCTGACGCGCTGCGCCAGCAGTCTCCGGCAGATGACCGTGCCGCATTCCAGTTCGGTCACGTCCACGATATCCGCGGAAACCTCACCGGCAGTAATGAAACCTCTTCCGGAAATGTGTTTCGCTTTCAGACCGTTCATGACGTGCAGATGCCCGTGGACGATCACATCGCTTGTCACGAGCGTTTCATAGTTGTACGTCGCACCAGCTGGGATATAGACTGTCTTCATGCTCAAAAATCCTTTCTTTTTACGCTGCTTTCTGTTCTTCCTTGAGCCGTACCGGGAGGACAATGGCGGAGCTGTTGCCCGCCACAAGCGAAATTGCGCCCAACGAGCCAGTCAGCCGCATCGTCACCATGTCCTGCTTTTCAAACTGCGTGAGCGCATCCAGCATGAATCTTGCGTCAAAGCCGAATACCTGCAAAAGGACGAGAACGGAAACTACAGCGAATGGGGCTGCTACTACGCCCACTGTGACAACCGTTTGAGCAGCCGGAGCAAGCTGGACAGGAATACCGTCATCTTTGGTCACTCCGCCAGCAACTGTGACCCGGACGGGCCAAAGCTCACGAAGCTCCATCGGTATATGGATGCGGACTATGTGAAGGAGAACCCGTATATCTACCTTTCGGTGAAGGGCGAGAATATGGTTTTCCAGATCACGGCCTGCTTCATCACGGATATTGACTTTGATTACATCGCTCCCAACCCCACGGGTGAGGAGCTGGCAAACTTCTTTGAGCAGGTGGCAAAGAAGAACTGGCTGGAATTTGACGGCGTAACCTTCGGTGAGGAGGACACCGTGCTGACCCTTTCCACCTGCTGCCGGAAGTACGATGAGTACAATACCGGCAACCAGCGGCTCGTCCTCATGGCGAAGCTTCTGCCGGAGGGTGCTATAGCGCAGGACTTCACCGTGCGCCTTGCTCCAGAACCGGAGATGCCTTAAAAAGACCAAAACGGAATACGATATTGTAAGCAGTTGCCCGCCGGAAAGGAAGCATCGCATATACTCCAATTGTTATTCGACGAAGAATCAAGTGATTCTTCTTGCGGAAGGCGGGAAATCTATTCTGATATGGCATGACAAAAGC
>ERZ772875.1355-NODE-1355-length-22659-cov-22.055256_pt1 | contig 22659 bp, 19 predicted proteins | sample MGYA00580585_ERZ772875 | MGnify/ENA primary metagenome ERZ772875 (study PRJEB29015, sample SAMEA2737736) | human gut metagenome | biome: human gut; feature: human-associated habitat; material: faeces | place: China | collected 2012 ... | reverse complement strand
CAAGCCCCTGCATCTCCGCATCGTCCCGGACACCAAAGGGATGATTTTTGAACGGATGCAGGTCAGACAGGTTGAGATAGACGATCTCCTCTTTTTCGGCACGGGTGGCGTCACGGGGCGCAGACGGCTCCGGCGTGACCTCTGCGCCAGCGGGAGCGCTGCCCTTATCCACGGCAGGCTTCTCCGGGGCGGGCTTGCTTTGGGACTTTTTGTCCCGAGGTTTGGGCGGCTTTGCCTTATCGGGAGAGGCCTTGCCATCCTTGGACGGACGGCCTCTGCCGGGCTTGGCGGGCTTGTCCTTTTCGGTGGGCGGCTTCTGCTTGACCGCCTTTTTCTCCTCCTTGGCCGCCTCGTCACGGGCAGCGGAAAAATCCACCACCTTGCCGGAATGTGCCAGGGCGGGATTGTCCTTGCCGGGATCAGGCGGCTGCGCCTGCTCCTCTTCAACCTTGGGGACTTCGGGAGCGGTGGGCTCCTCCACCTCGGTGTGAGTAACAGCGTCGGCGGGATCAGGCACGGCCTCACCCATTTCAAAGAGTGCCGCCTGCCCCTCCTGCTCCAGCATGACCGCCTCCGCGTCAGTCAGCACAGGCCCGGGAGAGGACTGCTCCAGCACGGCGGCATTTTCTACCGCAGGAGCGGGAGCCTCGGTGGGCGGGGCTGCCTCGGGAATATTTTTCTTATCATCTGCCATTTGCAAACCTCCTTTGTTGTGAAATGAAAAAAGCCAGCCCGATGGCTGGCAGCAGATAGGTTAACTCCTCCTTTCAGATTGTGGTATATAAAAACGCCACCCGTTGTCCTGTTGGGCAGCGTAATGCGAAAAGATTGCTTGATTTTTCCTTAATGATTGCTACAATTATATTGTGGTATTTTGATATACTCAGTCGATTTTTTGTGGATTTTCTCCAAACGACCTTGTGGATGCAAAATATGCAAAACTGAATTGGGGAGCTAACCGTATGAAAAATAAAGAGCTTCATTCGGAATTTACTTTTCAAATTGAACCCAAACATTATTTTAAGCACAACTATTTGACATACTGTAATGATGTTTTGGTAAGTATGTTAAAATATGCAGATGAAGAAAAAATGGCAAGCGTCAGTATTGATCTTGGTAATGGTGAAAATATAGAATTTGAACAAGATGAAAAATGGCAAGAGTGGCTCATAACACATGGGCACCGTGAAGAAATGTACGAAGTATATTATAGGCACACTTTCTTTTCACTTGTTGCGGATTTTTGTAGCTATATGCTTGAGTCGATAAACTGTGCCGCAAAAATGAAAGTTGCTGTTTCCTATGCGTTATTACGAAAGCCCCTCAAAGATACACTCGGCTATATTGAATGGCTGCGTGTTGATAGAAATGGTATGCTTGATTTGCTTGCAAGCGGAAAACCAGAGGACTTGGTTATCACAAAAGAGAAAGCCCTTGAACACACTTCACTGATTGAAGGAAACTGCAAGATGAGCAGTTTTTTCGATTTTCGCTACAACAAGGCGAGTGAAACAAGTTTAGAGCATATATGGAACAACGCCAATCATTTGATAACCACTAAATATAAACTCTCCAAAACCGAGCCGGGTAATCTTAACTTTGTTTTTGCGGATGAAGCCATTCTTAGAAGTTTTTCGGATTATTACTATATTACTGTTCCGGCTATTATGTCGTATGCAGTAAATTTGATTTGTGAAATGTTTGAAGAATTTGCACCGCTCAATAAGTACACCGTTCTTATGAATAAGCTAAACCGTACACTGCGTTCATTTGAAATGCTTGAAACAATTTCTTTTGACGATGCAAAAAAGCTTTATTCAAGTGGCAATGTGCCAATAGTCTGTCCACGATGCGGTCTGAAGATGAAAATGACTGATAAAAAGATGTTGAAATTTATTAGCAACAAATGTACTTGCAGCCGTTGCTTAAAAACAATAAAAACTGGAAGATACATTTTTGATTGGGAAAAAGTTGACTTTGTTTTTAACGAATGACTTTGTGATAATTATATATTTATAATTTGACTGAAAGATGGTGCAAATATGAGCGAGTTAGTCCCCGCCCTTAAAGACACTTTATTTTCTCCAACCTATGAAATAGTTGCTGAATATGCCGAGATTGGAATTGATGCCCTTTTGGATAACGAAGTTCTAAAAGGAATACCCGTTGTTAGCACACTTTCATCTATTTGTAAAATCGGGTATAATCTGCATGAGCGCAACCTCATAAAACAGACCCTTGCCTTTATCACAGAATTTAATTCGGGTAGCATATCACAAGGAAAGTTGAATGAGCATCGAGAAAAGCTTGAAGCAAATCCAAAAGAAGCAGAAAAGGAGCTTGGGCGAGTTCTAATTATTTTAGGTAACCAGGTCGAACAAATCCAATCTCAGGTTTTGGGCAGCTTCTATGCCGCCTATGTTAAGGGTGCTATTTCTTGGGAAAAATTTTGTGAGCTATCAGAAGCCAATCGTCGTATGTTTATTAGTGACTATCAAATTTTATTTGAAGCCGCCATCAATGACGGCCTGAAAATTCAAAATAGAGAATTATATCAAGTGGATCGGTTAATCTCATTAGGACTATTACAAAATCAAAATCGACTTGGCGGTAATGTCTGGCTTGATTTTGTAGATGATCCAGAAAAACAGAACGATATAATTGTTACATCATTTGGAAAAACCTTTTATCATAACTCTCCAGCCGCATTGAAAAGAAATTAGGATAAAAACCTCTTGCTTGATGCGCTAAAACCATTGATATGACTGGATTTTTCCAGATCCTATAATTACACTCCGACCAATAGGGAAAGACACGCTTTGGCGTGTCTTTCCTTTTTGCGCTTTGTACGTCTTGCGCCCTGTACGTCCGTTCTGGGTCGGTTATGCCGCTTATGCCCGCGCATGCCGTGCAGGGCGCTTGCCGCCGTGTATCGGCGTGAGCTGAAAATTTGTTAGTTTGGCTGACAAAAAGTCTTGCGGTCCGCGTTAAAATGCGTTAAGATAAGGGGCGTTGGATGCGGCGCAGAACAACGCCGCACGAGAGTAAAAGAGAATTCGCAAAAAGGAGAGTCTATCACAATGGAGCGCATTTTCCACCTGAAGGAGAACGGCACCACCGTCAAGACGGAAATTCTGGCCGGTCTGACCACCTTCATGACCATGGCGTACATCATCGCCCTGAACCCCAATCTGCTGACCAGCTTCGCCGTGGGCACCCCCCTCTGGAACGGCGTGTTTCTGGCCACCTGCATCGCCAGCGCCATCGGCACGGCGGTCATGGCCTTTCTGGCCAATAAGCCCTTCGTCATGGCCCCCGGCATGGGTCTGAACAGCTTCTTCGCCGTTATCGCCGGCAACGTGGCCGCCATGCTGCAGACCGACTACACCAGCGCCTTTCAGGCGGTGCTGTGCATCATTCTGGTGGAGGGCATCGTGTTCCTGCTGCTGAGCGTGTTCAACATCCGGGACAAGATCGTCACCGCCATCCCTCTGGGCGTGCGGCTGGGCATCGGCCCCGCCATCGGCCTGATGCTGATGAACATCGGGCTGGGCTCCAACGTGGGCATCTACGCCGAGGGCAACGGCTACACCAGTCCGTTCTATGTACTGCGCGACTTCTTCGGCGCCATGACCCCCAGCGTCATCAAGGGCCACATGGGCAAGGAGTACAGCACCATGGTGCTGACCGTTGTGACCATGTTCATCGGTCTGTTCATCATCATCCTGCTGGCCAAGAAGGGCGTGAAGGCCGCCGTGCTCATCGGCATGCTGGCCGCGTCCGTCATCTACTGGGCGGGCAGCTTTATCTTCCTGCAGGTAAACCCCTTCGCCTCGCTGGAGGGCGCGTCCTTCCTGCCCCCGTTCCGCGACATGGCGGAGACGACCCTGTTCAAGTTTGACTTTGCCGACTTCTTCAACATCGGCTGGTTCACCGCTGTCAGCCTGATCATCACGTTCTGCATGATCGACATGTTCGACACCATCGGTACGCTGGTGGGCACCGCGTCCCGCGCCGGCATGACCGACAAGGACGGCAACATGCCCAACATGAAGGAAGCCCTGCTGTCCGACGCTGTGGGCACCGTGGCCGGCGCCTGCTGCGGCACGTCCACCGTCACCACGTTCGTGGAGTCCGCCTCCGGCGTGGAGGCCGGCGGCCGCACCGGTCTGACCAGCCTGACCGCCGCGTTCATGTTCCTGGCCTGCATGTTCATCGCGCCGGTGGCCGCCATCATCCCCGCCGCCGCCACCTCCTCCGCCCTGATCTATGTGGGTATCCTGATGCTGCAGGGTCTGAAGAACGTGGACTTCGACGATCTGGATCAGGTGGTGCCTGTGTTCATCATGCTGCTGGCCATGCCCATCTCCGGCTCCATCGGCCACGGCATCGGCCTTGCCATGATCTCCTACACCGTCATCAATGTGTTCTCCGGCCGGGCCAAGGACGTGTCCGCGCTGACCTACGTCATCGCGCTGCTGTTCCTTGTAAAGTTCTTCGCTGTGGTGTAAGCACCATATTCCACACGCATACGGGCGCCGTCTCTCACGATGGGAGGCGGCGCTTTCAATATTACCTAAGAATTTTTCCATATTTCCGGGGAAATTTGACCTTGGCAAACGATGGAAAGAGGTCTATAATGCCAGCAACGGAAAGGAAAAGCCGAAGAAAAGGAGGCAACACCATGTACTATCAGGTATCGAAGGAGTTTTTTGACAAGCTGCCCAACGCCTGCTTCGGCGCGGTGGCTGTGCGGGGTCTGGACAACACCCGCGACATCCCCGAGCTGGAGCAGATGCTGGCGGAGAACGTGGCCGCCTGCGAGACGTATTTCGCCGGGAAGAAGCCCAAGGAGACGAAGGACATCCTCCCCTACCGCGCGGCGTTCACGGCGCTGGGCATCAACCCCAACAAGTTCCTGTGCTCCATCGAGGCGCTGCTGACCCGCATCGCCAAGGGCAAGGGCTTCCCCCACATCAACGCCGCCGTGGATCTTGGCAACGCCGTGTCCATCAAGCACCGGCTGCCCATGGGCGCCCACGATCTGGACACCATTGACGAGGGTCTGGACGTGCGGCTGGTCAGGGAGGGCGACACGTTCATCCCCTTCGGCAGCACCGAGGAGGAGACGCCGGACGTGGGCGAGGCGGTGTACGCCTCCGGCAGCGAGATCCGCACCCGCCGCTGGACGTGGCGGCAGTCGGAGCGGGGCAAGATCACCCAGGAGACGAAGGCCATCCTGTTCCCCATCGACGGATTTTCCGATGTGAACGCCGCCGAGGTGCAGGCCGCCGCCGATGAACTGGCGGCGCTGCTGCACAGGTACTTCGGGGACGGCATCGAGATCGAGACGGGCACCGTCACCAAGGACGCGCCGCGCTTCGAGTTCTTCAAATAAGGGATAAAAAAGAGGCTGTACCCGGCGGGTACAGCCTCTTTTTATCCCCCGGCGGGGGTTGCGTGGCGGCGCGCCGCCGTGTAGGATAGAGAAAACGGAGAGGGGGGCGCTGGCATGATCGACAAGCGGGAGGTTATCGCGTTTTTTGACCGGTGCGCACCGGCGTGGGACGCCGGGATGGTGCGGCACGAGCCGGTGATCGAAGCCATTCTGGACAACGCGGGGGTCGGCTCCGGCATGCGGGTGCTGGACGTGGCCTGCGGCACGGGAGTGCTGTTCCCCGACTATCTGGCCCGGGGCGCGTCCGTCACGGGTATCGACATCTCTCCGGAGATGGCCCGCATCGCGGCGGAGAAATTCACCGGTGAGCCGCGGGTGCAGGTGCTGTGCGGCGACGTGGAGGAAGCCGTGTTTTCGCAGCCCTTTGATGTGGTGATGGTGTACAACGCCTTCCCCCACTTCCCCGACCCGGCGCGGCTCATCGCACGGCTGGGCAGACTGGTGAAGCCCGGCGGGCGCCTGTCCGTGGCTCACGGCATGAGCCGGGCGGCCATCGACAGCCATCACAGCGGCGCGGCCCACCGAGTGTCCAACGGTCTGATGCACGAGGACGCGCTGCGGGCGCTGCTGGCGCCTTACTGCGATGTGGATGTGTGCGTGTCCGATGCGCGGATGTATCAGGTGGCGGGGACGAAGCGGGCATAACGAGCATAAAAGGACGGCGGGAAAACCCGCCGTCCTTTCGTTATTGTGCCAGCAGCGTCTCCAGACGGCCGCGGATCAGGGCCATGAGCCGGTCGTTGTCCGGCATCTCCTTCAGCTCCGCCGGATCGCACAGGGGCGCCAGATCCTCGGAGAGATACCCCTCCTCAAATACGTCCAGCCCCGCCTGATAGAGGCAGTCGGCAAAATGTGCCAGCGCGGCGTTGCCGTCCAGCTCGCCCCGCTTTTTCAGGGCGCCGGACCATGCGGCCATAGTCGCCAGCGGGTTGGTGGACACCTTTTCCCCCCTGCGCCAGCGGTAGAAGTGGTCGGTGACGGTGCCGTGGGCGGCCTCGTACTCGAAATTGCCGTCCGGCGACACCAGCACGCTGGTCATCATGGGCAGTGAGCCGGAGGCGGCGGCAATGAGATCGCTCATCACATCGCCGTCGTAGTTCTTGCAGGCCCAGATGATACCGCCGGAGGAGCGGATGACCTTGGCGGCCACATCGTCGATGAGGGCGTAGCGGTAATGCAGATCCGCCTGCTCAAAGGCGGCGCGGTACTCCTCGTCGAACACCCTCTGGAACAGCAGCTTGAACGTCTGATCGTAGTCCTTGGAGATGGTGTCCTTGGAGGAGAACCAGACATCCTGCTTCACATCCAGCGCGTAGGCGAAGCAGCAGCGGGCAAAGGACAGGATGGAGTCGTCCCGGTTGTGCATGGCCTGCAGAACGCCGGGGCCGTTGAAGTCGTAGACCGTCTGGCGGCTCAGCTCCGTGCCGTGCGCGTCGGTGAACACCAGCTCTGCCTTGCCGGGGCCGGGAACGCGGTACTCCACCGCCTTATACAGGTCGCCGTAGGCATGGCGGGCGATGGTGACGGGTTTTTTCCAGCAGGTAACCACAGGCTTCACACGGGAGATGAGGATGGGGGCACGGAACACCGTGCCGTCCAGCGCCGCGCGGATGGTGGCGTTGGGGGACTTCCACAGCTGCTTGAGGCCGTACTCCTCCTGCCGCTGGTAGTTGGGGGTGATGGTGGCGCATTTGACGCCGATGTGCAGGCGCTTGATGGCCTCCGCCGCCTGACGGGTCACGGCGTCCTCCGTCCTGTCCCGGTTGGGCAGGGACAGGTCGTAGTACTCGGTGTTCAGCTCCACGAAGGGCGTTATCAGCTGGTCCTTGATCATTCCCCACAGGATGTGGGTCATCTCATCGCCGTCCAGCTCGGCGATGGGGACAGGCATTTTGATCTTTTCCATCGTTACCTCCGGTTCTGCGCGGCGTAGTGGTTCATCAGGCAGCCGGTGAGCAGCAGCTCCCGCTCCTCCGCGTTGGTGTTCTTCAGGTACAGTGTCAGCGCCTGCGCCTGTCCGTCATGGACGAGGACGGCGGGGAATTCCTCGTCGCCTCGCGCTACCTTCTCCCGGACATTGGGGACGAAGATGAAATCCCCAGGGGCGGCGTCGAAGGGCGCGCCGTCCGCCAGCGTAAAGGGCAGCATCCCCCAGTTGACGCAGTTGGAGCGGTAGCGCTTGGTGGCGAAGTCGTAGCAGATATTGGCGCAGCCCCCCAGTACCCGCTGGCAGGAGGCGGCCTGCTCCCGGGCGGAGCCGTCGCCGGGCTTGTTGGCGAAGATCACAGAGCCGATGTGCATACGGGACAGGGCGCTCTCCGGCAGGTGCAGCGCCGCCAGCACCGCTTGCAGCTCCGGCATTGCCGTACCTGCGGCGCGGGCTGTCTCCATCGCCTGCGTAGCCTTGGCCCGCGGCACATAGTCCGGGTCACGGCGGGACAGGGCAAACTCCGCCAGCTTCAAGGGGTTGGAGCGGTAGGAGGATGTCTCGCCGGAGGGGATCAGCTCATCGGTGGTAGTGACCTCGTCCCGCAGGACGGAGGCCACCTGCATAAGAAGATCGTCGGACAGGGCGGGGATAGCGGGCCACTCGGCAATATTGGGGCCGTATTTCAAGGGTGCGTCCGGCTGCGCCCTGCCGAAGCCGAAGTAGACCCGGCGGTCGTACACCGCACGATCGAACCGGCGCTGTACCGGTGCGGGCGGCGTGTAGTCCACATCGGCGGCAGAGGTTAGAATACCGTGGTTCCGCGCGGTGGCGGCTATGGAGCGGGCGTCCATGAGGATGACGCCGGCCAGCTGGCCGTCGGCAGGCTTGGAGCCCTCCCGGTTGGGGAAGTTGCGGGTGGTGTGGCGGATGGACAGTCCGTTGTTGGCAGGTACCTCCCCCGCGCCGAAGCAGGGGCCGCAGAAGCAGGGCTTGAACAGTGCGCCGGAGGCCAGCAGCGACTGCTGGACGCCGTTTTCCATCAGCTCCAGATTCACGGGGACAGAGGGCGGGTACACCGACAGGGAGAAGTAGCCGCTGCCGGTATCGTGGCCGCTCAGAATGGCGGCAGCTTCGGCGATGTTGTCGTACATGCCGCCGGCGCAGCCCGCGATGATGCCCTGATCCACCACCAGCTTACCATCTGCCAGCTTATCCGTCAGGTGCAGGCCCGCCTTGCCGCCGAACTGGGCAGCGGCGCGCTTCTCCACCTCCCGCAGGTGGTCGCCGGGGTCGTGGAGCAGCTCGCGGAGCGTCACCGCCTCGGAGGGGTGGAACGGCAGCGCGGCCATGGGCTCCATGCGGTCAAGGTCGATGGTGATCATGCCATCGTAATACGCGCCGTCCTGCGAACGCAGGGCGGTAAACGTCTCCGGACGGCCATGGAGAGCCAGATAGTCCGCCACGGCGCCGTCCGTCTCCCAGATGGAGCTGAGGCAGGCCGTCTCCGTTGTCATCACATCGACGCCGATGCGGTAGTCCATGGGCAGGCGGGACACGGCGGGCCCGGCGAATTCCAGCACCTTATTCTTCACGAAACCGTTTTTATACACCGCGCCGCACAGGGCGATGGCTACGTCGTGAGGGCCAACGCCCCGGGGCGGCTGGCCGGTGAGCCACACCAGGATGACCTCCGGCGCGGCGATGTCGTAGGTGTTCCGCAGCAGCTGCTTAACGATCTCCGGGCCGCCCTCCCCCACGCCCATGGTGCCCAGCGCACCGTAGCGTGTGTGGCTGTCGGAGCCTAAGATCATGCGGCCGCAGCCGCTCATCATCTCCCGCGCGTACTGGTGGATCACCGCCTGATTAGCGGGGACATAGTCTCCGCCGTACTTGATGGCGGCGGACAGGCCGAACACATGGTCGTCCTCGTTGATGGTGCCGCCCACGGCGCACAGGCTATTGTGGCAGTTGGTCAGCACATACGGTACGGGAAACTCCGTCATACCGCTGGCCTTGGCGGTCTGGATGACGCCCACATAGGTGATGTCGTGGGAGATCAGGCTGTCGAAGGTCAGGTGCAGCAGGCCGTCCCCCGCCGGTCTGTCGTGGCGGCGGAGGATCCGGTAGGCCATGGTCTTTTCGCGGCCCGCCGGGTCGGCGGACTTGGCCGGGGTGGGAACGCCGCCCCGCAGGGTGACGCCGCCGTGATGCAGCTGGATCATATGGTCACGCTCCTTTTGGGAGAAATTTTACAGGGTCATTTTTTATGGGTAACAGTATAACAGATTATTCGCTGTTGGCAAGCCCCAAAAATGAAAGTTAAAAAAATAATTATTGCATTTTATCCTGCCGTTTCGCCTGCTTTTCCCTATTCACAAGAAATTTATCCGTCATTTATGAATTTTACAAATTTTTATCTTGCAAAACGCAGGGCGCCGCGCTATAATCGGGCCAATGAAAGGAACGTCCCGCAGACGCTGCGGGGGAAAGGAAGGCATCATGGTCGAAAAGGATACCGGTATTCTGGAGCGCTACACGGGGCCGCTGAGCCGCCGCATTCAGGAGGAATACGCCATCGGCAACGAGTTCTACCACGGCGAGGTCAAGAAGGGCCTGCGCAACAGCGACGGCACCGGCGTGCTGGTGGGCGTCACCAAGGTGGGCAGTGTGCAGGGCTATTTGCTGCAGGACGGCCAGCGGGTGCCTATCCCCGGACGGCTGTACTACCGGGGTATCGAGCTCAACGACATCGTGGAGGCTCACCGCAGGGCCGGCACCTTCGGCTTTGAGGAGGTGGCATACCTGCTGCTGATGGGCTATCTGCCCACACAGGAGGAGCTGGGGCGGTTCAACAGCATCATGAGTCAGGCCCGGAAGCTGCCGGAGGGCTTTACCGAGGGCATGATCATGCGGCACCCCAGCGCCAATATGATGAACGAGCTGGCCCGCAGCGTGCTGAGCCTGTACTCCTACGACCCCGATCCGGACAACACGTCCATCGAGAACCTGCTGCTCCAGTCGGTGAAGCTTATCGGGTGCTTCCCCTCCATCGTGGCCAATGCCTACGCGGTGAAGCGCCACTATTTCCAGGGGGATTCGCTGCACATCCACTTCCCTGTCCCCGAGCTGTCCACGGCGGAGAACTTCCTGCGGATGATCCGGCCGGACACCAGCTATACGGAGGAGGAGGCCCACCTGCTGGATATGATGCTGATGGTACACGCGGAGCACGGCGGCGGCAACAACTCCACCTTTGTCTGCCGCGCCATGTCCTCCAGCGGGACGGACACCTACAGCGCCATCGCCGGGGCCGTCGGCTCCCTGAAGGGCCCGCTCCACGGCGGCGCCAACGCCAAGGTCATGGAGATGTTCCGCTATGTCAAGGAGAATGTCGACCCCCGCGACGACGGGTCGATCCGGGACTATCTGGTGAAGCTGCTGGACAGGGAGGCGGGTGACCGCTCCGGCAAGCTGTACGGGCTGGGCCACGCGGTATACACCATGTCCGACCCCCGCGCGGTGCTGCTGAAGAAGTACGCCCAGCACATGGCGGAGATCAAGGGCTACGCCGAGGACTTCACCCTGCTGCAGAAGGTGGAGGAGCTGGGCATCCCGCTGGTGCAGGAGCGCCGCCGGGACAGCACCCCCATGTGCGCCAACGTGGATATGTACTCCGGTCTGGTGTACACCATGCTGGGCATCCCGCAGGACGTGTTCACGCCGCTGTTCGCCTCCGCCCGTATCGCAGGCTGGTGCGCCAACCGCATGGAGGAGCTGGTGACGTGTCACCGCATCATGCGCCCGGCGTACCGCGCCGTCACCATTCAGGGGCACTACATCCCCATGGAGCAGCGGACGCCGCACCATGAAAACGCATAAGGACGCAAAAGGCTCCCGGCTTGGCCATGGCCGCCTGGCATAAGAAAACATACGCCGCAAAAGGCGTGTTTCGCACAGCCCCGTCGTTGCGCCGCCTTGACAGACATCCAGTATGCCTGCGGCGGCGCGTCTCGGCTCTGCACAAAACGCGCTCTTTTTCGGTGCGAAGCAGTTTTGCCAAAGTAAATTCGAGTTGAAATTGGCTGCAAAAACACCCGCATGCTGACGCATGTGGGCGTTTTTTCGGTCGATTTCAGCCGGATAGACACAGGCAAAACCGTGTGTTTTCTTGTGTCAGGCGGCCTTGCCTTTTTTCAGCGTATCTGCCCATCGCCGGTGACGACGTACTTGTAGGTGCTGAGCTCGTCCAGTCCCATGGGGCCCCGGGCGTGGAGCTTCTGGGTGGAGATGCCCATTTCGCAGCCGAGACCGAACTCCCCGCCGTCGGTGAAGCGGGTGGAGACGTTGACGTACACGGCGGCGCTGTCCACCTGACGGGTGAAGCCGGCCGCGGCGGCGGCGTCCTCCGTCACGATGCAGTCGCTGTGGTGGGTGGAGTGGGCGGCGATGTGGGCAATGGCGTCGTCCAGACTGTCCACCACGGCCACAGCCAGAATGTAGTCCAGGAACTCGGTGTCAAAGTCGGTGTCCGACGCGGGGGTGCCGTCGATGACGGCGGCGGCACGGGGGTCAAGGCGCAGCTCCACCGGCGGAAGGCCGGCGGCGACGCGGTCATCCACCAGCGCGCGGCGCAGCATGGGCAGGAAGCGGGCCGCCGCAGCGGCGTGGACAAGGCAGACCTCCTCGGCGTTGCAGACGGAGGGGCGGCTGGTCTTGGCGTTGGTGATGATGCGCACCGCCTTTTCCAGATCGGCGGCGGCGTCCACATAGACGTGGCAGATGCCGGTGCCCGTTTCGATGCAGGGGACGGCGGCGTTCTCCACGCAGGCGCGGATGAGCCCCGCGCCGCCCCGGGGGATCAGCAGATCCACCAGACCGCGGGCCTGCATGATGTCGTTGGCGCTCTGGCGGCTGGTATCCTCCACGATGTTGACGATGTCCGGGTCGCCGCCGGCGGCGGTGATGCCGTCCTTCAGCGCGTCCACAACGGCGCGGCAGGAGCGGTAGGCCTCCCGTCCGCTGCGGAGCATGCAGACGTTGCCGCTCTTGATGGCCAGTGCCGCCGCGTCGGAGGTAACATTGGGGCGGCTCTCATAGATGATGGCCACCAGCCCCAGCGGCACCTGCACCTTGGTGATGGTCATGCCGTTGGGACGGGTGAACTGCGCCAGTATGCGGCCGGTGTGATCCGGCAGGGCGGCGGCGGCGCGGACGCCGCCGGCCATGGCGCGGACGCGGCCCTCGTCCAGCCGCAGGCGATCCAGCATGACGGCGGAGATGTGCCCCTCCGCGCCGGCCATGTCCCGCCCGTTGGCGGCGAGGATGGCGGGGATGTGGGACTCCAGTGCGTCCGCCATGGCCAGCAGGAGGCGGTTCTTCTCCTCCGCGGGGGCGGCGCTCAGCGCGGGCCACGCGGCCTTTGTCTTTTGCAGAAGCTCAATGGTGGTCATTTCACGGCCCTCCCTGTGAGAAATCTGGTGCCGGCGGGCTTGCCCTCGGCGATGTCGTACAGCACCTCCGGCGCGGCGCCGTTGGCGATGACCATTTCACAGCCGGCGGCGGTGGCGATGGCGGCGGCCCGCAGCTTCGTGACCATGCCGCCGGTGCCGAGGCCGGTGCTGCTGTCCTCCGCCAGCGTGTAGAGGTCATCGTCCACCCGCTCCACCGTGGGGATGAGCCGGGCGTCCGGGTGATGGCGGGGATCCTTGTCGTACAGCCCGTCGATGTCCGACAGCAGCACCAGCACGTCCGCGCCGATGGCGGCGGCTACGATGGCCGACAGGGTGTCGTTCTCGCCGATGGTGTTCTCCACGCCGATCTCGTCGGTGGCCACGGCATCGTTCTCGTTGATGACCGGCAGCACCCCCAGCTCCAGCAGGCGGGTCAGCGTGTTGCGGACGTTGCGGCTGCGCTGCTCGTTTTTGATGTCCTCGCCGGTGAGCAGCAGCTGGGCCACGGTGTGGCTGTACTCCGTGAACAGCTTGTCATAGGTATACATCAGCTCGCACTGGCCCACGGCGGCGGCCGCCTGCTTGCTGGGCATATCCGCCGGACGGCCCGGCAGTCCCAGCTTCCCCACGCCCATGCCAATGGCGCCGGAGGATACCAATATAATTTGGTGTCCCGCGTTTTTCAGATCGCTGAGCACCTTGCACAGGTGCTCCATGCGGCGGATGTTCAGACGTCCTGTGGCATGAGCCAGCGTGGAGGTGCCCACTTTTACAACGATACGCATACCGCTGCCCCCTTTCGGCCCGTCCGGGCCTGCGTTTTTGGACATTATAGGGCAGCGGCGCGGAAATTGCAAGGGACGGCGGCGGAAGAAAATGTAAATAATGTCTTGCAAATCCGCCGCGCATCTGATATGATAGTGTCAGTTAGATGTATCTAACCAATTCAATTGAAGGAGGCGGCGTGTATGAGCGTTGTCATATTGGGTGGAAATGAGTGCATGGAGCGCCGCTATAAGGAGCTGTGCGGCGCGTACCGGTGTCAGGCCAAGGTACTGACGAAGCCGGCCGGCGGGCTGAAGAACAAGCTGGGCCGGCCGGATCTGATGATCTTCTTCACCAACACCATGTCCCACAAGCTGGTGCAGGGCGCACTCAGCGAGCTGAAGGGCAGCGGCACCATCATCGAGCGGTGCCACACCAGCTCCCTGTCGGCGCTGCGGGGCATTCTGGAGAAGTACGCGCCGCAGGAGGCGTAAAGAAAAAGCACACCGCGGGGGATGTCAGTCCCCTGCGGTGTTGCTTTTTGCGGAAAGTGTGCTATAATTGCCGCAAAATCACCCAAGGAGGTCTGGCTATGAAAGCATTGCTCATCAACGGAAGTCCCCACGAAAGGGGCTGCACCTACACGGCGCTGGAGGAGCTGGCCCGGACGCTGGAGGCCGAGGGCATCGAAACGGAGATCGTGCAGGCCGGGGCCCGCACCACCCACGGCTGCATCGCCTGCGGCAAGTGCCGCCAGACAGGCAAATGCGTGTTCGACGATGTGGTGAACGAGACGGCGCCCAAGCTGCTGGAGGCCGACGCGCTGGTCATCGGCGCGCCGGTGTACTACGCCTCCCCCGCCGGCGGCGCGGTGGCGTTCATGGATCGTCTGTTTTACAGCACCGGCACCCGGAGTCTGACCATGAAGGTGGGCGCATCGGTGGTGTCCTGCCGCCGGGGCGGCAACACCGCCAGCTTCGACGTGCTGAACAAGTACTTCACCATCGCGGGCATGCCCATTGCCAGCAGCCAGTACTGGAATATGGTATACGGCAATACGCCGGAGGAGGTGCGGCAGGACAAGGAGGGTCTGCAGACCATGCGGACGCTGGGCCGAAACATGGCGTTCCTGATGAAGGCCATCCAGCTGGGGAAGGCGCAGTACGGCCTGCCGGAAAAGGAAAAGCCCATTGTCACCAGCTTTCACCACGAATAACGCAGAAAAGCAGTGTTGCTTTTTCCCGCCGTTGTAGTAGAATGGCGGTACTGTCTGCAAACGGAGGTACATCATGACATATCAGGAAATTCTCAACAACGCCCGCACCTGCATGGGCCCGTACTGCAAGTCCTGTCCCACCTGCAACGGACTGGCCTGCAAGAACACCGTGCCCGGCCCCGGCGCCAAGGGCATCGGCACCGGCTTCATCCGCAACTACCAGAAGTGGCAGGAGCTGTGCGTCAACATGGACACCATCTGCGAGAACAAGCCTGTGGACACGTCCTACGACTTCTTTGGCAAAAAGGTGGTGCTGCCGGTGTTCGCCGCGCCGGTGGGCGCCATGCAGCTGCACTACGGCGACAAGTATGACGATCTGACCTACAACGACATTCTGGTGTCCGCCTGCGCCGATGCAGGCATCGCCGCCTTCACCGGCGACGGCACCAACCCCGCCGTTATCGAGGCGGCCGCGGAGGCGCTGAAGAAAAACCACGGCTGCGGCGTACCCACGGTGAAGCCCTGGAACATGGCGTTGGTGGAGGAAAAGCTGGCGCTGGTGAAGGCCGCCGACCCCATCGCCATCGCCATGGACATCGATGCGGCGGGCCTGCCGTTCCTGAAGAACCTGACGCCCCCCGCCGGCAGCAAGACGGTGGAGGAGCTGCGCCAGATCGCGGAGAGGGCGGAGAAGCCCTTTATCCTCAAGGGCATCATGACGGTGGCCGGCGCGAAGAAGGCGCTGGAGGCCGGGGCCAGCGGCATCGTGGTCAGCAACCACGGCGGCCGCGTGCTGGATCAGTGCCCCGCCACGGCGGAGGTGCTGCCCGCCATCGCCGACGCGGTGGGCGGACGGATGACCATTCTGGTGGACGGCGGCATCCGCACCGGCATGGATGTATTCAAGGCGTTGGCACTGGGCGCGGACGCCGTGCTCATCGGCCGTCCCTTCGTGAACATGGTCTACGGCGGCGGCGCCGAGGGCGTGCAGGTCTATGTGGACAAGCTGAAGGCCGAGCTGGCCGACACCATGGCCATGTGCGGCGCCCACTGTCTGGCGGACATCAAGCGCTCCATGATCTTCGGCTATTGAGCGGACACATTAAATGAGGAACGGGAGCCTTCGGCTCTCGTTCCTTTGTACAGGGAGTTTTTATGTATCGGGATATGACCGGGGGCGGCATCACCCGCAGTCTGCTGCTGTTCGCGCTGCCCATGATGGCGGGAAGCCTGCTGCAGCAATTATATAATGTGGCGGACACCCTTATCGTGGGGCGGGCGCTGGGACGGGACGCACTGGCGGCAGTAGGCTCCGCGTTCACGCTGACGACGTTCCTGACCTCCGTGTTTCTGGGTCTTGCCATGGGCGCGGGGGCGCTGTTCGCCATCTGTATCGGACGAGGGGACATGGCGGCGCTGCGCCGCGCCGCTGCGCTGGCACTGTGCCTTATCGGCGCGGTGACGGCGGTGCTGACGGCTCTGGTGTACGCCCTGCTCTCCCCCATTCTGCGGTTTTTGCAGGTGCCGGAGACGCTGCGGGGCGACATGGCCGGGTATCTGCGCATCATCTTCGTGGGACTGGCGGCCACGTTCCTGTACAGCTTCTTCGCCTGCCTGCTGCGGGCGGCGGGCAACTCCGCCGCGCCCCTGTGGTTCCTGGGCGGCGCGGCGCTGCTGAACGTGGGGCTCGACCTGCTGTTCGTGCTGGTGTGCCGGTGGGGCGTCGCCGGTGCGGCGGCGGCCACCGTCATCGCCCAGTACGCCGCCGGACTGGGCCTGACGGTATACGCCCTGCGGCGCTGCCGGGAGCTGCTGCCCCGGCGGACGGACTTCCGGTTTGACAGGCGTATCCTCCGGGAGCTGCTGGATCTGTCGCTTCTGACCTGCGTGCAGCAGTCGGCCATGAACTTCGGCATCCTGCTGGTGCAGCGGCTTGTGGACAGCTTCGGGCCGGTGGTGATGGCGGCGTTTGCCGCCGCCGTGAAGATCGACGCCTTCGCCTATCTGCCGGTGCAGGAGCTCGGCAACGCCTTCTCCACCTTCGCGGCCCAGAACTACGGCGCCGGTCAGCCGGAGCGGCTGCGGCAGGGGCTGCGGCGGGCCACGGCGGTGAGCGCCGCGTTCTCCTGCGCCGTGGCGGCGCTGGTGGTGTTGTTCGCCCGGCCGTTGATGGGGCTTTTCGTGCAGGCGGGCGAAACAGAGGTCATCGCCGCCGGTGTCCTCTACCTCCGTATCGAGGGGGCGTTCTACGCCGGGATCGGCTGCCTGTTCCTGCTGTACGGGTTCTACCGCGCGGTGCAGCGCCCCGGCATGAGCGTGGTGCTGACGGTCATCTCGTTGGGCACCCGTGTAGCGCTGGCCTACGCGCTGGCGGGGCCGGTGGGTGAGGCTGGCATCTGGGCGGCCATCCCCATCGGGTGGCTGCTGGCGGACATCGCCGGGTACGGCTATTACCTGCGGCACCGGACGGCGCTGCTGACGCCGAAAGCGTAAAAAAAGAGATGCATGCCGGGGCATGCATCTCTTTTTTTACAGCAGAGCGGGGATATCCCGGAGATCCTCCACGGTCACGTCCACGCTGCCGTCGGCAGGGGCCGCGCCGGGACGGCGGTAGTAAACGGTCTTGAGCCCGTACCCCCGGCCACCGGCCATATCGGAGGTCAGGGAGTCGCCGATGATGGCGGCATCCGCCGGGGAAACAGGCGTCCCGCGCCCTTCGTTGACCTCCCGGAAGGCGGCGTCGAAGAACACCGGCGACGGCTTGGACGCACCGATGCGCTGTGAGATGAAGAAATAGGCGAAGCAGTCCTTCATGCCCGCCAGCGCCAGCCGGTGCAGCTGCTGCTCGTAGGGGCCGTTGCTGGCGGCGGCCAGCGTATACCTGCCGCGCAGGGCGTCCAGCAGTTCCCGCGCGCCGGGCACGGGGATGGCGCTCTCATGGAGGGCGGCGCGGAAGTACCGCTCGAACGTCGGGCCGTCGAAGTCCATGTCCAGCGCGGCGAATATGTTGCTCCAGCGGATCTTCTCCAGCTCCGGGAACGTCAGGGTGCCCTCCTCGATCTGCCGCCACAGCTTGTTGTTCTCCCGGTGGAACACGTCGTACATCCATGGCTCGTAGGGCCGCAGGCCGAAGTGGGCGAAGCCCTCCTCCATGGTCTGGCGGATGTAGGCGTCGAAGTCCAGCAGCGTATTGTCGATGTCAATCAGGATGAGTTTCATAGGCGGCTCCTCTCGTTTACTGCGTCCAGCATACCACATCCGGCGCGCCGGGGCAACAGGCAGCGCAAAATTTCAAAATACGGCACATGCGAGGGCGAAAAATCCACCGGTTTTTCCGTATAGGGATACATTGTGCACAATCCGCCCCGGTTTTTCCGAGGGAAAGTCTGTTGGTAAATGTGCTTGCTTTGCCCTGCGGGTGGTGTTATACTCTGCTCTTGCAGCCCTGTGAAGGCTGTGCTATATTGCATATACAGATGATCGATCCGGTCGCCGGAGGTGAGGAGGTACAGTATGAAGAAAGTCGAAATGACCAGCGGCTCCCTGTGGAAAAATATCCTGCTGTTCAGCCTGCCGCTGATGATGACGCAGGTGCTGGAGGTGCTGTTCAACCTCAGCGACGTGGCTATCGCCGGCAAGTACGCCTACAACACCTATATCGCGCTGGGCGCGGTGGGCTCCACCACCACGCTGGTGTCCCTGTTTACCGGCCTGCTCATCGGCATGGGCGCGGGCGTCAACGTGGCCGTGGCCCGCTGGCTGGGCATCGGCGATGACGAGAGCGTGGAGCGCACCACCCATACCTCCCTGCTGCTCTGTCTGGGCACCGGACTGCTGGTGTGCCTGATCTGCCTGTTCTTTGCCGAGCCGATGCTGCGGCTGCTGAACACCAAGGAGGAGTTCCTCCCCGGCGCGGTGCTGTATATGCGCATCTACGCGCTGGGCCTGCCGGGCATGGGCATCTACAACTGCGGTAACGGCATCCTCAGCGCCACGGGCGACACCAAGCGTCCGCTGATCTACCTGTCCGTGGCCGGCGTGCTCAACGTCATTCTGAATCTGGTGTTCGTCATCGGGTGCAATATGTCCGCCGAGGGCGTGGCCATCGCCAGCGCCATCGCCCAGTGGGTGTCCGCCGTCCTGATCTTTGTCCACCTGCTGCGGCGGCAGGACGCCTGCCGTCTGGACATGCGGAAGCTGCGGCTCCACAAGGCGGCAGCCAAGCGCATCCTGATGATCGGCATCCCCTCCGGCCTGCAGAACGCCATCTTCGCCGTGGCCAACCTGTTCGTGCAGGCGGGCTTGAACTCCTTCGACGAGATCACCGTCTCCGGCGCGGCGGCTGCCGCCAACGCCGACACGCTGGTGTTCAATATGATGGCGGCGTTCTACACCGCCTGCGCCAGCTTCGTCAGCCGCAACTGGGGCGCGGGCCGCAAGGAGCGCATCCTGAAAAGCTACTTCATCAGCATGCTGTACGCCTTCCTCACCGGCGCGATATTCGGCGGCCTGATGCTGCTGTTCGGGCGGCAGTTCCTGGGCCTGTTTGCCGACAAGCCGGAGGTCATTGATGCCGGTATGGATCGTCTGCGGATCATGGCCTTCTCCTACGGCATCGGCGCGCTGATGGACGCCAGCATCGCCGCCTCCCGGGGCATCGGAAAGAGCATCGCCCCCACCGTCATGGTCATCATGGGCTCCTGCGTGTTCCGGGTGGTGTGGATCTACACGGTGTTTGCCTACTTCCACACGGTGCCGTCGCTGTACCTGCTGTACATCTTCTCGTGGGCCATCACCGGCATTGCGGAGTATCTCTACTTCCGGGCCAGCTATAAAAAGTGCATCCTCGCCGCGCAGATGTGGTGAAAAAAGAAATAAAAAGTGTTCTGCCCCACGGGCAGAACACTTTTTTATTTCAGCAGTTCGTCATAGCTGGTGTCCAGCGCGTCCCGCAGGGCGCGCAGCTGTACGGCCTGAATGTGCTGGATGCCGCGCTCGATCTTCACCAGCGTCTCGCGGGTCATCTCCACGCCCTCCAGCTGGAGCATCCGCACCAGCTCCGTCTGTCCGATGCCTCTTTCAAGCCGCACCCGCCGGATATTTTCCCCGATGCGTATCTCGTCCTGCTTGATCTTCTGCGCCATTCTGCACCTCGCAAATTCGGACTGAAATAAGTCCTCTTTTTCTTGATTGTAGAATGACATCGTGTTATAATGGGACTTGTTTCAGTCCTATCATGATGCAGGGGGATAGAAAAAATGGAAAAAGTGACCATCAGGGTGGACAGCGCCGTGTACGAATTCTATCGGAAGGTCGGCCTGTCCGCCGGCGGACTGCCGCCGGAGCAGGTCATGGCAGACGCGCTGTTCAAGCTGGCAGGCGAATTGAGCCTGCAGGCGCTGCACAAAAGAGCAAAAAAATGACCCGCAAAAAAGCGGGTCATTTTTTTGCTCTCACATCAGCCGATGGTGACGCTGGTGTTCTTGGGCAGCTGCTTCTTGGCGGCCTTGGGGATGGACAGCTGCAGGATGCCGTTTTCAAACTTGGCGGTCACATCCTCCGGCTCTACCTCCTCGCCCACATAGAACGTGCGGCTGCACGCACCGGCATAGCGCTCCTGACGGATGTACTTGCCCTTCTTGTCGGACTGATCCTTATCCAGACCCTTGGCGGCCTGAATGGTCAGATAGCCGTTCTTCAGCTCCACGTTCACCTCGTCCTTGGTGAAGCCGGGCAGGTCAACATCCAGCTCGTAGGTGCCCTCCGTCTCGCGGACATCGGTCTTCATCAGATTCTTGGCGTGCTTGCCGTACAGGGGATCGCGGCCCTGCGGGATCATCATGCCAAAGGGATCGGAAAAGAAATCATCAAACAGGTTCTCACCAAAAATGCTGGGCAACATATGTCATACCTCCATTCGTACTGCGGCGCGCCTTGGGGTGCGCCGTCTCTACATTACCCTCATTGTATCAACATGCTCGAGCCTCTCCGGAGGGACTCTCTCGCCCCCCTCTCTCAAGGTTCGGCCTTATTATAACGCCAATTTTAGCACTGTCAAGAGGAGAGTGCTAATATTCACAAAAACAGCACAGTCTGTTCACAAAATATGCAATAAGTTCCCGGCAGCGACGCCGTTCAGGGAAGATTCACGCATTTCCGCCGCATTGACATTTGACTTTGCGCAGCGGCACGGCTATAATACTTTGCAAAATATGGCGACAAGGAGATGACTTCATGAATGAGGTAAAGACCCCTAAGAAACCGCTGCTCTACTACTATATCGTGGCGCTGCTGGTGCTGCTGCTGTTCAATCTGCTGGCCATGCCGTGGCTGGCGGAGCATCAGATCAAGGAGGTGGACTACAACACCTTCGTGTCCATGACGGAGCAGGGCCAGCTGGGCCGCGTGGAGATCCAGCAGCAAAGCAACCGCATCCTGTTTACGGACAAGGAGGAGACGGCCGTCTACAAGACCGCCATCGTCCCCGACGACGGTCTGGTGCAGCGTCTGCTGGACGCGGACGTGTCCACCACCGGCGAGGAGATCCAGCAGAGCTCGGTGCTGTTGGATATCCTGGCCTGGGTGCTGCCGCTGCTCCTGTTCATCGGCATCGGGCAGGTCATCTCCCGCAGCATGATGAAGAAAATGGGCGGCGGAAACTCCATGATGTTCAACATGGGCAAGTCCAGCGCCAAGGTCTACGTCAAGTCCGCCGAGGGCATCAAGTTTGACGACGTGGCCGGCGAGGACGAGGCCAAGGAGAACCTGCAGGAGGTGGTCAACTACCTCCACGACCCCAGCAAGTACAAGGAGATCGGCGCGTCCATGCCCAAGGGCATCCTGCTTGTCGGCCCTCCGGGCACCGGCAAGACCATGCTGGCCAAGGCCGTGGCCGGTGAGGCCAACGTGCCCTTCTTCTCCATGTCCGGCTCCGAATTCGTGGAGATGTTCGTGGGCATGGGCGCCTCCAAGGTGCGCGACCTGTTCAATCAGGCCAAGGAGAAGGCCCCCTGCATCGTGTTCATCGACGAGATCGACGCCATCGGTCAGAAGCGAAGCGGCGGCCAGTACGGCGGCAACGATGAGCGGGAGCAGACCCTGAACCAGCTGCTCACCGAGATGGACGGCTTTGAGGGCAACAACGGCGTCATCATCCTCGCCGCCACCAACCGCCCTGAGTCCCTTGACCCGGCGCTGACCCGTCCCGGCCGCTTCGACCGCCGGGTGCCGGTGGAGCTGCCCGATCTGCAGGGGCGCGAAGCCATCCTGAAGGTACACGCCAGGAAGATCAAGGTGGCCGAGGACGTGGACTTCAACAAGATCGCCCGCATGGCCTCCGGCGCGTCCGGCGCGGAGCTGGCCAACATCGTCAACGAGGCCGCTCTCCGGGCCGTCCGGGACGGCCGCCGCTTCGCCACACAGTCGGATCTGGAGGAGAGCATCGAGGTGGTCATCGCCGGTTACCAGAAGAAGAACGCCATCATGACCGACCACGAGAAGAAGATCGTGTCCTATCATGAGATCGGCCACGCGCTGGTGGCGGCGCTGCAGACCCACTCCGCCCCGGTGCAGAAGATCACCATCGTGCCCCGCACCTCCGGCGCGCTGGGCTACACCATGCAGGTGGAGGAGGGCAACCACTACCTGATGACCAGGGAGGAAATGGAGAACAAGATCGCCACCCTCACCGGCGGCCGTGCCGCCGAGGAGGTGGTGTTCGGCTCCATCACCACCGGCGCCTCCAACGATATCGAGCAGGCCACCAAGCTGGCCCGGGCCATGATCACCCGCTACGGCATGAGCGATGAGTTCGGTATGGTGGCGCTGGAGACGGTCACCA
>ERZ772875.1345-NODE-1345-length-22774-cov-8.644791_pt1 | contig 22774 bp, 20 predicted proteins | sample MGYA00580585_ERZ772875 | MGnify/ENA primary metagenome ERZ772875 (study PRJEB29015, sample SAMEA2737736) | human gut metagenome | biome: human gut; feature: human-associated habitat; material: faeces | place: China | collected 2012 ... | reverse complement strand
TCCGGCAAATTATTTAATTCGTCTGGCTTCCTGAATTTTTGGCAAAGCACAAGCTCTTTCATTGACTTCGTTTTCGCGGTATGATATGCTGATACGGATATCATTTAAGAAAAGAGGAAATAGCAATGAAAGATAAAGCAGTGATCGCAGTGCTGGCAGCAGTCCTTATCGTAGCGGCAGCTGTTGGTGGCATTTTTATTAAGAACCAGATGAAGTCTTCGGATTCGACCGGAGAGCAGACAACAAGCATGAACACTGTCGACAAGACGCCACTGCAGCGGCAGTCAGATGAGGTTTTGGATAAGCTTTCTTACTGTAAGCGTGTTCTTGATAAGAAGAAACAGGGCAAGAAAAAGAAAGAGGAGCTTGATAACCTCTGGAACAGCGTCAATGAGATCCATGCGAAGGCATATGCAGCCACAATGACACAGGAGGAGGTTGACGAGGAGATGACAGCCCTTACCTCCTACAGCCAGACGGTGGACGAACTGTATCAGCAGAATCAGAAAGCCATTGAGAAGCTGAAAAAACAGGACGAAAAGGAAGAAAGTCAGAAGACAGCTAAGAAATAATACTTTGTTTTTATAAAGGAATCAGTACAAAATCAAACAGAAAGATGTTTAATGATATTTATTATCAATAACTGTCTTTCTGTTTTTTTTGTTCAATGGTATAATGACAATTAGTTAGTTTATTCTAACTAAAACGAAAAGATAGAATGGAGAGTACCATGTTTCTTGAAATTAATGATCTGAAGAAAAGCTTTGGACAGGGTGACAGCCGTGTGCAGGTGCTGCGCGGCATTGATCTGAGCGTGGACAAGGGAGAAATCTGCGTTCTGCTGGGACCATCCGGCTCCGGCAAATCGACCATCGCGCGCTGCGTGATGAATCTGCTGCCGCCGCAGAGCGGGCAGATCCTCTATCGCGGCATCGACATCTGTGACCGCCGCGTCTTCCGCGCGAACCGCCGCATGCTGCAGGCGGAGCGGCAGATCATCTTTCAGGACTCCGGCTCGAGCCTGAACGGGCGCATGCGCGTGTGCGACATTATCGCCGAGCCCATGCGCATCCAGCATATCCACCCGCCGCGCGGCAGCTACCGCGCCGAGGCGGAGTTCCAGATACGCTATGTTGGTCTGGACGCGGGCTATCTGGACAAATACCCCGGTGAGCTTTCCGGCGGGCAGCGCCAGCGCGTCGCCATTGCGCGCGCCCTGTCCATGGAGCCGGAGCTGCTCGTTGCGGATGAGCCGGTCGCCTCGCTGGACGTCTCCATTCAGGCACAGATCATCAATCTGTTCCGCCATCTGCAGGAGGAGCACGGGTTCTCCTTCCTGTTTATTGCCCACGATCTGGCTGTCGTGGAATTCCTCTGTGACCGCGTCGGCGTGCTGTATCAGGGAAGGCTCGTGGAGCTGGCCCCGACGGCATCGCTGTTCGCCGCGCCGCAGCACCCCTATACGCGCGCGCTGCTCTCGTCCATCCCCATTCCGGACCCGCGCCTCGAGCGCGCCCGCAGGCCGCTCGTCTTTGAGGGGCCGCTGCCGGACGGCGGCACATGGACGGAGGTCGCGCCGGAGCATTACGTTCTGCTGGAAGGAGGGGGCGCCGTATGAAGGTCCGCCGGTTTTTCCTGCGGCTGCTGCCGCGCCTCGGCATTTTCGTGCTGAGCGTGCTGCTGCTCTCCGTTCTGACGTTCTATATCTCTCGCCTCGCTCCCGGCGACCCGCTTGTCTCCTACTACGGCGACCGCGTGGAAAAAATGTCCCCCGCCGAGCGCGAATGGGCTGAGGACAAGCTCGGCCTGAATGATCCCCTGCCCACGCAGTACGCCCGCTGGTTCAGCCGCGCGCTGCACGGCGATTTCGGCATCTCCTATAAATACAAGATGGACGTGCTGGAGCTGATCGGTGACCGCATTGGCAACACCCTGCTGCTCGGCGGGCTCGGCTTCGTGCTGCTGTTCGTGCTGGCTCTGCTGCTCGGCGCGCTGTGCGCATGGAAGGAAGACCGGCCGCTCGACCGCATCCTCTGCAAGCTTGGCACGGTGACGAGCTGCATCCCGGAATTCTGGCTGTCACTGATGCTGATCCTGCTGTTTTCCGTCACGCTGCGCTGGCTGCCGAGCTCCGGGGCCTACAGCGTCGGCCACGCGGACGATGTCGGCGACCGGATCGTGCACCTGATCCTGCCGATGTCCGTCGTCGTGCTGAGCCACCTGTGGTACTATGCCTACCTCGTGCGCAACCGGCTGGTGGAGGAGCTGCGCGCGGACTATGTGCTGCTGGCGCGCAGCGAGGGAATGGGCCGGGCGCACATCGTGCTGCGGCAGTGCCTGCGCAATGTGCTTCCGTCCTATCTCAGCCTCATGGCCATCTCCGTGCCGCATGTGATGGGCGGGACCTATATCGTAGAAGCCGTGTTTTCCTACCCCGGCCTCGGCACACTGTCCTACGAGAGCGCGCGCTACAAGGACTACAACCTGCTGATGGTGCTGTGCCTGCTCTCCGGCGCAGCCGTCATCGCATGCAGTCTGCTGGCGCAGGCCATGAACGCGCGGCTCGACCCGCGCCTTCGCCCGGCGGAACGGGAGGTGACCTCAAAATGACAGACGACCGCTTTCGTCTGGTCGGCGTCCGGCCGCAGTCGCCCGCAGCACCGGTACGCCGCGCGCCGTGGTACCGCGGCAAGCCGATTTTTTCGGCCGCCGTTCTGGCGCTCATCGTGCTCGGCTGCCTGTTCTGCGAGGTGCTCCTGACGCACGATCCGACCTATCTCGACCTTGCGCACTGCAATGAAGCGCCGTCGCGGGAATTTCTCTTCGGGACGGACCCGATGGGCCGCGATATTTTCTCCATGATCTGGTACGGCGGGCGCATTTCGCTGACCATCGGCGTTCTATCCACGCTGCTGTCCACAGCCATCGCCATTCTGTTCGGCACGGTCAGCGGCTGCGCGCCGGACTGGCTGGACCGTCTCCTGATGCGGCTGACGGAAATTCTGCTGAGCGTGCCGAACCTGCTGCTCGTCGTGCTGCTGCAGGCCATTCTGGGCACGGCAAATGTGCTCACGCTCTCGCTCGTCATCGGGCTGACGAGCTGGGCCAGCATCGCCAAGGTCGTTCGCACGGAGGTGCGCAGGCTGCGCAGCAGCGAATATGTGCTGGCCTCGCGCTGCATGGGCGGCGGCTTCTTCCACGTCCTGCGGCAGCACCTTGCGCCGAATTTCTTCTCGTCCATCTCGTTCATGGTCGTTATGAACATCCGCAGCGCCATCACGGCGGAATCGACGCTTAGCTTCCTCGGCATCGGCCTGCCGATCGAGGTCGTCTCGTGGGGCAGCATGCTTTCCCTGTCCGAAAAGGCTCTGCTCACGGACGCATGGTGGATCATCGTCATCCCCGGTGTGTTCCTTGTGGCAACGCTGCTGTGCATCACGGAGCTGGCCAACGCCATGCGCCGCTCGACCCGCGAACGCACGCTATAAAACAGAATTGGGACCATCGGCTGCCGCCGGTGGTCCCAATCGTTTTATTTCTGTTCCGGGAAGAGCCGCACAATGGCCTGCGCCGCCGCTGCCTGCTCGGCGCGCTTTTTGCTCGTGCCGGAGCCGGTACCGACCTCCCTGCCGTTGAGCAGGACATGAACGTTAAATTCCTTGCAGTGGTCCGGGCCAGTCTCCGAGATGAGCTCATAGCTCAGCTGCTGCGATTTTTTGCGCTGCACGAGCTCCTGCAGCTCCGTCTTATAATCGTGGGTCTTTTCCGCCTCGGCGAGCTGCGGCAGGATGAGCCGCGTCACGATGTCGCTGGCCACGGCAAAGCCTCCGTCCAGATAGCTGGCAGCCACAACGGCCTCCATAACATCGCAGAGGATGCTCGGGCGGCGGCGGCCGCCGCTTTGATCCTCGCCGTTTCCGAGCAGCAGATGCTCGCCGAGCGAGAGACGCTCCGCCACGGCGGCAAGGCTCTTTTCGCAGACGAGCTCCGCGCGGATGCGCGTCAGATCGCCTTCGAGCTTTTTGGGGAAAGTCCGGTACAGATACTCCGCCGTCACGAAGCCGACAATGGAATCCCCAAGGAATTCCAGCCGCTCATAGCTGCGCAGCGGGTCCTGATAGATCTCGTTTGCACAGGAGGTGTGGGTCAGCGCCATGCGCAGAAGCTCCGGATCGCGGAACTTGTAGCCCAACGCCTTTTCCAGCTTATTCAGCATGTTCTTCCTCCCTGGGCAGGATCATCTGCCCGATATTGGCACGAATTTCCTCGCAGAAGCCGCTCTCGACCGCGCGGATGGCCTGCCGGATCGCGCCGCGGACAGCGGCGGCGTCGGACGAGCCGTGCGCCTTGATGACCGGGCGGCTGATGCCGATGACGATGGACCCGCCCGTTTCGCGGTAGTCCATGGTCTTGCGGATGCCGTTGATGCCCTTTTTACACAGCAGCGCGCCGAGCATCGTCAGCGGATTGCGGTAGAACATCTGCTTCATCATGTCGGACATGAACATGGCCGTGCCCTCCATGGTCTTGAGCAGGACGTTGCCGGAGAAGCCGTCCGCCACGATAACATCCGCCGCGCCGAACGGCACATCGCGCGCCTCGACATTGCCGACGAAGTGGATGGTCCCCTGCTCCGCGGCGCGCTTCAGAAGCTGATGGGCCTCGCGGTGGAGCGGGTCGCCCTTCGTATCTTCCGCGCCGTTGTTCAGAAGGCCCACGCGCGGCGACTCGATGCCGAGCGCCTTCTGCGCGTAGAACGAGCCCATGCAGCCGAACTGCAGCAGGAATTCCGGCGTGCACTCGGCATTCGCGCCCGCATCGATGAGAATGGCGTGGCCGTCCTTCGTCGGAAGGACCGGCGAGAACGCCGCGCGGCGGATACCGCGGATGCGCTTGACGAGCAGCGTGGCCGCCGTGAGCAGCGCGCCGGTATTGCCGGCCGAGATGAACGCATCACCGCCGCCCTGCGCCAGCATTCTTGCGCCCAGCACGAGCGAAGAGTTCGGATGCTGCTTCACGACCGCGGCGGGATCGCAGTGCATGTCCACCACATCCTCGGCATTGGCAAGCTCCACGCCGTCCGGGAGCGTATCCCAGCCCTGGGCCTTCATGCTGGCAAGGATATCCGCGCCGCGGCCGACCAGAACGATCTGCACGCCGAACTCCTTTGCCGCCTCCAGTGCACCGCGCACCACGGCATCCGGGGCGTTGTCGCCTCCCATTGCATCCAGAATGATTTTCATGCCTGTTCCCTCATTTCTCCATGGCCTCCAGGTGCGCAAGCGACCGGTTGGCAATGGCCAGATTCTTGTTTGCTTTTCCACGCACCCGCTGCTCGAGCGGGGCGATGATGCCGAAATTCACGTTCATCGGCTGGAACGATGCCACGGTGCCGTCGCTGACATAGTGCGCCAGCGCGCCGATGGCCGTCATGGTGCCGAAGTCCGGGACGGGCCTTCCCTCCAGCCGCGCCGCCATGCTGACGGCGGCAAGATAACCGGAGGCGCACGATTCGACATAGCCCTCCACGCCCGTCATCTGCCCGGCAAAGGCGACCATGGGGTCGCGCCGGTCTGCGTAGCACGCGTCGAGCAGCTTCGGCGAATTCAGGAACGTGTTGCGGTGCATCACGCCGTAGCGGACGAATTCCGCATCGTGCAGCGCCGGGATCATGGAGAACACGCGCTTCTGCTCCGGAAAACGCAGGTGCGTCTGGAACCCGACGAGATTGTAGATGTTTCCGGCCGCATTGTCGCGCCGGAGCTGAACGACAGCATAGGGCTCGCGGCCCGTTGCCGGGTCCCGCAGGCCGACGGGCTTCAGAGGGCCGTAGCGCAGCGTGTCCTCGCCGCGGCGGGCCATGACCTCGACCGGCATGCAGCCCTCAAAGACGTTTTTGTCCTCAAAGCCGTGCACCTCCGCTTCCTCGGCGGCGGCCAGCTCCCGGACGAAGGCCTGATATTCCTCACGCGTCATGGCACAGTTGATGTAATCCGCGCTCCCGCGGTCATAGCGGGAGGCGTACCACGCCTTCGTCATATCGATGGACTCCAGCGTGACGAGCGGCGCAGCCGCGTCAAAGAAATGCAGATAATCCGTCTGGCCGAAATAGCGGCCGATGGCCTCGCTCATGGCGTCGGACGTCAGGGGGCCCGTCGCGATGATGACCGGCCCCGCCGGGACCTCGGTCACCTCCTCGGAGATGACCGTGATATTCGGGTGGCTGCGGATGCGCTCCGTCACCATACCGGAAAAGCCATAGCGATCAACGGCAAGGCAGCCGCCCGCCTCGACGCGCGTGGCATCGGCGCACTGCAGGATGAGGCTCCCGAGCCGCCGCAGCTCCTCCTTGAGCAGGCCGACGGCATTTTCCAGCCGGTCGCCGCGCAGGGAGTTGGAGCAGACAAGCTCCGCAAAATCCGTGCAGTGGTGCGCAGGGGTCATTTTTACCGGCTTCATCTCGGACAGGCGGACGGCAAAGCCGCGCTCGGCAAGCTGCCATGCGGCCTCACTGCCCGCAAGTCCCGCGCCGATCACGCGTACTTCGGTCATGCTTCGCTCTCCGTTTTTGTCTTTTTGCGTGCGGCAGGCTTTTTCTCCGCCGCTTTTTTCGTGGTCTTCGCAGTTTTTGCGGCCTTGGCGGCCTTGGCCGTCTTCCCGGTCTTCGTCGTTTTGGCCGTTTTGGCGGGCTTTTTTTCGGTCTCCTCCGCAGCCGGGGCGATCTCCTCGGCATTCTCGACGGTGTCCGTCGTGGCCTTCGGCATGCGGCGCTTATAACCGCGCTTGTCCTCCGGCAGGAAGTCCGGGCACTTTTCGTTGATGCAGAACGGCTTCATCTGGCCGCGGCCGGATTTCTTGAACATCGTCTGCCCGCAGCTCGGGCAATCCTGCGCCGTGGGCACGTCCCACGTCATAAAGCCGCACTCCGCGCCGCGCTCGCAGGCATAGTAGACATAGCCCTTTTTTGACTTGCGCTTGAGCATCCCACTGCCGCAGCGCGGGCAGCGGCCCGGCATACGCTCGACGAGCGGCTTGGTATTTTTGCACTCCGGGAAGCCGGGGCAAGCCAAAAACCGGCCAAAACGGCCGCTCTTGATGACCATTTTGCGCCCGCACAGCTCACAGACCTCATCAGTCTCTTCATCCGGCACCTTGATGCGCACACCGTCGAGAGCTTTCTCGGCCTCCTCCATCTCGCGGTGGAAATCCTGATAGAAATCGCGCAGGACGGTCTTCCAGCCGACCTTTCCGGCCTCGACCTCATCGAGCTGGTGCTCCATATTCGCCGTGAACTCGACATCGATGATGTCGCGGAAGCGCTCGATCATCAGCTCGGTCACGACACGGCCGAGCGGTGTCGGCCAGAGGCGCTTGTCCTTCTTGATGACGTACTCGCGATCCTGGATCGTCGCGACGATCGACGCATAGGTCGACGGGCGGCCCACGCCGCGCTCCTCCATCGCCTTGACGAGCGTCGCCTCGGTGTAGCGGGCGGGCGGCTGGGTGAAATGCTGGGCCTTTTCCTGCTTTTCGGCAGTCAGGCGTTCGGAGCCATCGAGATCGGGCAGCGAGGAGGAGCGCTCCTCGGCCTCGTCGTCACGGCCCTCTTCATACACGGCGGTAAAGCCGGAGAATTTCAGAATCTGGTCGCTGGCGCGGAAGGCATGGCCCGCGCAGCGCGCGTCGATCTGCACGGCGTCATAGCGTGCATCGGACATCTGGCAGGCGACGAAGCGGCTCCAGATCAGCTTGTACAGCCGGTACTGCTCGCGCGTCAGGTCTGCCTGAATGCTCTCGGGGTCGAGCCGGACATTGCTGGGGCGAATGGCCTCGTGCGCGTCCTGCGCGCCCTCCTTCTTGCGGAAATGGCGGGGCTGGCCGGGATAGTAGGCCGGGCCGTAGCGATCGGTGATAAAATCACGCGCGGCGGCCAGCGCCTCCTCGGACAGGCGCAGGGAGTCGGTACGCATATAGGTGATGAGGCCGACGGTGCCCTCGCCGCTGATGTCGACGCCCTCATAGAGCTGCTGCGCAACGGCCATCGTGCGGCGCGGCGTCATATTGAGCTTGCGGGAGGCCTCCTGCTGCAGCGTGGAGGTGATGAACGGCGGCGTCGGCGAGCGGCGCTTTTCCGTGCGCTTGATGCCCGCAATGGTGAATTCCTGCCCGGCGATGTCGCGCAGGACCTCGTCGGCCTCGGCCTCGCTGTGCAGCTCGCGCTTCTTTTCCTCGCCGTAATAGTGCGCCGTGAAGCTGCCCGGCTTGTTCAGGCAGCGCAGCAGCACGTCGATCGTCCAGTATTCCTTCGGCACGAAGGCCTCGATCTCCTGCTCGCGCTCCACGACAAGACGCGTGGCAACAGACTGCACGCGCCCGGCGGACAGGCCGCGGCGGATCTTCTTCCACAGCAGCGGGCTGAGCTGGTAACCGACGATGCGGTCAAGGATCCGGCGGGCCTGCTGGGCGTCCACCAGATTATAATCGATGCTGCGCGGCTCCTGAATGCTGCGCGTTACGACATTTTTCGTGATCTCGTTGAACGTCACGCGCTCCGTCTTGTCGTCCGGCAGCTCCAGCAACTCCTTCAGATGCCATGAGATCGCCTCTCCCTCGCGGTCAGGGTCAGTTGCAAGATAGATGTGCTTTGCGGCTTTGGAAGCGCTGCGCAGCTCGGAGATGATCGCGGCCTTGCTGGCCAGCGGCTGATAGTCCGGTTCAAAATCGTGCTCCAGATCGACGCCCATCTTGCTCTTGGGCAGGTCGCGCAGGTGGCCCATGCAGGCCTCGACGCGATAATCCGGGCCGAGATATTTTCCAATGGTCTTTGCTTTAGACGGTGACTCGACGATCACCAGATTCGATCCCTTTGTCATGAAGGGAACCTCCATATATCCATTATCCTCCGGCGCGCTGATAGCGGTTGCCGGGAAGCTTTTTGGCCAGCCCCTTGATCTGGAGCATGGTCATGGCCGCAAGCAGGCGCTGCGGCGGAAGGCCCGTATGCTCCGTGAGAAGATCCGCAAGGATCGGCTCCGGCGTCAGGGCGGCATAGACCGCCGCTTCGTCGCCGGACAGGGCGGGCGGTGCTTTCTTTCTGTCACTATAAGGCCTTGCAGGCGGATTGTCAATGTCTTTTTTGTCGAGGGCTGGGGACTTTTCCGGTGAAGGCGCTGCTGGGCGGGCCGGTTTTGCCGGTCTCTCCGGCAGAGGCTGCGCAGGGACGGCCGCTGCGTAATGCGACCCAAAGCGCTGCTCCATCACCTCGCGGCGGCGACCGTCCGCCAGCTTGCCCGGAAACAGGTGCGTGTATTCCTGCAGCAGCTCCCAGCCGTTTTCGGGCATGAGCGCACCCTCGCGCAGCAGGCGATTCGTCCCCTCGCACGAGGCGACGCCGAGATTGCCGGGAATGGCAAATACGTCCCTGCCCTGCTCCAGCGCCAGCCGCGCCGTGATGAGCGCACCGCTCTGCGCCGAGGCCTCGACCACGAGAACGCCAACGGAAAGGCCGCTCAGAATACGGTTGCGCACCGGGAAATTGCCGCGCATCGGGCTCGTCCCCGGCGGGTATTCGCTCAGGAGGCAGCCTCTCGACGCGATCTGCGCAAACAGCTGGCCGTTTTCCGGTGGATAGGCGATGTCGAGCCCGCAGGCCAGCACACAAACGACCGGCTCCGGCAGGTCCATCGCGCTCTGCAGCGCCATGGTATCGATGCCGCGTGCACCGCCGGACATCACAAGCCCGCCGCTTGCGGCGATCAGGCGGGAGAACTGCTTTGCGTGCAGCAGGCCATAAGCGCTGCACCGGCGTGAGCCGACAACGGCGATCGCGGCCTCGTGGTCAAAATCCGGCAGACGGCCCTGATAATACAAAAGCGCAGGCGGGTCTGCAATGTTGCGCAGCCGCTCGGGATAGGCAGGCTCCGCATAGGTCAGAAGGCGGATGTCAAAACGGTCACACTGCGCCAGAATGCGCTCCGCGCCGTCCAGCGTTTTGTCGAGCAGCGGCTCGAGCCAGCTCCGCCGCAGGCCTTCCTCCGCCTGCAGCGTGGCCCGGTCCATGGCATAAATGCGCTCTGCCGTGCCGAACCGGCGCAGCAGCTCCGCGCGGCCCCGGACCCCGATGCCGCTTCGCGTTGCCAGCCAAACCCAGTGCTTCTGCATCTGCGCGCCCTCCTTCCGTGTTCTCCCGCGCTACGGCCGCATCTGCCACAGCACGATCGCCGCCGCGACGGCCGCATTGAGCGACTCGCAGCGCGGCTGCATGGGAATGATGATCTGCCGGTCCGAAGCGGCGAGCAGCTCCGGGCAAATGCCCTGCCCCTCGCTGCCGATGACGACAAGATGGCGCATCAGATCGACCTCGCGCAGATCGCACGCCGTGTCGGACAGCGCCGTCGCCGCAATGGGGATCCCGGCGGCATGACAGGCTCTGAGCACGTCCTCCATCGGTGCGCTCTGCGGCGGGCGGCGGAACACTGCGCCCATGGAGGCGCGCACCGTCTTTTCGGAAAACGGATCGGCGCAGCCGTTCGTCAGCAGGACCGGCAGGTCGAAAGCGTCGGCCGTGCGCAGGATCGTGCCGAGGTTTCCGGGGTCCTGGATGCGGTCGAGCAGGAGCATGCCGGGCTGCACCCGGAGCGCGCCCTCCTGCGGCAGGCGCAGGGAGAATAAAACGCCCTGCGGCGTGCGCATACTCGAAACGCTCTGCATCAATGACGCAGGGACCTCGACAAGACGTGCCGACGATGGGAGCGCCGGGCAGCGTTCCGGCTCGCTCGTCAGAACAGCCGTCACCTCGGGATACCACTTGAGTGCCTCCTCCAGAAGCTTCCAGCCGTCCGCCACAAATTCGCCGCAGCTCTCGCGATAGGCGCGCGAGGTCTGCAGCTTCCGCATGTGCTGCACGAGCGGATTGTGACTGCTTGTGATACGCTCCATTCGGGAGGCCCTCCTCTGGTTTGATTTCTATATTAAATAGTATAGCACATCACTTTTCGGAAATCAATGCATGTTTTCCCGCCGCATCGTGCGGCCAGTTGCGTCAAAATGCGAAATATGCTATAATGCTTACAGATACGATATTCCGGGAGACGATCGGCAGCGGCAGCAGCGCAACGATTATGGATTTCATCTATGATAATCAGGGGCTGCCGTTCGCCCTGAATTATTCCACCAACAACGGCAGCAGCTTTACCACCTATTATGTCTTGAACCTGCAAGGCGATGTGGTCAAGTTGGTCGATGGCGGCGGCACGTCTGTGGCTTCCTATGCCTATGACGCATGGGGCAAAATCCTTTCAAGCTCCGGCTCCAAGGCAGAAATCAACCCTCTGCGCTACCGTGGGTACTACTACGACACCGAGACTGGGTTCTATTACCTCCAAAGCAGATATTACGACCCGGTAACACATCGGTTCATCAACGCCGACAGCTACTCCAGCACAGGCCAAGGAATTATTGGCTATAATATGTTTGCATATTGCAATAATAGCCCAGTTATTCAAGCCGATCATACCGGGGAGTTTGGCCTATTAACACTGGTCAGCGCTGTGGTAAGTGCAGCTGTTAATGTTGCTACAACATATATTGCAGCCAAAGCAACAGGCCAAGAATATACTCTTACCGATGCACTTGTATCGGCTGCAATAGGAGCAGTAAATGCAATTCCGGGCGCTGGGCCTTTTATTGCAGGTGGAATTTCGGGCGCATACTCTGCATATACGGCGGTTAAAAATGGAGCTACTGCTGGTGAGGCTGCGCTATGCTTCGCAGTATCCGCTACTGCAACCACGGCAAGCATTGGAAATTTGGCAAATCTCGGGACTGAGTCTGCTTTACGCATTGCAGCAACTGCAAGTGCAGACTTAGTATTCGGAACAGGGTATAATTGCATAGCTGCAACAACAAACAAGGCCGTATCTGTGAAGGCTGAAGAAAGGAAAGCATCAGGCACACAAACAACCAGTACGACTCGTTCTCGTAACACGCAAAAACGCGGAAACAAACGTACAGGGTATACCATGTGCTTGTACTGACGGTGAATACATGATAATAAAATCCGACAAAGGGAATATAGTTTTTATTATATTTTCCTATATACTGTTATCACTCATCAGGGGACTTTTTGTTTCTGAGAACAATGGCCTAACCAGCGCAGTCTGCATGGGGCTGCTTGTTTGGATTATAGGATCCATCTTCTGCATAAGGTGGTATATTGCTGTTTTTCGTAAAATTGCAATAGGTTCAAGCGGTGTAACTATCTCATTATTTCACAAAATCAAATTTTATCCCTGGGATTCCATGTCAATATATTACGAATCATATCAAAATCAGCTGGGCCTGCGCCTACAGTATAAGGGCACCGTAATACTTTCTCCACGCTGGTTTAAAAAACCGAAGCATATTTCTCCTCTTATGTACTGCATTGTATTCCATCCGTATTCATTTACATTTATAAACTTTTATGAGGAGTCAATAATGAAAGATGCTCCAAATGTATATCCTGTTAAAAAGCAAGAGTTTCTTTCAAAAATGACTGCCCTAGGTGTTATTGACTCCAACTCTTTCCTATCTGCTTAGCAAAAAGTTAAAGCAATATCTATTTAACATTGGACGGCTGCAAGGCATCTGCGACACAATCGCTGCCTTATCATTTTACACAAGATGCAGTGTGCGGTACAATGCCTTGCAGCCATGCTTTGCTTGCATTCACAACTAATAGCTCAAAATCTTTTGGAACTTCCTCACTTGGTGGCAAGTGTGCTGTCAGCTACCGAATAAAAAGTGGAAAGAGCAAAATCAAGGGGGTATCATCTCAAATGAAAGACGTAATCAAAACAGGTGTTCAAATCGTGCACATTTTGTCGTTTTGCGGTACGCTGCTCTGCGGGGTGCTTGGTGTTGTATATGAAATCATTGGGCCTGTCAAATATAAACAATTACTGTCTTCGTTTGGTATTTCTAATGGATTCGAGCGCACTTGGATTTGGGCGGTGGTGATGCTGATTTTGTTACTCTCAACCCACTTTATTAAAGCAGAATTATTATCTAAATAATAACCGGAAGCTGGAAAGGCGCCGGGCAGGCTGCACTGGAGGGCATGGGTGACGGCGCTCTTACCGGCGCAATCACCGGCGCAATACAAGGCGGCATGAGCGGCTATGCGAACCATCTAAGATATGGCTCATGCTTTGTCGCCGGAACGCTGGTTGCTACAGCGACAGGGTATGTTGCAATTGAAAAAATCAGAGCGGGGGACCTTGTTTGGACGTGGGATGAAGAAACCGGGGACGTTGCGCTCAAGCCGGTCGTCGAAACCTATATCAACGAGACGACGGAGCTGACGCACATTTTCGTGGGCGGCGAGGAAATTGTTGCCACGCCGACGCACCCGTTCTATTGTCCGGTCAAGGGCTGGACGGATGCAGCGCACCTCCGCGCGGGCGACATTCTCGTCCTTGTCAACGGTGAGTATGTCGTCGTCGAAAAAATCCAGCACGAGCTGCTCGAAAGCCCTGTCAAGGTCTATAACTTCCAGGTCGAGGACTATCATACCTATTATGTATCCGACAATGGTGTGTTGGTGCATAATTCGTGTAATCATAATTCGCGATGGAGGAGCGAAAGACGGCGATACTGGAAAGACACAGCCCAAAGTGCTGAACTAAATAAGAATTACGGTGCTTATGTTGCAGATATTGACAACATTGATAGAATGCGTCGAGGGCTGGCCCCAATAGGCTGGGATAATGCATCGGTGCAACTGCATCATTGGGCGGGCATTGCAAACGATTTTTATAATTATTCCCCGGTAAGTAAAACCTTGCATAGGATTATACATTATGTTTTAAAATGAGGAGTATAATAAATAGATGTATTTAATAGAACAAATGTTGACTGGCCAGATGAAAATGTCTGATTTTATAATTCTCTTAAAATCGGACAAAAGTCTTCAGGAAATAATTCGCGGATTTGTTCCTCAAGAAGCGATTGGTAATCGTAGTCATGCATTCTGGAAAGAAATGTCATATGACGCTCTACTGGAAAGAAACTTTAATTTTCTGCGACTTGTAACCGATTTGGCACGATTTGATGGAACAATTAGAGATAATTTGAATATTTTTTACAATATTCGCTGTGCTTATCTTTATTATAAGCCGGATTTATGCTGTACTAACAAATATTTTGATGCGCATGATCGATACCTTGCTGCTGTTGGAGAATATTACGAAGGGCCCGAGGTAACACAGACTTTGAATAAGATTGTTGAAGATGCGCTTTTTATCACGCCCAAAAGTAAAAGCATTAAAGAAATCCGCGCGAAGCTAAAGGAGGTGTTCCATATTTCTGATAAAAAACGCCCTTACTGGATTCAAGGCGGTGAATGGCCCATGGGAAAGAACTCACCAATGCAGTACATCAGCAGATCGAAAATTCCGGACGGCGTTAAGTATATTTTTCAGGATGTTGACACCGGCGAAATCCGCGAAATCGAGCAATTCTATTAACCTTGTGCGTTCCGTTCCGAAGATGTACCATATTCCCAGAGGGTGCTTATTGCGCCCTTTGGGAGGCATATCCTTCCTTACTGTGTTGTAGGGTATGAGATGAGAAGACTGAAATAGGTTGTTGATACCCCTTTCAAAAACACGACCGAGTTGACGCACATTTTCGTGGGCAGCGAGGAAATTGTCTATAGTTTGGTATTCAAACTTTTTAATTCCCCAGCCCTTGGGCTTCGCACAATTAGAGTGTCCACTTTATGGGGTACATTTTAGCGAAAAAGGCAATGATTTAACGAATACCCTAAAAATTCAACGAATACCCATAAATTTAACGCTTACTTTGGCCAAAGTCACCACAAAAACCGTAAAACGCACGAATCCCCGCTGCAGAATTGCCCTGCAGCGGGGTTCACTTATGCGCTGAAACAGCCGAAAAGCCTGATTCCAAGCGGTTTTCGGACACAGAAAAAGTCCACCGTAATTCTATCAAAATTACGGTGGACTTATGGCAAATGACTCTAATTTTGACAGAAACCGTGTAAAGGGGTGCAACTTCGGTTCGGAGGGGGCAGTTCTCGATTTGAGGGGGGCATTGATTTTCCTTTTAGGCGGCGCATTTTCCTACTCTGTTACACCTCTTTGAATTTGAAATTAAGACAGATACCCCTCTCGCGCCTTCACGCCAAAGTGGGCCTCCAACTGGTGCATCTGCTCGTCGGTGATGGTATTGACCAGCGGCAGGTGGGCGATCTTCATGTAAATCTCTGCCGCCTTTTCGGCGGTCTCGATGAGGCCGAACGTCTCGTCGAGGTCTTTTCCCGCGCCGTAGATGCCATGCTGCGCCCAGACAACAAGCCGGGCGGTGCGCATCTTCTCAGCGGTCGCTTCGCCGATCTCATTGGTGCCGCAGAGCATCCACGGCAGTACATTCACGCCGTCGGGGAACACCACGATGCATTCGGTACACATCTGCCAAAGGGTGCGGGTAAAGGCCTTTTCGTCCAAGCTGTGGACATAGGTCATGGCCAGCAGATTCGCCGGGTGACAGTGCATGACCACACGGTTCTGTGGATCCACCTTCAAACGCTCGGCGTGGCTCATCATGTGTGCCGGAAATTCGGACGTGAATTTCCCGCCGTCCGCAAAGCCCCACAGAAGCTGCGCCGTCTCGCCGCCGTCCGTCAGACGCACGAGGCCGAGATTGATCTCCGGCGCATACTGGACATTCTTGAAATACTTGCCCGTGCCGGTGACGAGGAAGTACTTGCCGTCCAGCTCTGGACAGGAAAAGCCCGTGGGAATCTCCCGCAGAACCGCGCCGTCCACATAATCGTTGACCTGCGATTCCTCCAGCAGCAGGCTCACGTTGCCGCCGTTTCGCTCGTCCCAGCCGTGGTCGTACATATTCGTCACGGTGCGGATCATCTCCACCATCCACGGGGCTGTCAGAATATTTTTCATGCTCTCGCCTCCAGAACGTTCTTTTCATACGCCCGCACCAGCGGCAGCCACGCGCCGTCCTCCGGCACGCCGCAGCGGCGGCAGTATTCCGCCCAGATCTCGCCGAAGGGCATGGTCTTCAGTTCCTCCTGCCGAACGAGCAGATCGGTAAAATTACCCGCGTTCTGTTCAGCCGTCATATCCGGCGTCAGCAGGGCGTTCAGCAGCGCCTTCTGCACATTCCGGAAGCCTGTGACCCACGCGGCGATGCGGTTGACAGAGGCGTCGAAGTAGTCCAACGCCAGATACACCCGGCCGTCCAAGCCGCCGCAGCGGACGATCTCCTTGCAGAGCTCCTTCGTTTCGTCATCGAACAGCACCACATGGTCGCTGTCCCAGCGCACTGGGCGGGTGATGTGCAGGGCGATCTCCGGGAAGAAGGTCAGCAGCGCCGGGATTTTGTCGCTGACCACCTCGGTGGGGTGATAGTGGCCGTTGTCCATCAGGGGGATGCACTTATCCCTGTTCATGGCGGCGTAGCTCAGGGCAAATTCCGCGCTGCCTACGGTATAGCTCTCCACGCCGATGCCGAACACCTTGCTCTCCACGCAGGGCTTGACCTTATTGAAGTCAAAGGGCTCCGAGAGAATTTCGTCGATGGACTGCTTGTAGCGCAGCCGGGGGCCCAGCCGGTCGGCGGGGATGTCCTTGAAGCCGTCGCCCGTCCAGATGTTCATGGTACAGACCTGCCCCAACTCCTCCGCCAGATACTGCGAGATGCGCACGCAGGCCCTGCCGTGCTCGATCCAGAAGCGGCGGGTTTCCTCGTTGGGGGAACTGAGCGTCAGCGGATCACACTTGCGATGGGAAAAGAACGTCGGGTTGAAGTCCGCGCCGAGGCCGTGCTTTTTGCAGAAGTCCACCCACGGTGCAAAATGCTTCGGCTCCAGCTTATCGCGGTCGACCCACTCGCCCTCGGCAAAAATAGCATAGCTGGCGTGGAGATTCAGCTTCTTCGTGCCGGGGCACAGCTTCAGCACTTCCGCGATGTCCGCCATCAGCTCCTGCGGGGTCCTCGCGCGGCCGGGATAGCTGCCAGTGGTCTGGATGCCGCCGGTAAGGGGCTTGGTGGGGTCGGTGTCGAAACCGCGCACATCATCGCCCTGCCAGCAGTGCAGAGAGACAGGAGTAGTTTTCAGCTTGTCCAGCGCTGCCTCGGTATCTACGCCGAGGGCGGCATATTTTTGTTTTGCTTCCGTATAGCTCATAGGTCTGCCTCCATTTGAATTTTCAGATTGCCGAGAGCCGTGGCCTCGATGGGCAGAGCGATGACCTGCTTGCCCGTGGCCTTGGCGGTGAGATGGTTCAAAAACTCGTTTTTTGCACCGCCACCCACGATGTAGAGCCTGTCGTATTGCTTTCCTGTGTTGGCTTCCAGTTCTGCAAGAGCTTTGGCATAGCTCTCCGCAAGACTGCGATAGGCACAGCGGAAATAGTCGCCGATGCTGATGAGCTTTCCGCCGGTCGCCGTGTCAAAGGCGGCCTTCATACTCTTGGGAGCCAGAAATTCCGGGGCGTTGGCGTCGATGAGGGCATCGCAGCGGCTCTCCTTTGCGGCGTTCACGATCTCCGCAAAGCCCAGCCCGCTGCAAAGCTCCTTTTGCAGCTCGTTGACCAGCCACATGCCCATGATGTTCTTCTGATAGCGGTTATAGCCCACGCCGCCCTCGTTGGAGTAATTGGCGGCACGGCTGGCGGTATTTGTAATGGGCTTCGGCGTTTTGACGCCCAAAAGCGACCATGTACCGGAGGAAATGTAGGGCTGGCTCCCGTCCATAGGGATACCCTCCACCGCTGAGGCTGTGTCGTGGGTGGCGCAGAGGACGCACTTTATCCCCTCATACTCGCCCAGCACCGTCCCCGGCTTTTGGAGTTTGGGGAAGATGGGCGGCAGGCCGAGCGCTGAAATAATCTCCGGGTCAAATTTGCCCGTTTCTGCGTTTACCATGCCGGTGGTAGTGGCGTTGGTGTACTCCCTGGACTTCACACCGCAGAGCTTCCAGAGGAGATACTCCGGGATCATCAGAAAATCCGTCACGCCCTCCAGCCGCCCCGCCAGCTGATCGGCATAGAGCTGGTAGATGCTGTTGAACGGCTGGAACTGGCAGCCGGTTTTGGCGTACAGCTCCGCAAACGGCAGAATTTCGTGAACCTTGGGAATGGCCGCCTCCGTGCGGCTGTCGCGGTAGGCATAGACGGGACGGACTTCTTCCTCGCCGCGCAGCAGCACATAGTCCACGGCCCAGGTATCGACAGACAGGCTGACGATCTCCGGGAACTCGGCCTTCGCCGCCGCGATGCCCGCCTTCACATGGGAAAGCAGCGCATCCACGTCCCAGACGAGATGGCCGTTCTGCTCCTGTACGCCGTTGGGGAAGCGGTAGACCTCTTTTGCTTTGATTTTGCCGTCCTCCCGCCAGCCCACAATGTGCCGCCCGGAGGACGCGCCGATGTCAATGGCAAGGTAATATCGTTTCATTTCCATTCATACCGATGCTGTCCGGCTCCGACGGTCCGGCCCGTTCCGTCCGGCAGGAGGATCTCCGCCGTTGTGTTCGCAGGGATGCCCACGGTCAGCCGATAGCCGTTCTCCGTCCGCTCCCAGCTTGTCGTAACGTTTCCACAAATGCTCCAATAACTAGCCCGTGCGAAGGTGATGTCCCCGCCGGGCTTCGGTGCAATTGTAACATGGTTTTCTCCGGTGATCCGGATGCCGCACATCGTGTTCATCAGCCACTCGCAGACCGCGCCTTTGGAATAGTGGTTCAGCGAGGCGATCCATTTGTCCTTCTGGTTGCCCTCCCAGGCCTCCCAGATCGTCGTTGCGCCGGACTTCGGCATAAAGAGCCAGCCGGGCATTTCCTCGTTTTCCAGCAGACGGTAGGCATAGCTGATATCCAGCCCCGCCAGAACGTCCAGGATCATCGGCGTGGAGAGGAAGCCGGTCCCGAGACGCCAGCCATAGTGGTCCAGCGCGGCGATGAGGCGCTTTCTGGCAAAGGCCTCCTGCTCCGGCGTCAGCAGCCCCATATACAAGGGCCGGACGAGCTTGGCCTGCCGGTCGGTATCCAGCGAGTAGCCGTCCTTCGTAACGAGTTCCTGATAGGCGCGTTTCGCGCCCTCGCTGTATTCCCGGATGCGTGCCAGCTGCGGCGTTTCCGGCTTGCCGAGGATCGAGGCGATCTCCAGCACACGCTTGAGCGTAAAATATGTATAGGCCGTGGATTCCTCCGGGTGCGGAATGAAAAAATCGATCCCGTGGAAGGCCATGACGTCATTCGGCTCGGCCCACTCGCCGTAGGACTTGCCGCAGTTAACAGCATACTTTCGATTTTTGTGGGAAAGATGCATGGGCTTGGCGAAGATCCCGCCCCATTTCCCCGCGCGGCGGATCATAAAGTCCGCATAGCGCAGCATGTTGTCGTAATACGCACGCAGCAGGCGGTCGTCGCCGTATTTCTGATAGAAATAGTACGGGATATAGACACCTGCGCACGCCCAGCCGACGGAGCCGTTCATTTTGTTGATGCTCGGCGACTCGTTTGCAAACGGCGCGATCTGCGGCAGGCGGCCGCTGCGCCACTGGCGGTCAAAAATGTCGCGCACATGCTTGCGGGCAAAGGCCGCATAGTCCGTGAGATAGGACGCCGTGTTGAAGAAGATCTGACTGTCGCCCGTCCAGCCCATGCGCTCACGCGTCGGGCAGTCCGTCGGCACGTCGGTGGAGTTGCTCTTCAGGGACCACAGAGTGTTGTGGTAAAATTGGTTGATCAGGCGATTGGAGCACTCGAATTTTGAAGTTTCCTCAAAGGCGCTGTACACAGCAACAGCCGTAAAGTCCTCTGTCCGGAATTCGACGTCCGTGTCGACCTGCGCATACTGGAAGCCGCCGTAATAGAATTTCGGCGTGTATTCGTTCACGCCCTCCCTGCAGGTGTAATCCAGCTCCTGCAGCGGTGAGGGTCTTCCTTTGGTAACGCACTGGATGTTCCGGAGCGTCAGTTCGCCGCTGTCATCGAGCGTTTCGCCCATCGTGATGTGGACTCGCTGGCCCTTGTGTGCCGTCACACGGAAGGACACATAGCCCGAAAGATTCTGCGCATATTTAAGGACAGTCTTGCCGGACGGCGTTGTGATCCGTTCGACCGGGGCAAAGCGCTCGCGCTCGAGGACCGGTACGTTGTCGGATGCTGTCAGCGGCGCATGCTCCTCCACGACGCGGACACTGCCGGAATAGGAGGGCTCGCGATTTGCATCCACGATCTCGCCGTCCTTGAGGTCGGCAAAGCGGATGGGGCCGTCATTGCTCCACGCCCAGCTCCCGTCGCTGCAGACGGTCTGCGTCGTTCCGTCCGCCAGCGTCAGCTCCAGCTGCGCCAGCAGCTTTGTCTGCGTGCCGAAGGTGTTCGTCTGCCCTGCGCCGCCGTTGGAGCCGCGGTACCAGCCGTCCGCCAACTCGACGGTCATGGCGTTTTCGCCGCCCCGCAGCAGGTCCGTCACATCGTAGACCTGATACTGGATGCGCTTGCGGTAGTCCGTGGAGCCGGGCGTCAGCAGCGCGTCTCCGACGCGCCGGCCGTTGAGCCGCGCCTCATACAGGCCGCAGGCCGTAAGATACAGTCGGGCCTTTTGAACCTGTCCCGCGGAAAACACCTTGCGGAAGCAATCCACCGGGTAGCGCTGCTTTTTACGGACGGGATAGTCCCCCGCGATCCACAGGGCGCTCCAGTCCGAAGCATTCAGAAGCCCCATTTCGAAAAAGGCCTCGCTCGACCACGCGCCGGGATCGTCGTTCTCATCCCAGAGCCGCACGCGCCAGCTGACGCGCTGCCGGGAAGCAAGCGCGTTTGGATAATCCGCGTGCATGGAGCCGGAGGGCACCTTCCCGCTGTCCCATACCGTACGGCCATCCGTCGCTGCAAGGATCTGGAATGCGCTCTGCGTGATCCCGTCCTCACAAGTCCAGAACAGCCGCGGATGCGGAATATCAATGCCCAAAGGGTCCTGCAGATACTCCGTTTTTAATCGTACTGCTTTCATGATTCACTCTCCTGTTTTCAGCGAGCAGAAATCGCCGCCGGTCTTGCCGGTATCCTTGTGCTCTGAAACAGAGTATCGGCCCGCCGCGGCAAACGCTGCGCAAGCCGCGCCTTTGTTCATCACTTTAATTCATTATAGAGAGCCGTCCGGAATTTGTCAATTGCTTTTGACAGCATTTTCCGCCGCCCAATTTTCAGAAGAACGGCCGGAAATTCCCTGACAGACTTCCGGCATATTCGATCTTTTTCGGGCAATGCTATGACTGCGGTACCCAAAATCACATTTCAAGGAGATGTACGCAATGAAAAATACGAACCAGATCAATATCCCGGAAGCTCGCGAGGCCATGGACAAGTTCAAGATGGAAGCCGCCAACGAAGTCGGCGTCAACCTGAAGCAGGGCTACAACGGTCACCTGACCTCCCGTGAGGCCGGCTCCGTCGGCGGCCAGATGGTCAAGAAAATGATCGAGGCCTACGAGCGCAGCATGAAGTAAGACTCCGGACCGCGGCAGGGATCTGCCGCGGTGTGCGCTTTGAAATCTCGCAAGGGCAGTGGCAGGGATTGCCCAAGATGAGAAGCCGGGTGGTGGATGAGGCTGACAATGAAATCCGTGTCACATTGAGTTATCCGGATTCGGCCAAACACATGGCAGGCTTTAATCCGATGCTTTATCCGGATTTTGTTTTTGGCTATACCATTAAGGTCAAAGGCGAGAAGGATTATCTGGTATTGACCGTTGATTTGGACCAACCAGTGCCCGAGCGGTTTGCCGGCAAGTTGGGCTTTAATCTGGAATTGGTACCTTCCACTTTGCTGGGCAAGCCGTGGATTATGGACAACCGGACGGGAGTCTTTCCCCACCAGGCGATGGGGCCCACCATGAAACAGTCTTCCAATATGGAGCATATCGGAGATTTCAATCCTGACGGGAAAGCTGATTTGGACCAGTTGCTGTTGGATAGAAAGACTTATAACCCGATGATTGCCGATGATATCGTCTCTGCTCCTTTGGCCGCAGGGAAAAAGTTTGTACTCAATCCTCAGGATGATTTGGCAAAGATTACGATTGAAAGTGAGAAAGGAGACTTGTTGCTGTATGATGGAAGGATGAATCATAACAACGGTTGGTTTGTGCTCCGTTCGGAGTTCCCGGCAGGGACAAAGGAAGGTGCGGTGAAATGGATAATCCGTCCGACAGTCACTAAAGACTGGCGTTATGCACCGGTGGTGCAAGCCTCTCAAGTAGGTTACCATCCTGGACAGAAGAAAGTGGCTGTCATAGAGTTGGATAAACGGGATACAGACTTCAAGCAACCTGCCCTTTATCGCATTGCTGCCGATGGCAGGAAACTGGTAAAGCAGCAGGCTGCCAAGGATTGGGGAGATTTCCAACGCTACCACTATCTGCAGTTCGATTTCACGGAAGTGACGGAAGAAGGGCTCTATCAGGTAATGTACGGCGATGCTGCTTCTCCGGTGTTCCGCATTGCCAAAGATGTGTGGGACAAGGGTATCTGGCAGGCAGAGGTGGAATACTTCTTGCCGGTACAGATGTGCCACATGCGTGTGAACGAAAAATACCGTGTATGGCATGACTTCTGTCATCATGACGATGCACGTATGGCCAAAACCGATATCAACCATATAGACGGATATACTCAGGGAACCTCTACTCTTTGTAAGTACCAGCCGGGTGATTTGGTTCCAGGGCTGAATGTGGGTGGATG
>ERZ772875.1281-NODE-1281-length-23775-cov-10.842664_pt1 | contig 23775 bp, 27 predicted proteins | sample MGYA00580585_ERZ772875 | MGnify/ENA primary metagenome ERZ772875 (study PRJEB29015, sample SAMEA2737736) | human gut metagenome | biome: human gut; feature: human-associated habitat; material: faeces | place: China | collected 2012 ... | reverse complement strand
TCAAGTATAATAAACCAGAGGAACTTTTCGAGGTAGTGAATGATGCTTTGAACCAGGAGAATTTCGATGAAAAATCACCGATTTCTATGGTTAAGGAATAGGACAACCGACAACAGAAAATGCGAAAAAGCCCGTAATATCAAGGAAAAACGCACCATAGAGATGTTTAGTACGGTCTCAAAGCCGCTCGTCGCGCGCCTCAGTTCTCCAAGCGCTGATACGACCCTGTACCGTTTTGCACCATACGCAAGTCCCCCGGTTTTGGCCGGGGGCTTGTTTTTTGGCAAAAGGATATTTTTTTGCCGATTGCCTATTGACAATTTCCCCGGGAAATGATATTATAACTAAGCTGACCTGCGGATGTGGCGGAATTGGCAGACGCGCTAGATTCAGGTTCTAGTGGTAGCAATACTGTATGGGTTCAAGTCCCTTCATCCGCACCAAATTAAAGACCGGTACCTTTGTGTATCGGTCTTTAATTTCATATCATAGGAAAGGAGGATCAAAAATGGCATACTTCAGCGAATTCTGTCTGTGCACCTGCGAAAGCCCTAAAGGAGTTTACATCGAACAGGATGCATGGGGCTATTGGGAATGCTGTTGTGCCTGCGGGAAAAGAATTGAAAATAGTTATACATACAATACTGAAGATTATTTACTGACCATTTTAGAGAGAGACGATTAAGTAAAAAGGAAATGAGGTTCAAGAAATGAAAAAGGTTATTGCGATTATTCTGGCCATTGTTTTCGCATTTGCGCTAACGGCATGCTCCAATGGCAGCCTTCCTAAAGGGAGAGCATCCGAAATTACAGGTATGAGCAGTGGCGGCGGTACATGGAGTTTTGGTAGTGGATATTATGAGTACATCAATGAAACAACTATTAAATTTATCAGAGATAAAGATGGAAAAACATATTATTTAAGCGCGGGGACTCTAATGTATATCATAGAGGAAACTGAAACTGAAGGTGAAAAGTAAATTTTTAAAAGGGACTTCCAATGAAGTCCCTTTTCTAGTGCATTCTTAATTGCGCCTTAAACTCTCCCCGGTTTACAAATCCCCCCGACCCATGGTATAATAGAAAAAACACCCCAAGGAGGCCATTATGAAAACTCTGTGGAAAATCATCTGTCTCATCGCGCGGCTGGCGGCGGTATTCGCTGTCCTCTCTCTGCTGGCCCAGTGGCTCTCCCGCGGGCATGAGGGCCGCCGCTACCTGTACAGCCGCGAGCTGACCGATGACGAATAACCGCAAATCAGCCACATCACGGCAGGGCACGCGCCCTGCCGTTTTTGCGTCCCACGGCATTTTGCCGCCCTGCCCCCGCATACACATAGCAAAGACGCAAAAATAAGGGGGTCTGTCCCATGAAAAAAGCCGCTCTGCTGCTGGCGGCCATCCTGCTGCTGATGCACCCGGCCGCAGCCGCCTGCCTGGTCACCGGGGAAGCCTACGGGGTGGGGGCGGCCGCCGCCATCGTGATGGAGGCCGAAAGCGGCGAGGTGCTATTCGCGCAGGAGATCCACCGGCAGCTGCCCATGGCCAGCACCACCAAGATCATGACCGCCCTGCTGACCCTGGAGCAGCCCAATCTGCAGCAGGAATTTACTGTGGATGAAACCGCCATCCGGGTGGAGGGCTCCAGCATGGGCCTGCGGCAGGGCGATACCGTCACCCTGTACGCGCTGGCGGTGGGCATGCTGCTGGCCAGCGGCAATGACGCCGCCGGGGCGGCCGCGGTACGCATTTTCGGCAGTATGAAAGCCTTTGTGGCGGAGATGAACCGCAGGGCGGCCTCCCTGGGCATGAACAACACCCACTTTGTCACCCCCAGCGGCCTGGATGCCGAGGAGCACTATTCCACCGCCTACGATATGGCCCTGCTGGCCCGCGCTGCCCTGCAGAATCCCCTCTTTGCCGGGATCGCCGCCAGCCGCCGCATGACGGTCAGCTACGGCCAGCCGCCCTACGCCCACAGCCTGCTCAATCACAACCGCCTGCTCTCCCTCTATGGTGATGCCATCGGCGTCAAGACCGGCTTTACCAAAAAGGCCGGGCGGTGCCTGGTCTCCGCCGCGGAAAAGGACGGTGTACGGCTCATCTGCGTCACCTTAAATTGCCCCGATGACTGGAACACCCACGCGGCGCTGTACCAGCGCTATTTCGCCTTGACCGAAAGCCGTCCCCTTACTCTGGAAGCCCCCATTCTGCCGGTGGTGGGCGGCCAGAAGGCCGCCCTGCAAACCGTCCTTGTGGGCCAGCCCACCTATACCGCCATCCGTGGCCGGGAGGAGGGCATCACCGTCACCGTCTACCTAAACCGCGGCTTCTGCTACGCCCCGGTGGAAGCCGGCCAACCGCTGGGCCAGGTGGTATGGCGCCGCGGGGACCATGTCATTGGCACCGCCGTCCTCGCCGCCGGGGAGAGCATCCCCGCCCTCGAATCCCATCGTCCCTGGTGGCAAAAGCTATATGGGTAGCCCCGTTCCGCAAAAAAGGTCCCTGCCACCTGGCAGGGACCTCCGCACTATCTTATTATCTCCCGCAGCGCGGCAATGAGCTCATCCACCGCCTGCGGCTGGGTGGCCCAGCTGGTGCACAGCCGCAGCGCCACCCGGCCCTCCCGGCGCCACTCCTCATCGTAGGTGCAGCGCGTCCGCAGGGCATCGGCCTGCTCCTCGCTCAGATAAATAAACTGCTGGTTGGTGGGCGAATCCACCTGGAAAGCCACCCCCAGCTCGGTCAGCGCCGCCTTGATGCGCATAGCCTCTCCATTAGCGTGGCGCGCCAGCTCATAATATAGCCCATCCCGGAACAGCTCCGCAAACTGAATTCCCAGCAGCCGCCCCTTGGCAAACAGCCCGCCCCGCTGCTTTACGATATACAAAAAGTCCGGCTTCAAGCAGGGGTTCACCAGCACCAGCGCCTCCCCAAAGAGCGCGCCATTCTTGGTGCCGCCGATGCAGAAAAAGTCGCAGTACCGCGCCATATCGGCCAGCGTCACATCACACCCCTCGGCGGTCAGTGCCACCCCCAGCCGCGCGCCATCGGCGTACAGCAGCAGGTTATTCTCCCGGCACACCTCATGCAGCGCCTTCAGCTCGGCCTTGGTATATACCGTCCCCACCTCAGTGGATTGCGAAATATACACCACCCGGGGCTTTACCATATGCGGGGCCATGCTGTGCTCCGCCAGCACCGCGCGCACCCCCTCCGGGCGCACCTTGCCCTCCTCATCCGGGATGACCAGCACCTTGTGCCCGGTGGCCTCTATGGCGCCGGTCTCGTGGACGAAGATATGGCAGGTCGCGGCGCCGATGACCGCCTCATGCGGGCGCAGAGCAGCCGTCAGCGCAATGAGATTGGTCTGGGTGCCGCCGGATAGGAACCAGATATCGGCATCCGGGCAGGCCATCTCCCGCCGCAGAATGTCACGGGCCTCGGCACAGTAGGGGTCGGTGCCATAGCCGGTGGTTTGAACGCGGTTGGTACGGGTCAGGGCCTCCAGGATCCTTTCGTGGCAGCCCTCGCTGTAATCATTGATAAACAGGGTCATATGGATACTTCCTTTGGGTCACGGGGTTCTCTTTGCTGTGGGGCAAAAGGGTTAGCGAATAGAGGATCAGTCACAGCGCCCGGCGGGGTTCGGGCCGCAGGCCAAACCGTCCTGCGGACGGTTTCAGCGGGCTTCGCCCGCTGGCCCGCCTTATTATGGTGGCCTATACCGTCGACTATGGCGAATCGGCGGGCGGCCTGCGGCCCGCCCTTCACGGTTTGCGGCTCCCTGCGGAATCTGCATAAAATCCGCCGCGCTTATCCGGCAGCAATCATCAATGTCAACACCAGCGCTGATTTCTGCCATTAAAATTGCATCAAATCCTGCATGTGGATATATAAAGCAAAAAACCCGAAGATTGTGCTTGCAATCTCCGAGTTTCTTTTCTTCGGCTGCGCGCATGGGTACGGGAACGATCCGTGCCCAGCGAATGCCCGGTGACACGGTCCGGGCGGGTGCGGCCATTTTTACGCGTTCAGACTACGGGCCAGTGCGGATTTCTTTCTGGCAGCGGTATTCTTGTGCAGGATACCCTTAGCAGCGGCCTGGTCGATCTTCTTGATCGCGACGCGGACGGCCTCGGCCTTGTTTTCCTCGGCGTTCTGAGCCTTCTTGACATAGGTCTTCAGCTCGGACTTGATGGCCTTATTGCGCAGAGTTTTGGTAGCAATGACCTTTACTCTCTTCTTAGCGGATTTGATATTGGGCATGTGTTACACCTCCTTACATACTATTAGACGGTACTTTGTTATGATAACATTCCCACCGGAAAAACGCAAGAGGTTTTTTTAGATTTCTCCTGTATTTCCGGGGCATTTCCCCGCAAAAAGGGCCTCCAGGCTGCCCGCTCCCCGGCGGGTATAGGCCATCGGCAGCGGCATGGGCACTTCGCACGCAAAGGTATAGCCCTTGCTGCCCTCCTCGTAAAAGGGATGCAGCGCCCGGCGCAGCAGCCCATCTGCAATCACAAAGTCCTCACATTGCAGCGCTATGATGCGCACCGGCTCGGCCCTTTCCACCACCACATAGCCCAGCATTTTGGTGCCCTCGGCCGCAAAGTAGCCCCACACCGGCCCCTCGGCGGTCAGGCCGGTATCCTCGGCCATCATCTGTAAAATATCCGGCTGGATGGGTAGGATCGAGATCATTCCTGTCCCTCCCCGGCGCCATTGCCGCCTGCCTTGGTAATCGCGCCCCGCAGCGCGATCAGCTCACTGGACTTCAGGTCACGCCAGCGGCCGGGCTGCAGCATGCCCAGCTTGATGGGCCCCACAGCGATGCGCTTCAGGCGCACCACCTCCAGCCCCACGGCCTCGCACATCCGGCGGATCTGCCGGTTTTTCCCCTCGCTGATGGTGATTTGCAGCACCACGCGGCCGGGCTGCTTCTCCAGCACAATGACGGTGGCGGGCAGGGTGGTGGTGTTCTCCCCTATCTTCACCCCGGCAGAGAGCTCCGCGGCCTGCTCGTCGGTAATATCGGGGCGCACCGTCACGCGGTACACCTTATTGATGTGGCTGGCCGGGTGCATAATGCGGTTGGCCAGCTCGCCGTCATTGGTAAAGAGCAAAAGTCCCTCACTATTGCGGTCCAGGCGGCCGATGGGGTACACCCGTTCCTCCACCCCGATCAGCAGGTCGGTAACGCAGCGCCGCCCCAGCTCATCGCTCAGGGTGGTCACATAGCCGCGGGGCTTGTTCATCATGATATAGCGGTACTGCTTCTTCCGGGCAAAGTACACCCGCTTGCCGTCCACCGCTATCACATCCCGGTCGGGGTTCACACTCTGGCCTATTTCGGCCTTCCGCCCATTGATGGTCACACGGCCCTGGCGCACCAGCTCCTCGGCCGCCCGGCGGCTGGCCACTCCCGCTTCACTCAGCGCTTTTTGAATACGAATTGGCTGCATAATTTTCTCCTTCTGCCCGCATCTCTGCGGTCATTTTCATCGGTTTGGCGGCGTTCTGCCGCTCTGTCCTACTATAATAGCGCATTTTAGCCGGCTTGTCACTCTTTTCTTTTCTCCTCGGCCAATCGCATGGCCGGCTGAGGAGTTAATAGAAAAAGATGATAATTTTTTGCCTTCGGCAACGGTTCAATCCTCCGTTCTCAGGTAAGTTTCATAAAGCCGCCAGTCCCGCTGCTCCACCTCGGCATCCAGCAGGGTGCCCTCGGCGGTGTATTCCCGGCTGAAGATCTGTCCCTGCTCCTCCAGCCGGTGCAGCAGGGCGCCTTCGGCATAGGGCAGGCACAGCCGGCAGCGGATCCTTTGGGGCGGCAGGGTTTCGGCGATGGTTTGCAGCAGCCGCGGCAAGCCGTAGCCCGTCTTTGCCGAGATGCGGACGCAGCCCTTATAGGGCTCATTTTGGGCATCAGGGGCGGCATCGCACTTGTTCAGCACGGTGATGACCGGTGTGCCCTCCACCCCCAGCTCCTCCAGCAGCCGTTCCGTCACGGCACGCTGTTCCAGCAGCTCCGGGCTGGTGATATCGCACACGCTGAGAATGAGATCGGCACTGGCCGCCTCCTCCAGCGTGGAATGGAAGGCCTCCACCAGCTGGTGGGGCAGCCGCCTCACCAAACCTACGGTATCGATGAGCATGACCTTCCGGCCGTCCGGCAGCTCCAGCGCCCGGGCAGTCGGGTCCAGCGTGGCAAAGAGCTTATCCTCCGCCAGCACCCCGGCTTGGGTCAGGGTGTTCAGCAGGGTGGATTTCCCCACATTGGTGTAGCCCACAATGGCCACCGTGGTCACGCCGTCTTTTTTACGGCGGGTTCTTCTCTGTTCCCGGCGGCGTGCCAGGGCGGCCAATTCGGTTTTTAGGGCGTCTATTCTGCGGCGGATGTGGCGGCGATCCACCTCCAGCTTGGATTCACCGGCCCCTCTGCGGGCACCGGTCCCGCCGGTCCCGCCGCCGCCCTGCCGGGAAAGCTGCACCCCGCGGCCCGCCAAGCGGGGCAGCTGGTATTGCAGCCGGGCCAGCTCCACCTGTAATTTACCCTCGCCGCTGGCGGCCCGGGCCGCAAAGATATCCAGAATGAGCATGGTGCGGTCCAGCACCGGGCAGTCGCACAGCTCCTCGATATTCCTCAGCTGCGCCGGGGAAAGCTCCTCATCGAAGATGATGAGGTCGGCCTCCACCGCTTCCAGGTACTCCTTCAGCTCCAGCAGTCGGCCGCTGCCCATAAAGGTGGCCGCCACAGGACTTTGCAGCTTTTGGGTAGCGGTGCCCACCACCGGGTAGCCGGCCGTTCTGGCCAGCTCCCGCAGCTCCTCCAGCGAGGTTTCCACATCATACTCCCCGGTATCCACGGCGGCCAGTACCGCCTTCTTGGGGGCCTCTAAATTTTCGTACAGCTCTGTTGGCATAGTATACTCCTCGGATGGATTTTGGCAGGGGGCAAAGGCGCCGGGCCGCAGGCCAGGCCGTCCGGAGGACGGCCTCAGCGGGCGAAGCCCGCCGGCCCCGGCGGAGCTGGGGCGGCCTGCGACCCGGGCCCTGCCCCTTGCTAAAGCCCGAAAAGGGAGGGAAAGTACCGCTTCCCCTCCCCCTGCGATTGATTTTACTTGGTACCAAAAATGCGGTCGCCGGCATCGCCGAGACCCGGCACAATGTAGTTACGATCGTTCAGCTTTTCATCCAGCACGCCGACATACACCTTGACATCGGGGTGTACTTTTCCAAAGGCCGCAAGGCCCTCCGGGGCGGCGATGATGCACATAAACTTGATGTTGGCGGCGCCGTGCTTTTTGATCATGGAAACGGCATCGATGGCGCTGCCGCCGGTGGCCAGCATGGGGTCCACCACAATGACCTCCCGCTCGCTGATATCACAGGGCAGCTTGCAGAAATACTCGATGGGCTTGGCGGTCTCCTCATCCCGGTACAGGCCGATGTGGCCCACCTTGGCGGCAGGGATCAGGGTCAGCATGCCATCCACCATGCCAAGGCCCGCCCGCAGGATGGGAACGATGGCAAGCTTCCGTCCGGCGATCATTTTGGTCTTGCAGCGGCAGATGGGAGTTTCCACCGTGACTTCCTTGAGGGGGAGATCCCGGGTGGCCTCGTAGCACATCAGGGTGGCTACCTCGCTGGCCAGCTCCCGGAAGTCCTTGCTGCCGGTCTCCTTTTTGCGCATCAGGGAGATCTTGTGCTGGATAAGGGGGTGATTGAGGATCTGGGGTTCAAAGGTCTGAGACATGTTTTTTCCTCCTGTGATTCTATCGGCAATGGTTGTGTAGTGACTGAATAGGTTAAATCAGCTGTTTTCCTCTTGCTCCAGCTTGGTGATGAGATCCACCCGGCGCTGATGGCGGCCGCCCTCAAATTCGGTGGTCAAAAAGGCATCGACCAGCTCCATGGCCAAGCCCTGCCCCACCACACGCTCCCCGAAGGTGAGAATATTGGCGTCATTGTGGGCGCGCGTCATGCGGGCGCTGAAGGTATCGGAGCAGCAGCAGGCCCGGATGCCCTTCACCTTATTGGCGGCGATGGCCATGCCCACGCCGGTGCCGCAGATGAGAATTCCTCTCTCGGCGTTTCCGTCCCGCAGATAGCGGGCCACCTCGGCGGCCTTTTCGGGGTAATCGCACTTTTCACCGGCCTGGTAGATGCCGAAGTCCTTGACTTCGTGGCCCAGCTCCAGCAGATGCGCCTTTACGGCGTCCTTCAGGGTCAGGGCAGCGTGGTCGCAGCCTATGACGATCTTCATATCACAACACTCCTTTGGTGTAAAGATTACTTGGTTTGCGCGGGCGCCCGAGGGCGGGCCCTGGGGCAAATCCCTGGTTTTTCTGCCGTTCGGGCAGCTTTTCAAGCGGGCTTTTGCTCTCTTGGCGGGGCGGTTTTGGTTTGGCACTCACCTCTATCCGGCCTGCGGGGCAAGGCTTTATTCCGCCTTATGCTGCCGTTCGGCCAGGGTCATGGCATTGGCCGGGCGGAGATAGCAGGGCACTAAGGCCGCCGGGGAAACTGCCTCCCCTAAATGCTGCATGGCAGCCAGGCCCACCGCGGAGGCCCTTTGGCAGCAGAGATGTGCTGGGGCCATCCGCACCGGCAGCTCCTCCCCCCAGGCGGCAAGCCCCAAATGGGCGCCATCGCCGCAGAGCCAGAGGGGCGCCGGGCAATCCTGCAGCTTTTTCTTCAGCTCGGTCAGCGGCAGCGCCTCGTCCTCGGTCAGCCGGGTCAGCGTTCCCGCCTGCCCCCGGAACAGCGCCGTATAGACCTGCCCGCAACGGGCGTCCATCATGGGGATAACAGTCCCCTCAAAGCCCAGCAGGCCATAAGCAATGGCCTCCGGGGTGGAAACGCCGATGCAGGGGGTATTATCGGGGAAGGCCAGCCCCTTGATGGCGGCGATGCCGATGCGCAGCCCGGTAAAGGAGCCAGGCCCCCGGCTGACGGCGTAGTAATCGATTTGGGCGGGGGAGATGCCGGTATGCTCCAGCAGGCTTTTGGCCATGGGCAGCAGGGTAACGCTGTGGGTTTGGGGAACATTGAGGAATTCCTCGCCCAACAGCTTTTCATCCCGATAGATGGCAGCGGAGGCCGCGGCGGCGGAGCATTCCAGTGAGAACAGCAGCATTTTACGGGGTCTCCCCTTTCGGCTTGGTTTCATGATTCAATGGACAGGGGCTGCGCGCTGCCCCGGAAAAATCGGAAATGGGCCAGAAGCGCCCGAAGGCAGGCTTGCGCCCGGCGAAGCCGGGCTTGCGCCTGTCGAGGGCCGCGACGCCGCCCAGGCCGATTTTTGCGCGGCAGGGGGCCGCCCCGTTAGGTGGGCAGGGCAGCCAGCCGGTCATCGCCGGCGGGGGTGGAAATGGTGATGCGGCGGCAATCGTTTTCCAGCGGCTCAAAGCGGATGTGGATGGCTCCCTCCGGCAGGGCATCGGGGATCCGCTCGCTCCATTCCACCGCCAGCACACGGGTGCCGTCCAGGTAGTCGAAGAAGCCGGTGGCATACAGGTCATCCACCCCGGTGATGCGGTAAAAATCGAAGTGGCAGAGCGGCACCGGGCCGCGGTATTCCTGCACCAGGGCAAAGGTGGGGCTGGAGACCCAATCACTGCTGCCCAGGCCCCGGGCCAGGCCCACCGTAAAGGTGGTTTTTCCGGCGCCCATGGGGCCGGTATAGGCCAGCACATCGCCGGGGCGCAGCAGCTTTGCCAACCGCTCGGCCAGCGCCTGCGTTTGGGCCGGGCTGTGGGTGGTGATAGTCACGGTCATTTATCGTACTCCATTCCCCGGGCGGTGATAACGGGCTTGCCATCGGCGCCCAGCAGCGGGGTGATGCCGCCGGCGTGGCCGGACTGCCAGGTGAGGTAATGCGCGCCGGTTTCGGTATCCACAATTTCCTGCATGGCGTTGGAAAAGCCGGAGCCCTCACTTGCGAGGACGACAAAGCGTTTTTCACCCATAAAAAGCCTCCTTAGCTGAACATCGTTGTTTTCTCTCCGTGGCGGACCGAAAGCACCAGGCCCAGCCCCAAATAGGCCGAGAGCACCGAGCTGCCGCCTGCCGACAAAAGCGGCAGGGTAACGCCCACCGAGGGGCCGACCATCAGGCACATGGCCACATTGATCATGATTTGGGCGGCGAGCATGGCAAAGACCCCGGCGCAGACCAAACGGCCCATGCAGCTGCTGCACCGCAATCCAATGCGGAGGATGCGCCCCAGCAGCAGGCCATACACCAGCAGCACCGCCAATGCGCCCAAAAAGCCGACCGATTCCCCGATGAAGGTGAAGATCATATCATTGTACATATCGGGGACATAGCGGTGATCCGGGCTGAAAATACCGATACCGAACAGCTGCCCCGAGCCGAAGGAGATGCGGCCCTGCAGCTGCTGGTAGGCCTGTCCCAAGGCATAGGCTTCAGGGTTCTTTAGCAGAACGAACCGAATTTTCTGATAGTCATCCAGCAGGAAGAACCAGGCCAGCGGGGCAAAGACCACCGCGGCGGCGCATCCCAGCAAAATCCACCGGCAGGAAAGCCCGGCCATGATGAGCATGACCACCACGATGAAGAGCATGACCAGAGCCACGCCCCAGTCCTTTTGCAGCAGGATGAGCAGCACCGGGAAGATGGCGTGGGCCCCCACCCGCAGCAGCGTCTTACTGCCATTGAGGGAGGCACCGACCTTTGACAGGTGATAGGCCAGTGAGAGGATGAAGGCGATCTTGAGGAATTCCGCGGGCTGGATGGTGGTGAAGCCAAGATTGAGCCAGCTGCGGTTGGTTTCGATGGAATCGGTGCGGGTTTGGCCCAGAGGGGTAAAGGTAAGCAGCATCAAAACGACCGCGACGGGGACATAGAATTTCCACCAGCTGCCCAGCTGCTCGTAATCGAGGTGGGCCAGCACCATGGCAGCTATAAAGCCCAGCCCGGCGGCAACGACCTGCATCAGCACGGTCCGGCGGCCGATGACGCCCATCTGCTGGATGCCGAGCAGCAGCACCACGCTGAAGGCGGAGAGCCCCAGTGCGCAGCAAAGCACCACCGCATCGATGCGGCGGAACAGGCGGCGAAGGACGGTAAGCATGGCGGGGCCTCCTTTCGGGTGATGGGGGTGGGAACGCGGAGCCGGGGCCCGCAGGGCGTTCCGGCCAAGCCGGAACCGGCGCCGGAGGCGCCGAGGCCGCCGCAGGCGGCCTGCCCGGCGGGTCCGTCTCCCAGCTCTGCGCATTCCTCTAAAATGTTTTCATGATATTATACCATTTTGCTGTCCCTTTGAAAAGGCCGGGACAGGAAAAATGGCCGGATGGCCCGCAAAAAAGCCGCCCCGGAAACGGGACAGCTTTTGGATAAATTGCTTATTTGATGCCGAGCATCGCCAGCATATCGGCGTTATCGACAAGCACGGGGGAATAGGAAAGAATGACGGAAACCATGTGGTTGCCGATGCGGGTGAACAGGAAATCCTGGCCCAAGTTGCCTTCCCCGGCGGTGCACTGCAGGAGATAGTAATCCCGGCCGCCGATGGTGACAGTCTTAGGATCGGCGAATTCATAGCCGGATTCCTCGGGCAGGGTATTGATGATGACATTGGAATAAGCCTCTTCATCGTAGGAGGTGCCGCCGACAGAAACAGTGAGATTTTCCGCCATGACGATGACATTGGAGCCATTGGTGGGGTCCTGTGCCATCATTTCGTAGGTGTTCTGGGCCTTGAGGAATTCCTCGGAGACGCCCTGCTCAGTCAGGCTATCGATGGTGATGCCCATGATGGCCGCCAGCTCCTCATCGGTAGCGATCTTCCAGCCATCGGGGACGGTGACGGTAAGATTGAGAGAATCATTGGTATAGACATTGCCATCCCAGCTGCCGCGGGCAAATTCCTCGGTCTTGGCATCGTTATCCTTGTTGTCGTTATCGTTGTTTGCGGGGGTATCGCCGCAGGCCACGAGGGCGAGAGCCATCATAGCGGCCAGCAGCAGCGCGAACCATTTTTTCATTGTAGTGTCCTCCTAATTTTTAGTTCTTCTTTTGGGCTTTATGCCTTTCGATAGTCTATCATACCCCGGGGGAAAAGTCAACGAAAATTGGGGGTAAGCAGAGAGGGCGAGGGGCATTCCTGCTATTTGCCGACTGCGGCGGGCTTTGGGAACAGGGCGGGGCGCAGCCCGCCCCGGCGAAGCCGGGGCCAGCGGACGAAGTCCGCTGGAACCGTCCGGAGGACGGTTTGGGCTGCGCCCTGGGTCCGAATCTTGCAGGAGCCGATATCAGAACAGGCCGGTGATGCGGCCGTCGTCGGTCAGGGAGATATCCATGGCGGCGGGATGGGAGGGCAGGCCCGGCATGGTGAGGACGCTGCCGGCCAGCGCAACCGCGAAGCCCGCGCCGCAGCTGGCGGTAAGGCCCCGGATATGCAGGGCGTGGCCCTGCGGACGGCCCAGCAGCTTGGCGTTATCGCTGAGGGAGTACTGGGTTTTGGCGATGCAGACGGGGGCGTATTCCAGACCGAGGGCGGCCATCTGCGCCAGCTGCTCTTCCGCTTCGGGGCTGTATTCCACGGCGGCGGCGCCGTAAACCTTTTGGGCGATGGTTTCGATTTTCTCCCGCAGGGGCATGGCGGGGGTGGTAATGGGAGCAAAGTGACCCGGCTCCCGGCAGGCAGCCAGCACCGCTTCCGCCAGTTCCAGGCCGCCCGCACCGCCTTTGGCAAAGACCTCGCTTTGAGCCGCGCGCACGCCCAGCCGGTCACATTCCGCCTGGATGAGGGCCAGCTCCTCCGGCAGGTCATCCGGGAAGCGATTGATGGCGACCACCACCGGCACACCGTACTGCCGCAGGTTTTCCACATGGGCGGTCAGGTTGCACAGGCCCGCCGCGACGGCCGGGGCATTGGGGGTGCGGCAGCTTTCCTTATCGCAGCCGCCATTGTAGCGCAGCGCCCGCACGGTGACCACCAAAACGGCGATCGCCGGGGTAATTCCCGCCGCGGGGCATTTGATATCGAAGAATTTTTCGGCGCCGAGATCGCTGCCGAAGCCGGCCTCGGTCACGGTGTAATCGGCCAGGGTGAGCGCCAGCCGGGTGGCCCGCACCGAATTGCAGCCGTGGGCGATATTGGCGAAGGGGCCGCCGTGCATCAAGCAGGGGGTGTGCTCCAGCGTCTGCACCAGGTTGGGCCGCAGGGCCTCCCGCAGCAGGGCGGCCATGGCGCCCTCGGCCTGGAGATCGTGGGCAAAGACCGGTTTGCCCTCCACGGTGTAGCCCACAAGGATGCGGCCCAGCCGCTCCCGCAGGTCTTTCAGGCCTTTGGCAAGGCACAGAATAGCCATGACCTCGCTGGCGACGCTGATCTGGAAGCCATCGAAGCGGGGGGTGCCGTTGGCTTTACCGCCCAGACCGATCTCGATTTTGCGCAGGGAGCGGTCGTTCATATCCATGCAGCGGCGGAACACGATGCGTTCCGGATCGAGCCGCAGGGCATTGCCCTGATGGATGTGGTTATCGATGAGGGCGGAAAGGAGGTTATTGGCGGCGGTGACGGCGTGGATATCGCCGGTAAAGTGCAGGTTGATCTCCTCCATGGGGAGCACCTGGGAGTAGCCGCCGCCCGCGGCGCCGCCCTTGAGACCGAACACGGGGCCGAGGGAGGGTTCCCGCAGGGTGACGATGGCGTTTTTTCCTAAGCGGCACAGGGCCTGCGCCAGCCCGATGGAGGTAGTGGTTTTGCCCTCCCCGGCGGGGGTGGGGTTGACGGCGGTAACAAGGATGAGCTTGCCCTGGGGCTTGCCCTCCCGCTGCCGCAGAAAGTCCTCGGTGATCTTGGCCTTATTGCTGCCGTAGGGTTCGGCAGCCGTGGCGGGGATGCCGGCTTTGGCGGCGATTTCCGCTATTGGGCAAAGCGGGGTGGACTGGGCGATTTCGATATCGGTCATCATGGGGAGTACCTCCTTTGGGGATGGGGTTGCGGCGGGCCGGGGCCTGCGGTTTGCAGAAAGCGGCGGAGAAGCGGGCCGGAAAACCGGCGGCTTTGGTTCATTCCTGTTTATTATACCAACCCTAATGCGGGATGTCACTTATTTTTTGCGGGTGGGGTGAATAGATATAGAGGGTAGAAGGAAAAGCCCTCCCCCCGGCGGGGCAGCGGACCGTCGTCCCCCTGCTGCGGCGGGCCGGAGCGGTGAGGGGGCGCCCGGAACGGGCGGCCCCGGGAAGCGGATGGCCCGCCCCGCCATGGGGGAGGAGCTGCCGGGTATGTCAAAAAAGGAAAGGACGAGGCCCTGTGAAGAAGCGAAGACCTTCCCCGCTGCTGCGCGGCGGCCTGATGATACTTTCCATTGGCGCGGTGACCCTGCTGTGGCCGCGGCTGGAGCCGGCGGCAGTGGCGCTGCTGCAAAAGGCGGCGCTTTTTACCACGGTGCTGGATATGCCGGCCGGGGCACTGGAAACGCTGCGGGAACGCTACGCGGCTGAGCTGGAGCCTGCCCCCCTACCGGAAGAACCGTCGGAACCGGCCGCCGAGCCAGACCCGCCGGAACCGGAAATCCCTGCTGAAATACCAGAGGTACCGGAGGAATACCGGGGCACGGTGACCGAGCTGACCATGACAGGGGAGGACAGCCCAGCTTATGTGCGGTGGGATAACATCTGGATAAGGAACTACACCAAGCTGACGGCAGCCGAGGTACAGAAGGTGCTGGCCACCCCCAACAGGGTAACGCTGAATCCCAAAGAAAAGGGACCACAGCTCCTGCTGTTCCACACACATGCGACCGAAAGCTATGAGCTGTATGACAGCCCTTACTTTGATACCCGGAACACCTGGCGGGATACCGATAACCAAAACAACATGGTGGCGGTAGGGGATGTGCTGGCCTCCGGGCTGGAGCAGGCGGGGCTGGCGGTACTGCACGATGCCACCCAACACGATAACCCGGCCTACACGGGAGCCTACATCCGCAGTACAGAGACGATAAAGAGCTACCAGAAGAACTACCCCGGGCTGCGGGTGCTGCTGGATATTCACCGGGACGCCATTCTTTACAGCGATACCAGTATTGCCAAAACGGTGGCGGTGATAAACGGCAAAAAGGCGGCGCAGCTGATGATCATAGCGCCCTACGATGACGGTACGCTGGACCTGCCAAGCTGGCGGGAGAATTTCCGCTTTGCGGCGGCGCTGGCGGCGGCGATCGAAGAAAAATACCCCGGGCTGTGCCGACCCATCTTTTTTTGCAGCCGGTCCTACAATTATGCCTGTTCCGACGGGGCGCTGCTGTTAGAATTCGGGACGAACGGGAATACTATGGAGGAAGCGCAGTACACTGCCGAGCTCATCGCGCCGGTCATTGCCGAGGTGATAAGCGGCAGGGCGGAGTAAATTCTTGCCGGGGAGAGCGTTCCTTTTTGCGCATGGATAAAGGGGGGAACGGCGCCGGGAAAATGAAGGAAAGCGGGAGGAAGATAAATGGGACGAAAAAAACGGACTGTGCAAAAACGGTATCTGCGGCGGCGCAAATGGGCGGCGGTACTGGTGGCGCTGGTGCTGCTGGGCGGCGGGGCCGGCCTGTGGCGGGTGGCCGATGTGATGGCGGCAGAGACCCGGTGCGGGCAGGCTTTCGCGGCCATTACCCCGGGGGACGGTGTGGTGGAATTTACGCTGCTGGGGCGGGCGGGACAACTGCCCTACGCCCGGTGGGGCCGGGAGCTGGCAAAGGATTTTACGGCGCTGCCGGGGACGGGGCGGCTGCTGCTGTGGGGCGGCACGGCGCTGTGGGCGCTGTGGGAAGAGGAAATTCGGCCATTTGCGGCAGGTTTGTGGCATTAGTGCTTGCAATTGGCGTCGGTTTTCGGTATAATAGTTTCGTTATGGGCCGGTGTGATGGAATGGCAGACATGACGGACTCAAAATCCGTTGGTAGCGATACCGTGTGGGTTCGAGTCCCACCACCGGCACCAAACCAATATAATCCGAACCCGTTTCCGATAGGCGATGGGTTCGGATTATTGCTTTTCTTTGACCGTTACGAAAGCACCTACTTCCGCAACGGGGTACGGCGCAGGCCCACCTCCAAGCCGAGAGGCCCACGGAAGAAGAAAGCGACCCCATAAACGCAAAAAGGGCGGGCGCAGCCGTTTGCACGGTGCGCCCGCCCTTTTCGTTACTTCTTCGTTTCGGCCTCCTGCCTCTCCGCCTCCCTCTGCTTCTTCCATTCGGCAAATTCCCGCTGGCCCTCCTCGCTCTCGTAGAAAGCGAGAATGTCCGGCATGATACAGCGGGCTATCGCCTCAATCTGGTGCTGGGGAATATCGGAGTTGTTAATCAGCTTTTTTCTTCTGCCCAAATGTACCTCCGTGTTTCTAAAGATTTACCGCTGGCGGTCTTTATCCCGCCGCCGGCCCTGCTGCTGTTCCTTGAGCGCCTGCCTGACCTCCGGGGGTATGCGCTGGACAAACCGCCGGAGCTGTTCATTTTCCTTTTTCAGCATGAGGACTTCCATCTGCTTCTGTATGCTCTTTTCGCTGTTGACCTTCTCCTTCAAGCCCTCGTTCTCCTGCGTCAGATAGTCGATGGTGGCCTGATACTTCTTCATCTGTCCCAAGTGCTTTTCCAGCCGGGAGAAGTACGGCCCCACCATCTCCAAAATCTCGTCCCGCTTTTTCCCGGCGTTCAGCACCCCGATTTCCGACACCGCCTTTTCTATGGCCTGCTGCTGGCGGGTCAGGTCTACGGACTGCTTGAACAGCCATGTGGGAATGTGCTTGCGCTTGGTGACGAGGGCGCTCTCGCCCCGCTTGAGGACGGGGAACGCCTTTTTCATGTGGGCGTGAAACTCATCCTGCCATTGGGAGAGTTGCGCCCGGTTGCCTAAAATCTCCTTTGCCGACAGCCGCCCGTCCTCCGTGATGGGGGTGAAGCACAGGTGGAGGTGGGGCGTTTTCTCATCCATGTGTACCACGGCGGAAAAGATATTGCCCCGCCCCACCTTCTTCTCCATAAAGGCTACCGCCTCCGTGAAGTAGGCTTGTACCTCTTTCCTGCTCCTGCCCGTGAAGAACTCCGGGCTTGCGGTTATCAAGGTGTCCACGAACATGGTGCTGTCCTTCCGGGTGCGGCACCCCGCCGCCCTGATACGGCGGTCTATCTCCCGCCTGTACTTCCCGGCGGGCTGGATAATATGGAAGTTGTCCTTGCTCCTGCTGGTGTCAATGTCCGGGTTGCTGGCGTACTGCTCCTTGGTGCGCTCGTGGTGGGCCTCCAGCGCCCCGGCTGGGCCTGCCTTGTGTTTGGCGAAGCGTAAAATTGCGTGCGGGGCTTTTTGCGCCATAGAACTCCTTTCCCCATCCCTTCCCATCCGGGGTTTTCCACAGGAAAACCCCGCAGAAAATATCTCGGATAGGATTGGATAGATTGATTATAGATCAATTTGTTTTATCTTTATCTTTCTATATACCGTCCGGTTTCCGTACTTCTCAAGGCCGAAAACCGTACTCCATGAGTACGGTTTTCAGCCCTCCGGCGTACCACAGCCGGATTTCTTGAAGTCGGTGTTTGGAACCGCCTCATAGGATTTTGGGTAAATGCGGTTGGGTTTTCCACAGCCCTGCTTCCTGATCTCCACCAGCCCGGCGTATTGCAGTTCCCGCAGGGTGTCCACCGCCTTCTGCCGCCCGCAGTGGAGCAGGGCCGTCACCTCATTGATGGGGTAGTAGAGGTAAATCCTGCCGTACTCGTCCGCCCACCCGTTTTTGCGGGAGAGGTCGGTGCGGCGCAGGAGCATGGCGTAGAGGATTTTCGCCCCGTTGCTCAACGGCTGGAAGCCGGGCGCTTCAAACAGGAAGTTGGGAAGCTGGGTAAAGCTGGCCGCTTTGGGTTTCTGGTGCAGGTGAATGTACGCTGTCATAGAACCTCCTTGTAGAAAAGTTGAAGTCGTTTTTCGGGGCGGGGAGTATCAACATACGGGGGCATGGGGTTTCGAGGCCCGGAAGCCTTGATTTGACGGGCTTTTTTACCCCCTACTTTTCTACTCCCACCCTCCGCTTCCGGGCGTAGTCGGCCTTCTGCCGCCGCTGTACCGCCGCCCGGCAGTCGGGGCAGTATTTGGCGTTGTTGGAGGCGGAGGAAAAGGCCACGCCGCACCGTAAACAGCGTTTCAGCGCCTCCCGCCGGAACACCGCCGCCTCCAAGCCCCTGCCCGCCTCGTCCTTCAACAGCACATGGCGGAAGAACTTACAGCAGACGGAATAGGAAATACTCTGGGGGCAGGTCACTTCCTCGCCATCGTCCAAGTACAGGCAGTTGCCGCCGTCGTAGTAACTGCACCGCCCTTTGATAAGCCGCACCGCCTCCCGCCGCTGTCCTGCGTCCATGCGGTAGAGGGAGCCGTCCGCCCGCCGCTCCACGGGCGGCAAATCTTTGATAGGGAACATCCTCACCTTCTTTCTGATTTTGGGTACAGAAAAGCCACGCCCGCCGTTTCCCGGCTTGCGTGGCTTTACCGCCCTGTTTCGTTCTCGTACTGGATAAACCGCTTTTTGATTGCCTCCATGCGCTTGACTACGGCGCTGTGGGTCTTGTAGCCCAGCCTGTCCGCTATTTCCTGATAGCCGTACCCATCTACCCGCAACTCCAAAATTGCCATGTCCTTTTCGGACAAAGTGGCCTTGAACCGTTTGTAAAAGTCCTCGCCCTCCACCTGTTCCGTGAAGTCCCCGTCCGGGGCGGGGAGAGCGTGGATTTTGCTGTCCTCGTCCTCCATACATTCTTCCAGCGAAACGGTCTGCACCCGTTTGGAGCGGGTGTGATACCACTTGCGGAGGAAGTCCTTGCGGACATTGGTGTCCCACTTCTCGAAATCCTCGTCGCAGGGCATTTCCCGCACCACTTCCAGCATTGGCCCCCAGCCCTGTTCCTCGATGGTCTGCTGAACGACCTCCGCCATGACCGCTTTTACGTCCTCCGGGTCAAAGAACGGTATTTCGTAATTGGGCGGCAGGGCAAAGAGGGCTTGCAACCCCCAGCCCCGCACCCGCTCCACGCCCTTGGCCCACAGGGGCAGGGCGTAGGACAAACGCCAGACGGGGCACCAGCCCGTGTAATGCTCCTTCCAGCCGCCGAAGCCGAAGTGGGGGAACGCCAGCGACGCCACGGCGTCCATGATTTCATTGTAAAATGCGGCGCTTCCAATGACCTCACCCCACTCCGAAGTGTTCAACGCCCCCATGCTACGGGGCAGCTTGCGGAGGGTGGGACAGCGGACAAGCAGGTCATAGGGGAGCATATAGACCAGGGGTAGGTAGCGGATGGGACTGTCATGGGGAAACTTGTAGGTAACGGACATAAAAGTAACCTCCCTTCTAAATAGATTTTTCTCTGTCTCTATTTATTTACGGCATAAGTATACACCATTTGTTCCTAAAAGGCAAAAATATTTTTTGCTGTTTTTCAAGGCAGGGCAAAAACTCTCTCTGCCTACTTTCTTTTCCAGAAAGAATATGCTATAATGCTTTTGCGACGCAACTGAATATCTACCTATGAGGGTGTGCATATTTTACTTCGGTAAAAATGCACTCTCCATTTTCGCATCCTCGTGGGTGGTAGAAAAGTTGCGTCGCGGCAACGGAGTTGTGCGTTTTTCGGCGTGCGGCTTCGGCCGCACGCTTTTTTATTGAAGGAGACAAGTTTACCATGCATGCCTTTATCAGACACATTTTTTATTTGTTTCAAAATGCAATTCCCCTCGCCTTGATTGGCTTGGCAGTAGGTGTAGCGATCCTTGTCGTGCTGAACCGGAAGCGCCACCGAGACGGGGAGCATTTTCCAAAAGGACAAGCCGTGGCTGTTCTCCTTCTGCTGTGCTACCTGGGCGGGCTTGCCGCCATCACCTTTATGAACCGCATGGATGGTATGCAGATGGGTGCCCAACTACACCCATTTTTGGCGTTCTGGGAGGCATGGAACAACTTTACCCTGCAAATCTGGCTGAACCCCCTGCTAAACATCGCCATGTTCCTCCCGTTGGGTGTGCTGCTTCCTCTGGCAGTAAAGCCTTTCCGACGGTGGTATTGGATGCTGACAGCTGGGGCTGGCACATCTCTTGTGATTGAAGTGCTCCAGTATAGCCTTGGTCGGGGACAGGCTGATGTGGACGATTTGATCTGCAATATTTTGGGGGCCATGCTGGGGTACTGCTTATGTATGCTGTTCGTCAGCTTGGCGGGAAAACGATGGAAGATTGCCGGGATCTACGCCGTCCTTCCCGTTCTGTCCGCTGCTGTCTTGGCGGGCGTGTTCCTCGCCTATCATTTCCAGCCCTACGGCAATCTTGCGGATGCTCCGATCTACGCCGCCAACACCAAGGGAATAGAATGGGTGCAGGAGTGTTCACTATCTGATGAGCCGGGGCCGTCTGGGGTGTACTGGACGGAACCGTTCACCATAGAAAGCAGCGACGCTTTTGCAGTAGAGTTTATTGGGCGGCAAGGGGCTGAAATCAGATTTGGCACTCCTGACGTGGATTACTATGACAATACCGCCGTCTATTCTGACCACCAAACCTATTCCCTGTGGGTAACTTACAAAGACCGCTCCTATGAGTACACAGATTACCGTGTGGACAGTGAACTTCGTTTCAGTGAAAAAGGCGGAACCATCACGGAGGACGAGCTCCGCACCGCTCTGGAAGACCTGGGCATCGAAATGCCTGACGCGGCTGAGTTTATTACCGTGGACGAGGAAAAGGGAAAGTATGCTTTTCGGGCGGAATGCGTAATAGAGGACGGCGTACTTACCGACGGTGAATTGACCTGCTGGGTGGCAGAGGGCGGTATCCTCTACGAGGTAGACAACACTCTTTCTGTCAGCACCCTTCATGGAAATGCCGCAGTTATCTCTCCCCAAGAGGCGTATGAGCGCCTTTGCTCTGGGCGGTTCTCTTGGCGTGATGTGCCCATGTTCAACTATCTGTCCCCCAATCAAGTGCGGGTCATTGACTGTAAGCTGGGATACATGACAGACAGCAAAGGGTTCCGCCAACCTGTCTACTCCTTTACTCTCTCAGATGAAAATGATGTGGAGTTGCGGGGCGGCACTGGTTGGACTACCTTCGTCCCTGCGCTGGCAGGATAGCAAACCCAGCCGAGGCCGTCAATGGTCGAGATGAACGACGCTTTCAGCGCCGCCATTGACAGCCCCGCCCGGTTTTGCTTTGTGGTCACCAAGGCGGGCAAGCCCAAAAGTGCTTGCCCGCCTTCACCGATTTTGGGAGGGAGAACGGCCCCAAGCTAAAGCAGAGGGCGGCCAAGCACCGTTAGGGGATTGGCCGCCTTGCCCACCCACCAGCGGAGCGGCGGACGGCAGTCAAGGCCGGGCGCAAGCCCGCTCGTTTCAGCCTTGACGGACGCACGGCGCTCCGCTACTTCGGGACACTTTGTCCCACCAGCGGGGGACGAAAGACGAGGGACGGGGGCTTGTATACCTGCCGCCGCTTTCTGAAAACGGACAGGCTTTTTGTTCCCTCCCGGTCACAAAAACCCAGCCCGTTTTCCTGCCGGTGCAAGCGGGGTGCATACCGCACCGCCCCCCGCTTCCCCCGTCAGCCGCGCCAGCAGGTATAACACACTACACCTTGCAAGCAAGGCCGTGTGCCAAAGGGGAGGCCATGCCCCCCTTTGGAAACCCCCGGTTTTGTCGGCGTGTGGCCACAGTCCGCAATCCTGCGCCCGTGTCCCCACCCCTCCAAAACCCAAAGAAACGGCGCAGACCAGCCCACCCCCACGGGCTGATCTGCGCCGCTTCTTTGTTCGGCCTGCGGGCCGGGACGGGAGAAAAAACGCAGGGGGGAAATTGTGTTTCCGGGTTGCAATTTTCGACAAGCTGGGTTATAATAAATTTAACCCGAATAGGAGGTTGCAACATGAAAGAAGTGGGTAAACGGTTGAAAGCCCTGCGGGAGAGCATTGGCATTTCACAGGTGAAAATGGCCGAGGCCATCGGCTCCACACAGTCCAGCGTCAACCGCTACGAAAACGGCCAGTCCACCCCGCCTGTGGAACTGTTCCGCCGCTATGCGGATTACTTTGATGTGTCGCTGGATTATATCTTTGCCCGGACGGACAAGCCCCAAGGGGTGACATACGAGTTTAAGCCAAAGGCCGCCCCGGAGCGTGAGGAAATGCGCCGCTTTATTGAGATGTGCTTTGACCCCCAGTCCCCCATGAACGAGAAGCTGAAAGAAACCCTGCTGCGCATGATGGAGGGCGACCAATGAAAGCTGTGATATATGCCCGCTATTCCTCCGACAACCAGCGGGAGGAAAGCATTGAGGGCCAGATTAGAGAGTGTACCGCCTTTGCCGAGAAGAACGGTATCACCATCCTGCGCCACTACATAGACCGGGCCTTTTCCGCCAAGACGGACAACCGCCCGGAATTTCAGAACATGATTAAGGACAGCGGCAAACGCCTGTTTGATATGATCATCGTCTGGAAGCTGGACAGGTTTGCCCGCAACCGCTACGACAGCGCCCGCTACAAGGCCGCTCTGAAAAAGAACGGGGTCAAGGTGGTGTCCGCCACCGAGGTCATTTCCGACGGGGCCGAGGGTATCATTCTGGAAAGCGTGCTGGAGGGCTACGCCGAATACTACTCCGCCGACCTGTCCGAAAAGGTAGTCCGGGGCATGACGGAGAACGCCCTGAAATCCAAGTACAACGGCGGCACCCTGCCCATCGGCTATCAGATCGACAGCGACCAGTGCTTCCAGCTTGACCCGCTCACCGCCCCCTTTGTCCGTGAGGCGTTCCAACGGTATGACGAGGGGGCCACCATGACCCAAATCCGGGACTGGCTCAACGGGCAGGGCGTGAAGAACACACGGGGCCAGAAGATGACCTACAACAGCATACAGCACCTTTTGAACAACCGCCGCTATATCGGGGAGTACACCTACCGGGACATTGTGGTGCCGGACGGTATTCCCGCCATCGTCCCCCAAGACCTCTTTGACCGGGTGCAGGAGAAACTGGCAAAGAACAAGAAAGCCCCGGCCCGCCACAAGGCCGAGGACGATTATCTGCTGACAACCAAGCTGTTCTGCGGCTATTGCGGGGCCTACCTCTGCGGTGAGAGCGGCACCAGCCACACAGGGAATGTCCACCACTACTACAAGTGCGTGTCCGTGAAAAAGAAGCGTACCGAGTGCCACAAGAAATCTGTCCGCAAGGAATGGATTGAAGATTTGGTGGTAAGCGAAACCATGAAGATAGTGATGGACGATGAGGCGACAGAGGCCATTGTTTCCATGCTGATGGATTTGCAGGACAGGGAGAATGTCAACCTGCCCCTCTATGAACAGCAGTTACGGGAGGCGGACACGGCCATTCAAAATCTGCTGAATGCCATCCAGCAGGGGATCTTGACCAAGTCCACAAAAGGCCGCCTGGAAGAACTGGAAGCCACGAAAGAGGAACTGGAAACCAAGATTGCCTGCGAGAAACTGGCGAAGCCAAAGGTCAGCGCCGAGTTTATGACCTTCTGGCTTCACCGTTTCCGCAAGCTGGATGTGCGGCAGAAGTCCCACAGGAAGATGTTGATTGACACTTTCATCAATGCGATTTTCCTGTACGATGACAAAATGGTGATAACCTTCAACTATAAGGAAGGGGCAACGACCATCACGTTTGATGACCTCAAAACCGCATTGGCCGATCAGAAAACAGGTTCGGATTTGGATTGCTCAACTGCACCAAAGAATGCCTTACA
>ERZ772875.1276-NODE-1276-length-23845-cov-14.648508_pt1 | contig 23845 bp, 17 predicted proteins | sample MGYA00580585_ERZ772875 | MGnify/ENA primary metagenome ERZ772875 (study PRJEB29015, sample SAMEA2737736) | human gut metagenome | biome: human gut; feature: human-associated habitat; material: faeces | place: China | collected 2012 ... | reverse complement strand
CCGCGAGGACATTACAACCGGTGAGGACGGTACTGCCTTCGTCGAGGGACTGGATGCCGCAGATTATATCGTGACCGAGATTACCGCTCCGGGCGGCTATATTCTGGATAAGAATCCGCGCACAATTTCGCTGGAACAGGGCAAAACCTACACGCTTACCATCGAAAACACCAAGAAACCCGGCCTGCTCATCAAAAAGGTTGATGCACAGACCAGCAAACCGCTGGCAGGCGCGTCCTTTAAGGTAACGCGCGGCGATGGTTCGGTTGTTCGTGAAAATGTTGTAAGCGATGCGGACGGTATTGTACATCTTGCTGAACTTGACACCGGAACCTATATCATTACCGAAACCATAGCGCCGTCCGGTTATGTGATCGACGAAACGCCGAAAACGGTGCAGCTCCGTAAGGGGCAGACTTATGAGGTCATTTTCACCAACAGCCGCAGCTACGGTTTGCAAATCCGCAAAATCATCAAAGGCACGAACAAACCGCTGAGCGGCTGCGTGTTCCAGGTTGCCAAGGCAAACGGTGAAATTATCGGCAAATACACCACCAATTCCGCCGGTCTGGCGACAGTCAGCGGTCTGGAGGACGGCGTTTACGTTGTCACGGAACTTTCGTGTCCCGAGGGCTACCGACTGGACAGTACACCGCAGAACGTGATTGTAAAATCCGGTCAGTTGGCAACTGTGGAGTTTGAAAATGAAAAACTGGCAAGTATTCGCATTAAGAAAATTGACGCCGTAACGAAGAAAGGCATTTACGGCGTTCGTTTCCTCGTAAAAGATGAAGCAAACAACCTCATTGGCGAATATTCTACCGACCAGGACGGCTATATCGAGCTGCGCGACATTCTGACGGATGGAAAGAGCGAAATCAAGCTGAAAGTCGAGGAAATTGCGGCGGCACAGGGTTATGTGCTGGACAGCACGGTTCGCACGCTGCGTATTCGGCGAGGAGAAACGACCGGACTGGTCGTGGAAAACACGCCGGTTCTCGGACAAATTCAGGTGGTAAAGAAATCCTCGCAGGATAATCCGGTCACAAATCAGCTCAAAGGCAGTCTGCTGCAAGGCGCGGTGTTTGAGGTTGAAAACGCGGAAACCGGACAGTTCCCCGCCCAGAATCAGGAAAGTGGGAAGACGCACCGTCCCATCCGCCGTCCGCTGCTAATTGCGGCGCTGATCGCGCTGCTGCTTCTGCTGGTGGGGTGCGCCGTTGTCTACGTGCTGAAACTGGAAAACGTAAAAATCGGAACGGGAACGGAACAGCGGGACTATTCTCTGGTAGACGGGGTATACGTGGAAGACCCCCACACCGTTAACACCACCACCCTGACCATGGCCGGTCTGGAAGGCTCCGACGCCTACAAGGCGTGTGCAGATTTCTACGCCTTCCAAACCAAATACACGACCGACGGCGAGGAAATGGGCAAAGCCGGTACCCTGCCGGAGGGCTACTGGGACAACTACAGAGATGTCATGGATGCCAAGGCAAAGGAACTGGCGGAACAATATGGCCTGAAACCGGAGGGACAGCGTTTGAAATTCCGCACCACCCGGAACATGTGCGACGCCCTGGGCGTGGAGCGGTTCGCGCGGGACAGTCAGGACGTCAGCGTTGATATCATCGAGGGCTCTTGCGACGATACCGGGAACTTTTATCTGTGGATGAAATTTGTCTTCCCGGAAGATCAGGGCTATGAGGTGACCCAAACCAACGGCGCGCTCTACTGGAACCGGCAGGACACCTTCAGCCGGGATTATGTCACGCTGGAAGACCGGGGCGACTGGGTGGAGCGGAACTACACCACCTCCGCCGGAAATACCGTACTGATTTTGACCTCTCCCAGCCAGGAGCGGGGCTACATTCTCTGCAATCGGGGAGACGCCCTGATGACCGTATGGCTGGACGCAAACCCCGAAATTCTCAGCGAGGATTCCGGGGTGGTATCCGCTGAATATCTGCACATGACGGAAAAGCAGCTGAACATGGTTGCCGACGCTCTGGACTTTGCCATCCAGCCGAACATCCCCACCCAGGCCGATGTGGACGCGCAACCTGCGCCGCCTCAGAAAGCGACCCAGAACGGCTATACGCTGGAAGTGAAATCCGTGGAAACCGACGGCTATGTGGCTCAGATTCTTATTGGCATCACCGCCCCGGAGGATATCGTTCTTTCCACAGAGAAGCCTTTGCATTTTGCTAATTGGCGGGGTATGCTTGTTCCTGCCGACGGCTCTGAGGCAGCCTTCGGCCCGGTTAATACTCTCGACGATGGTGACGGAAAGGCCAACACCATAGACGTTCTTCTGACGCAATCCGTCACCGCAAAGAATACGGATGCCCCCTTTGCCGCCGGAAGCACATGGACTCTTTATCTGGTTGACCTGGTTTACAGCAGCACAGATGAAACCCTGACCGAGGGAGAATGGCAATTCCCCATTTCCTTCGGGGCGGATAACTGCGATGATCGGGAGCTTGAGCTGCTCACCAGTCCCATCCTCATGAAAGCCGGCACGGGCTGGCTGCCGGACGGAACGGATGTTGTCATGGAATTCCCGGTTTCCTCCTTCAAACTTCGCAAATTCAGCAGCAAGATCGTGCGGGATACCGCCGCCGAGACCGAGGAACAGCGCGCCGAGTCCTATACGGATTTTTATAGGTGGAATGGTCACTTCATTTGTGTCGTCATGAAAGACGGCACAAGAATTGAACTGTGGGATCAGGAAAATGACAGCGCCATCGATCTTACGCAGGTAGCCTATGTTCTCCTCCCCGACGGCACAAAGCTGCCCGTTCCTGAGCAATAACCCAGCATAAAAGCGGGGCAGTCTGCAATTCCGGCAGGCCGCCCCGCGGCTGCGTTATTCCGGGACAGTTTTTCCACTTCCCTTTCTCCCAAAAGTCTGCTATACTGTAAGAAACGTACTTTCAGGAGGCAGTATATGGAATTTCTGCCCATTACCAGACGGGAAATGCTTGACCGCGGGTGGGACGCCTGCGATTTTGTGTACATCATCGGCGACGCCTACGTCGATCACCCATCCTTCGGCCACGCCATCATCAGCCGGGTTCTGGAAAGCCACGGCTACAATGTGGGCATCATCTCTCAGCCGGATTGGAAAAATCCCAAATCCATCGACGTTTTCGGCCGTCCCCGGCTGGGGTTTCTGGTCTCCGGCGGCAATATGGACTCCATGGTCAACCACTATTCCGTCACCAAGCACCACCGGAAAACCGACGCCTTCACCCCCGGCGGCGTCATGGGCAAGCGCCCCGACTACGCCACCACGGTCTACTGCAACCTTATCCGCCAGACCTACAAGGACGTTCCCATCCTCATCGGCGGCATCGAGGCGAGTCTGCGCCGACTGGGGCATTACGATTACTGGTCGGACACCATGAAGCGCTCCATTTTACTGGACAGTCAGGCCGACCTGCTCATGTACGGCATGGGGGAAAAGACCATCGTGGAGGTGGCCGACGCCCTGAATTCAGGGTTAGACGTGAAGGACATCACCTACATCGACGGCACGGTGTTCAAAACCAAAGCACCGGACGACAGTCTGCCCACTATCACCCTGCCCTCCTTTGCCGAGATTAAGGCCGACCGGCGCAGATACGCCGAGAGCTTCAAAATCCAGTACGCCAACTGCGACCCCTTCACCGCCAAGCGGCTGGCGGAGCCTTACGACAATTTCTTCGTGGTGCAGAACCCGCCCCAGAAGCCCCTGACCACAGCGGAAATGGACGCGGTATACGACCTTCCCTACATGCGTGCCTATCACCCCAGCTATGAAAAGGCGGGGGGCGTCCCCGCCATTGAGGAAGTCAAATTCAGTCTGATATCCAACCGGGGCTGCTTCGGCGCCTGCTCCTTCTGCGCCCTGACCTTCCATCAGGGGCGGATCGTCCAGACCCGAAGCCACGAATCCATCCTCCGGGAAGCGGAAATCATGGTGAAGGACAGGGATTTCAAGGGCTACATCCACGATGTCGGCGGCCCCACCGCCAATTTCCGCCACCCGGCCTGCGAAAAGCAGCTATCCAAGGGTGCCTGCGGCGGGCGGCAGTGCCTGTACCCCACCCCCTGCAAAAACATGAACGCCGACCATTCGGACTATGTTGCCCTGCTGCGCAAGCTGCGAAAACTTCCCGGGGTCAAAAAAGTGTTCGTCCGCAGCGGTATCCGCTTCGACTATCTGCTGGCGGACAAGGAGGGCACCTTTTTCCGGGAGCTGGTGCAGTACCACATTTCCGGCCAGCTGAAAGTCGCCCCGGAGCATGTGTCCGACGCGGTTCTCGCCCGGATGGGCAAGCCCAAAAACGCGGTGTACAACCAGTTTGTGGAAAAATATTTTGCCCTGAACCGGCAGTACGGCATGAATCAGTATCTTGTCCCCTACCTCATGTCCAGTCACCCCGGCTCAACCCTCAAGGAGGCCGTGGAGCTGGCCGAGTACATCCGGGACATGGGCTACAACCCGGAGCAGGTGCAGGATTTTTACCCCACCCCCTCCACGCTGTCCACCGTTATGTACTGCACCGGTCTTGACCCCCGCACCATGGAGCGGGTCTACGTCCCCACCGACCCCCACGAAAAAGCCATGCAGCGGGCGCTGATCCAGTACCGCGACCCGAAAAACTACGCCCTCGTGCGGGAAGCGCTGGTGAAGGCGCACCGGGAGGATTTGATCGGTTCCGGTGCAAAGTGTCTCATCCGTTCCGCGCCGCCCCGTCCCGTGCGAAAAAAGCCGGGACAGGCAAGCGGAAAACGCAAGCCGTCCAAGTAAAGAAACACGCTGCCACTTTGGTTTGTCTCAAGTGGCAGCGTGTTTTTACTTTCTTCTATACAGGCACATTTCGTAGGCAATGCCGTTTTCCTCACCGGATTGCAGCGTTTCCGCCAGATACCAGTCCTTATCCTCGTCCAGATTTGGGAAAAAGGTGTCGGATTCCGGCGTCACATGCACCTTTGTGACGTAAGCGGTGTCGCAGAAGGGCAGCATCTGCCGGTAAACGCTCCCGCCGCCGATGACGAAGCAGCGCTCAGCGGTGCGGGAAAGCGCCGCCGCATCTTCGGCGCTGCCGCAGACGGTAAAGCCGGGAAGCGCCGTCACGCTTCTGCTCAGCGCCACATTGACCCGCCCCGGAAGGGGCTGTTTTCCCGGGAAATCCTCGATGGTGCGTCTGCCCGCGATCACCATTGCCCCACGGGTGGTTGTCCGGAAGAATTTCCGGTCGGCTGACAGGGCGACGGGCTGCATCCCGTCCCGGCCGATTCCCCAGTCGTCGTAAACCGCAACGATCAGTTCCATCGTCCCACCTCAGATCGCCATTGGGATCTCAAAGTTAAAGGGGTGGAACTGATAGTTTTCCATGGAGAAGCTGTCCTTGGTAAAGGCGTAGAAATCGGTGATGCTCTCATCCATCCGGAAGGTGGGCGTGGGGTATCCGTCCAGTTCCAGCATGGCCTTGACGGCGGGAATGTGCCGGTCGTAAATGTGGCAGTCGGCGATGACGTGAACCAGCTCGCCCACCTTTAACCCCGCCACCTGCGCCATCATGTGGGTCAGCACGGCGTACTGCACAACATTCCAGTTGTTGGCCGTAAGCATATCCTGAGAGCGCTGGTTGAGAATGGCGTTCAGGGTGTCGCCGGTAACATTGAATGTCATGGAGTAGGCACAGGGATAGAGGTTCATCTCGTGCAGGTCTTCAAAATTGTAGATGTTCGTCAGAATACGGCGGGAGGCGGGGTTGTGCTTCAGGTCGTAGATCACCCGGTCAACCTGATCGAACATGCCCTCCTTGTACTGGTGCTTGATGCCCAGCTGGTAGCCGTAAGCCTTGCCGATGGTGCCGTCCTCCCCCACCCATTCGTCCCAGACGTGGCTGCCCAGATCCGCGACGCGGTTGGACTTTTTCTGCCATATCCAGAGAAGCTCGTCCACGGCGCTTTTCCAATAGGTGCGCCGCAAGGTCATAATGGGGAATTCCTCGGCTAAGTTGTAGCGGTTCACCACGCCGAATTTCTTGATGGTATGCGCCGGTGTCCCGTCCGCCCAGTGGGGACGAACTTCCAGATTTTCATCGGAGAAGCCGTTTTCCAGAATGTCCCGGCACGTTTTCTTATACAGCTCGTCAGCATAGCTCATGTTGGATTCCTCCCGATTTCTGTTGGGAGTATCATACCACACTCCCGCCACGCTGGCAAGAAAAATCTCCCCGCGGTTTCCCGTGGGGAGATTCTGGATACTGTCTTACAGCAGATTGCCGGTGCTGACCCAACCCAGATCGGTGCGGGCCATGTCGCCAACGTATTCGTAAATGTCGATGACGGACATTCTGGAATAGGTGCCTGCAACGGAGGACGCGGCGTTATCCGTGTAGATGATGGTGTTGTCATTGTACACCACGCGGGCGTCGATGGCGCTGCCGCTGGCGGGAGTCAGGTCAACGTAGTACAGGTAGACCCAGCCTGCGTCGCAGCGACCCCATGCCATATCCTCGGAGATCTTGGTCTCGTAGATCACCAGGTTGGCGCCCTTCTTCAATGTGGTAGCCTTCTTGGCGCCGGTAGAGGCGGTAACGCGGACATTCAGAGACTCGGTGTTGATGACCTTGCCGGTGTACTTGTAGCCGCCCTTGTTGTTCACGAAGCCGCCGTCGCCGGTGTTGCCGGTGCTGCCGATGGTGGGCGCGGAGGGAGTTGTCGGAGTCGTAGGCTCTTCCTTCTTCTCGTACAGAGCACCCTCGGACATGTAGCTCAGGTCGCAGTAGCCCACGATGCCGTCGCTGGTTTCCACACGACCCCAGACGGTGAGGGTTCTGGTGCCGGAATCCTTGACGATCTCCAGCTTGGTCACGGGAACCTGATCGCCCTTCTTCAGCTTGGCAATGCTGTCATTGCCGGTTCCGGCAGCCTTGCGCACATTCAGCTCGGAAGCGCCGGTCACGGTGTGAACCTTCTCGTCCAGAGCATTCAGCTGGATGTTCACATCGGGATCCTTGATCCAGCCATCGTTGATGCGCGCCCAGTAGGAGGTCTGCTTCACAACGGTCTCGACGTCGTTGTTCTTGTTCTTGTCGTCAACCTTGTCGCCCTCGTAAATCTCCAGAGTAACAGCCGTCAGCTCATGGATGGTGATATTCTCGTCCGCACTGATGGTACGAACCGTGTTGTTTTCCAGATTCGGGTTGGGCGTCTTGTAAACGGTCGTGCTGGCCTTTGTGGAGCCGGTGTAGACAGCGGTGGTGGTGGTTCTCTCAGCTTCGTCGAAGGAGTCAACGCCGGTGCCCTTGTTGCCGCTGTTGCTGCCGTTATTGCTGTTGTTGCCAGGGATATCGTCGTAGGAGATCATGGTGACGTAGTCCATGCAGATCCAGCCCTGCTTCACACGGCCCCACTTGGCGGCGCCGACGAGCTTGACCTCCAGGATGGTCACTTCCGTGCCGTTGAGAATCTTGCCCACGATGGCGTTGGCGATGCCTGCGCCGCTGCGGACATTTACGCCGGCGTAGGTGTTGGCAATGATGCCCTTGCCGGTGCCGTCCGTCTTCTGGGTCGTACCGGTGCCGCCGGTGCTGCCGGTGCTGCCGGTGCCGGACTCCACGACGCCCATCTTGACCTCCAGATACTGGCTGTAAATCCAGCTGTCGGTCTCCTTGTTGTTGTCAACGTCGAAGTCGATCTTGTACCAGCCATCCTTCTCTTCCAGAACGGCCACCTTGGTACCGCGGTTGATGCTGCCCAGAACCTGACCGTACAGAGCGCCGGTCATACGGACACGGACGGAATCCGCGTTCACAACGGTGCCGGTGCCGATAGCGCCCTTGGTGCCGCCGTCAATGGTGATCTTGCTGGAACGCTTGACATAGTTGGATGCCAGATTGATCCAGCCGTCGTAGTTCTCAATGCCGCTGCCGGTCATCGGAGTATATCCCACGATCTTGCCCCAGATTTCCTCGCCGACAAGCTTGATCTCGTGGACTTCCACTTCCACGCCCTTGGTGAGCTTGAATACGAACTCGTTGTCGCTGCCAGCAGCCTTTCTGATGTTCAGGCTGTCGCTGACAACCGTGAACTTGGTCGGGACAAGGTTAAAGTTATTGTAGGTCGCCCAGCCGGACTTGGCAATCACGTTGGTCTTACCGTTCTTGTCAGTCTCCTTGACCGTCCAGTGTGCCTTCACCCAGATCACGCCGTCAGCAACCGCCGCGTTGGTGATCTTAAGACCCGTGGTACCTGCCTTGATGGTGTCGCTGTTGTTGGAACTGGTAGTGGGCTGCACATAGGTGGAGAGATCGGCGCCGGCGTTCACGAGAGTGACCTCGAAAGCGTAGTCCAGAACGCCCGTGTCGGAAACGTTCTTGTCGGTGAGCATCTTAACACTGGTGTAGGTCAGGCAGATCCAGCCGGAGGAGGTACGACCCCAGCGGTGACCGTTGACCGTGCGAATCTCGAAAACATTGACCGTGGTATCCTTTGCAAAACCGCCGACGATCTTGTTGTCCACACCGGGATCGCTGCGGGCGTTCAGATAGCCGTTGTAGGTAACGGTCGCCGTGGCAATGGGGGTGGTGTTGTTGGCGTCGCTGGGATTAGAACCGTCATAGACGGTGCTCCAGTCGGTGTACATCAGGGCGACCCAGCCCACGGCCACGCCGTTCTCCTCCACCTGACCCCAGGTCTTGGCTTCGTTGGTAGCGATGATCTTCAGCTTCGTACCGGCGGTGTAGACACCGTTCTTGGCGCTGGAAGCGCTGTCACTGGCGCGTCTGTTAACATAGGCGTTGGTAACCGTAACGGTCACATTGATCTTGCCGCCGGTGTATTCGGTATTGCCGCTGTCGCTCTGTCCGGAGGACTTGAGCAGGACCCATCCGTCTCCGGCGGTGGACAGCTTGCACCATCTGTTGCCGTTCTCGTCAAAGAAATCCTTGATTACAGAAACAGTGGTTATATCCTTCTTAATGGTACGGAAGGGCTTCACATTTTTGGTAGTAGGAACAGAATATACGTTCAGCGATGCCAGCTGAGAAACCTTCAGCGTCTCACTGATTTCGTGTACGTAGCTTGCACTGTCAACGTTGTTGGCTGTCAGGGAAGTGTCCTGCCATGCAGCCCACAGTTCCTTACCGTTGCAGCTTGCCGTCAGAGCGGGAACCCGTTCGCCGCCTTCTCTTGCCGTATACCAGCCGATGAACTTAAAGCCGGAGCGGGTGGGAGAAGGAATGTGAGCAGAGGTCTTCGTCGTGTCAAAAAGTACACTGTAGGTGCCCGTGCCGTTCTGCGGGAGAGTACCATAGTTGGGATTATATGTAACGGTGCCAAAGCTGCTGGGCGTCACATCGGAGTAGATCCCGTTCTTGTACATGTTGACTTCGATCTTTCTGCGGCGGAAATCATCCTGATCGCCCGCCCAGTCACTCATGGCCTTCAGCAGATCGTTGGTGCTGGCCTTGCTGACGATAGCACTCTTGACAACGCCGCTGCCGCTCATCCAAGAAGTGCCCACGTCGAAGGTGAACAGAACCAGAGCGTCATGCTGGCACTGGGACAGGGTCAGGCTGTTGGAAGAAGCAAAGGAGTTGACCTTCGCGTCCAGATCCAGAATCAGCTTGCGCAGAGCCTGGTCAGCCTGCGCCTGCGTGACGGAGTGCTTGCCTGCATCACTGCTGACAACATTGCCGCCCTCATACTTTGTTTCATGCTTCTCAGAGCACACCGTGCCGTAACCAATGCGGAATTCATTGGTGCCGGTTACCTGATAGCAGTTCTTCCTAAAAATAGCCAGTTTCTTCATGATCGTGATCGCGGCCTCACTGGTCTTCAGCGAAGCGGCAGACGCGGTCAGAGCGGTGGCGGGCACCAGGCTGACCAGCATGATCAGAGTTAATAATACACACACAATTCTCTTTTTCATAGCTACTTACTCCTTTGCTCTTATGTAAGTAGCCATATTATAACAGAGGTGTTTACAAATTGCAACCCCTTTTTTGAAAAAAATTACATTTTTGTTACAGTTTGTTTTACCAAAAAGCTTCCCCTTCTCTTTTCTTCCCGTATTGTATACCGTTTCTGTCATAAATCCTGAAAAAACGCCGCTTTTTACCGCAGAAAATGTCATTCTTTTTTCCTGCCTGTCAGGTTTTCTCCGTTGACATTCTCCTTTTCCGCTGATATACTCAAAAAAAGTCATCGGGAGGGATTTCATGGACGGCAAGAAAGCGCTGATCGGCATGTCGGGGGGCGTGGACAGCTCCGTGGCGGCGCTGCTGATGCTCCGCGCGGGTTACGAGTGCATCGGCGCGACCATGCGGCTGTACGACAATGATATGATCGGTCTGGAAAAAGGACATACCTGCTGTAGTCTGGACGACGTGGAGGACGCCCGCAGCGTGGCCAGACGTCTGGGAATTCCCCACTACGTGTTCAACTTCAAGGACGATTTTGAGCGGCAGGTCATCCGGAAATTTGTCAGCTGCTACGAATGCGGCGGCACTCCCAACCCCTGTATCGACTGCAACCGGTATCTGAAATTCGACCGGCTCCTCTGCCGCGCTCTGGAGCTGGGGTGCGACTGCGTGGTATCCGGGCATTATGCGCAAGTAAGGAAGTCCGGCGACCGATACCTATTATATAAGGCGGCGGACAAAGCCAAAGACCAGACGTACTTTCTCGCCTGCTTAAATCAGGAGCAGCTTGCCCGGATTCAGTTCCCCCTCGGTGGTCTGACCAAGCAGGAGGTACGTGCCATTGCAGAAGAAAACGGCTTTATCAACGCCCGGAAGCACGACTCTCAGGACATCTGCTTCGTGCCGGACGGTGACTACCCGGCTTTTCTGGAACGCTACACCGGCAAGCACTACCCCGCCGGGGATTTTCTGGACGAAAGCGGCCGCGTGGTCGGCAAACACCGTGGTGCGGTGTGCTACACGCTGGGACAGCGCAAGGGGCTGGGTCTGGCCATGGGCGCGCCGGTGTACGTCTGCGGAAAGGATATGGAGAAGAACACCGTCACGGTGGGGCCGAATGAGGCGCTGTTTTCCTCCGCGCTGCGGGGAAACAACTGGGTCTGGTATCCCTTCCCAGAGCTGACCGAACCAGTCAGGGTGACGGTCAAGACCCGCCACAGCCAGACGGAACAGCCCGGAACCATTTACCCCGAAGCGGACGGCTTTGCCCGGGTGGAATTCGACGCCTCTCAGCGCGCTGTCACCCCCGGTCAGGCGGTGGTGGTGTATCAGGGCGATCTGGTGGTCGGCGGAGGCACCATCACGGAAGCAATCCGATAAAGTTTACGCTGCCATCCCCGATTGGGAGATGGCAGCGTATTTGTTATTTTTTGTACTTCTTGTCGGGTCTGTAGACGCTCCATGCCAGCCCGCCGAAAACGGCGGCGCAGGCGAGGCTGATCTTCCAGCCAAGGCTGAACGCGGCGTTGTGATACATCAGGCGAACGGTGTGGACGCCCTTCGTCAGATTCACGGCCACCATGCAGTCCCCTACCAGTTTGATCTCGGCAGGCTTGCCGTCCACCTTGACGCTCCAGTTTCCGTTTTGCGGAACGGAGGTATACAGCAGGCCGTCCCGGTCGCAGTCGATGGTTCCCTCCACCAGCGTGGAGCGGAACTTCGTCAGATTCAGCTGGGACGCCGACAGAATTTCATAGCCCCGCGCGAACCGCTCCCCGTTGAGAACGGCGGCGCTGACAGTCATGGTGCTGCTCTCGTCCCTGTCGCACTCGATGCGGATGTCCACCGTATCTCCGGTCTTCACATCCCCTACCGCGATCATCTGGGACAGGCTGATGGTCTCCTTGTAAAGCTCCACGCCATTGACGCTGACGTAGAAATCGTTCCGCTTGGGCAGATTCAGGTGGACGCACACAAAGCCGTCCCGGTCGGCGGTGTAGGTATAAGTCACGTTCGCGCCGGAAACACAGTCGGAATACTTACAGTAGCCGGTGGAATTGCTTTCCGTGATGTTCGCACCGTTGCCGGTGATGGTCAGATTCTCGCCCTGAAGCTTGTGCCAGACCTCCTCGTCAATGCCCGTGGCGGCAGTGAACAGGTCGTTCTGGAACTGGAACGTTCCGCTGCTGGCGGAAAAGTCCAGTTCCGCCAGCGCCGGCTCCGTCAGGAAGCCCAGCGGCAGATACGCGGTATTGACCAGCAAGGACGCCACGCCGAAGCGGTTCACCTCGTCGAAATAGGTGCTGGACTTGTCCTTCCCGTCCCGCTCAATCATATACTTGATGCCCAGAAACAGGTTCGCCACCGGGGAGCTTTCCTCGAAGCAGTAGCGGTTATAGGTGTTCTTCGCGCCGTAGCCCAGCGCCCGCATGAACTCCGTGACTTTGACATTGGCGGAACTGGTAAAGGCGGAAATGCCGTTGTAGCCGTTGAGAGCACCGTCGTTCAGGGTCTGGGAATGGGTGGTCTCCGCCCGGAAAAAGAGGTTATCGTCCTCCCGCTCGTACATATAGCGGATGACGGAGGCAGTGTAGGTGGTTCCCTTTGGATAATTGGACACACCCGTACCCGTGAAATACAGTCCAAAGCACACCAGCGTGGAGATCAGCTCCACGCCCATGACGGACAGCGCCAATATCCGAATCCGGGCACGCTGACGGTTCCGCTTGGCGCGGGCGCGCATTTTCTGACGCTCCGTGGTTCCCTCCGGCACTTCCAGCTGACCGTAGAGCATGACGGTGAGATACAGCACCAGAAAAATCAGATTATATATAAAGTAGAGAGGGATTTGCAGCGTCAGGCTGCCCAGCTCCAGCGGCACGGTCTCGAACAGCTCATTGGAGCAGGCCAGCACCCCCGCAGTCAGCGCCCCGGCGATCACGATCTGCACCGGGCGGAACTTCCTGCGCATCAACCATGCGCGGTAGGCCATGTACAGCACCACGAAGCTGTACAGGAAGCTGAACCGATAGGGGATCATATTGGTAAAATGGAAGCCGTGCCAGATGAAATCCAGCTGCCGGATGATGAAGCTCACGTTGAAAAACAGCAGCAGGATCACGGCGCAGCACTTGTCCCTGCGCTTGACGTCCTTCGCCATGAGATACAGGAACATCAGCAGGATGCTGAAAATGCCGCAGTAAAGATTGGGCAGTCCTTCCTTGAAGGTCGGCTCGATGCTGCCGCCCATGTTCCCCGCCACCTGCCGCATGGCGTCCAGAAGCCCCTTGATGGTGTTCTCCTTGGCGATGTTCAGCCGGAAGCCGGTGGGGAAATTGTTCACGCTGGACTGGGTAGTCTGCAGGGCCGACAGCGCCGGGAAAGTCAGAATGGCAGTCATTCCCAGCGCCAGCAGGGAAAACAGGGCGATTCTCCCAAAATCCGCAAACAGCTTCTTCCACCCGCCCCAGCGGCAGATCTCATACACGAAAAACAGCAGGAAAACGAAAATGCAGGTAAAGAACCCGATATAATAATTGGAATAGACGGACAGGAACAGCGTAATCGTATAGAGGAAAAACTTTTTCTCCTTCAGCAGGCACACCGTTCCCAGCGCCACCAGCGGCAGCAGGGCGAAGGTATCCAGCCACATCACATTCCACTGATACCCCAGCGCCCACGCGCACAGCCCGTAAAAACCGCCGAACACCGCAATGGACGCATCGTTCTTGCCGAACAGCTTTTTCAGGAAAATGGCGAAAAACATCCCCGCGAATCCCAGCTTCACCGGCACCAGCAGAGAGAAAAACTCCAGCAGCCAGCCCTCCGGCACCAGAACGCTGAGCAGGTTCAGCGGCGACGCCAGATAATAGGAGATCAGCCCCAGATAATCCATCCCCATGCCGATGCTCCATGTGTACAGCAGCCCGCTCCCGCTGCGGAGAGCACGGCGGAACGCCACGAAGAAGGGATAATACTGGTGGTACATATCCGAATACAGCATGGAATACTTACCGAACGGCTCGTATTGGCTGATAAGCATGACAAACAGCATTCCCATGCAGGGAATGGCAAAGGCCAACGCCGTATAATTCCAATGAAATTTTCTGCCGGTTCGCTTCACAGGGACTCCCCCTCAACAATCTGAATCGTAAAGTGTATTGTATCACGAATTTTCTCAAGGGTAAAGCACCCTGATGATTTATTTTCCCGTACAAAGAAATTCTTAAACAGAAAATCGCCCCGCCGCTTTGATGGGCAGTCATAAAACAGCGAATGGAGCGTATCGGTACAGATACGCTCCATTTCTTGTGCCAAAATGCGTACACCCCCTTGGCTTGCCCTTTGGGCGAGCTGTCACCGTAGGTGACTGAGAGGGCCTTGCATCCTAGTATACCCTCTCCGTCCTCGCTGGCTCGGCCGCCTCTCCCATAGGGAGAGGCAAGGGGTGCTCGCATGAATCTGCTTTACACAATACAAAGGGCAGGCACGGCAGATTATACCGCCGTGCCTGTTAACCGTCTAATACCCCCCGCCGCTTTGCAGCAGCGGGGCAAAAGCCTTATCGATCGTCCAGATCGTCATCGTCGTCATGGTCGCCGGTGGTTGCGATCTCGCCGTAGCGAACCCGGCGCTTCAGCTTCATTTCCTCCACCTGCTTGTGGATCAGTTCCTTGACAAAGAGCGGGTTCTTCACGTTTTTCAGCACCAGCGTGGGCGTGGTTCTGTCGGAGGACAGCACTGTGACCGTTCCCACGCCGAACAGGCGCTGCCACAGATTGCGTCTGGTATCGATGTCCCGCACCCGGTAAAGAAGGACTTCATCGTCCTTGATGTTCAGAAATCCCTGGGACAGGAACAGCCGATCCTCGGACAACTGATAGCGGGTAAAGGACAGGGGCATCCCCAGATGACGCTTGCGGTCTTTCCAAAGGTATTCAATGGTAATGGACACTGTGCATTCCTCCCTTTTTTCTTTAGTTTACCTCTGCAAACGGGGAATGTCAAGAAAGGAATGCCGGAACGCCCACATTTTCGCCTACAGAATCAAACAGATCAGCCCCGTCGCGCCCTCGTTGACGATTCTTGTCAGTGTTCCCCGGAACTTGCCCCTGACTTCCTCCGGCATTCCCAGCAGCTTCGTGGTCAGCCCCTCCTGAATCAGGTCGTACACGGATTTTCCGAAAATGTTGCTCTGCCACAGCTTTTCCGGGTCTTCGCCCATGAGGGAATTGACCAGATCCTGAGACTGCTTTTCGTCTCCCACCATGGGGTTGATCTCCGTGTCAATGTCCACACGTACCATGTGAATGGAGGGCGCGCCCGCTTTCAGCTTCACGCCGTAAGCGCCGCCCTTGCGGATGATCTCCGGCGTTTCCAGCTTCATTTCCTCTGCCGCGGGCATCACCACGCCGTAGCCCGTCGCCCGGACGGCGGAAAGGGCATCGGAGATCTTGTCGTATTCCTGCTTGATTTGGGACAGCTCGGTGAGCAGCTGCAATAGCTGGGCGTCGCTTCGGATGGGCATTCCCGCCCGGGCGCTCAGGATCTCGTAGAACAGCGCCTCCGGGAACACGATGGCGCAGATCACGCTGCCGCTGCCCAAATCCACACTGCGCAGGCTGTAGTCCTGCACCTGGGGCAGCTCCCGCAGTCCGGCTAGCACCCCTTCCGCCTGACCCAGCGTGTGAATTTCCTCGGCCATTTGGAGAAGCGCCTGATACAGCGCCGCCTTCACGGGATGCTCCGGCTCCAGCGCGTCCATCCACCGGGGGAGATGCACCCGCAGCTCGCTCATGGGGAAGGTGTACAGCAGCGCCTTCATGAGCTTGCCGATACCCTCGGCGTCCAGCGCCTGACAGTCCGCCACGATGGGCTCCAGACCGAAGGCGCTTTGCAGATACGCCTTCACTTCCCCCGCCGCCTCCCCCGCCGGGTTGCGGGAGTTGACGATCACGAGGAAGGGTTTTCCCGTTTTCTGCATGTCGGTGATGGCCCGTTTTTCCGCCTGTACGTAATCCTCCCGGGGAATTTCCGTAATGGTGCCGTCGGTGGTCACCACAATGCCGATGGAGCAGTGCCCCTCCATGACCTTTTTCGTCCCCAGCTCCGCCGCTTCCGTCATGGGAATCTCGTGGTCGTACCAGGGGGTGGTCACCATCCGGGGCACGCCGTCTTCCTCCGCGCCCACCGCGCCGTCCACCATGTAGCCCACGGAGTCGATCAGCCGCACTCGCAGCTTCGTCACGCCATCGGGGGAAATCTCCACCGCTTCCTCGGGGACGAACTTCGGCTCCGAAGTCATGATGGTCTTCCCGGAACCGCTCTGGGGCAGCTCATCTCTGGCGCGCTCCTTGCGATAGGGGTCGGAGATGCCGGGAATCACCAGCTCCTCCATAATCCGTTTGATGAGGGTCGATTTTCCGGTACGCACCGGCCCGACCACGCCCACATAAATATTGCCGCCGGTTCTGGCAGCAATGTCCGCATAAATTTGATCCATAGCCAGCCTCCTTCTCGGCAGGAGAAAGGCTCCTGCCATGGGTTTGGAACAGAGTATGTCCCGAGAAGAATAAAAATGCTTCGGCCACTGGAATTTCTGATTGCGGAATTTTGTTGTTATGTCAACCGGCAATGTCAAAAAAATGCCGCCTTATAAAAAAAGCGGCTTCTGATTACCCTGATTCAAAGGCATTGGTCGTCCGGCGAGGGGACATATTCCAATATCTCGTCCACCTTGCAGCCGAGGATCCGGCATAGATCGTTCAGGGTCGTTGTGGTGATCGGCTTGTTTTTGCGCAGCTTGTCGATGGTGGAGCTGGATATATGATGATCTTTTATGAGCGTATACGTGGTTTTAGACGATTTTTTCAGGGTTTTCCAGAAGGGGTCGTAAACAATCACACTATTGCGTCTCCTTTATTTGGTTACGGTTTCCAGTTGCAGTCTTTTTATTTTAGGTTATAATTTTTTACTTGACTATAGTCGTTAAAAAGACTATAATGACCGTGGATAGGCGAATGTAATACCACTCGTCCCAAAATTTACTCCAATGGAGGTAGAACGCAATGAAAAAACTGTTCGCATTGCTGCTGGTTCTGGTCATGGTGATTGCCATTGTGCCGGCAGCAGCCGCCGCCGAAGTGGAAGGCACCCCCTCCGCTGTGGCAGGTCAGGAAACTCCCGGCGACCCTAAGGGCGACGAAAACCCTGGGAACCCCGAGAATCCCGGAACCCCTGAGAATCCCGGTAATCCCGAGAACCCCGAAAACCCTAAGAACCCCGGTGACCCCGAGAATCCTGAGAACCCCGGTGACCCCGAGAACCCCGGCAACCCCGAGAATCCCGATACTCCCGCAACCTGCAAGCATGAGCACACCAGCTGGATAGTCGATGACCAATCGCATGCCGAATACTGCGACGACTGCAACAAAACAATCTCTGCTTACGAACCGCACACTTATGACAGCACGCATCACTGCACCGTGTGCGGCAGACCGGAGCCGAATCCGGAATGCGCGCATAAAAACATAGCCTACTCCCCTGCCGGAAGTGAAGGCCATGTCAAATACTGCTCTGACTGTTTTGCCGATCTCAGTGACATAGAACCCCATCACAGAGTTGGGAACGTATGCGATCTCTGCGGCTTTGACAAATTTGATTGCAGCCATGAACATACAGTCTGGAGTTATAATGACAACTATCACCATCTTCTCTGCAAAGATTGTAATACCATTATTGACGACGGTGAGCATGTTGGTATGAACGACGGCATCTGCGACAAGTGCGGATTCAAAACAAACGCTGAACATCATTTCCTGCCCGGCTCTCACGATTGCACAGACCCCGGCTGCAATTATCGATCCTTCTGTTCTGATCCGAACGGTGACGGCAAATGCGATACCTGCGGCGCCTCCGGCCATTTTGGAGATGTCATCTGGAAAGACCTTGACGACAACTCCCATGAGGCCATCTGTTCGGAGTGCAAGGAATCCATGTGGACAGCATCCCATTATGACGACGACAACGACGGTAAGTGTGACGCCTGCGGTCACAAGATGTCCGGCACTACCGGCGGCGGTACCACCGGCGGTAAAGAGAACACCGGCCTTGACAAAGTCCCCAAGACCGGCGACGTGATGGCTCCCGTGGCCATTCTGTCCGGCCTGATGAGCGTTGCGGCTGTTTTCACCAGGAAGCGCTTCTTCTAAAGAATCTCTAACCCCAACCACGGCGGTGACGGTACTCCCGTCACCGCCTTTTCTGAGGATGATTTACCATGACCAACCAAAACAATGGAAAATACCTCCCCCGAGACCGAAAGGGGCGGAAAAATTCTCCCGTTTCCCGAATTCTTCTCGTCGTCGCGCTGGTATCGGCGCTGATTTTCGGCGTGACGGTGTTTATTGCCCTGCGCAACCAGATTGCCCTGAAGCGGATGGCCGCGGAGGCTGCCCAAGAAACCACACAGGCATCCACCGCCGCCCTGACAGAGCCAACCGTCCCCGTCCAGACCCAGTCCACTGTCGTCCCGCCCATCACCGCCGCGACCACGCCGCCCACAGAGCCGCGGGAAATCCTTCCCCGCTTTCTGGAGCTGTACCAGAAAAATCCCGATCTTGCGGGCTGGCTTACCATTCCGGGAACCAGAATCGACTACCCCGTCATGTACTCCCCCGACGAACCGGAGCGGTATCTCCACGCCAATTTTGAGGTTAGCTACAGCTTCGCCGGGCTTCCCTTCATTGACGCAGCCTGCGACCCGGAAAGCGGCAACCGCATCATCTATGCCCACAACATGCTGGACGGCAGCATGTTCCGCACGCTGCTGAAATACCAGCAGAAGGATTTCTGGCAGCGCAATCCGGTGATTTCCTTCAACACCCTTTACGAAGAACAGGAATATGAGGTCGTGGCCGCCTTTTACGACAAGGTCTACAAAAAGAGCGACACAAATTTCAAATTCTACCAGTTTTATGACACCTCTGACCAGAGCAGCTTCGACGAGGCCATGGCCTATTATCGGGAACATGCGCTCTACGACACCGGTGTCACCGCCCAGTGCGGCGACCTGTTTCTTACTCTGGTCACCTGCGCCTACCAGACGGAGAACGGCCGGTTCGTGGTCGTCGCCCGAAAAAAGTGACCGTCCCTCCGCGCCTCGGCCGTCCGGGAGAAATACCCGCGAAAACATATATTTTTTGTGAAAAAATCATTTGACAAATGACGCAAAAGCCTATATAATATCTAGGCACGACTGTGAGAAGGGGGAAAAGTATGCTGCTGGGGCTTTCCAAAATCATTGACAGTCCGGGCGCGTCAGTCACCTTTTCCACAACCGTTGACCTGAGTGATCTTTGTTACGGTGTCAGCTACCCTGTGTCCGAGCCGGTCGCGGCAGAGGGCACGGTGCGGAACACCGCGGGCGTTCTTGTGATGACCGGTGAGATCTCCACCTGCATCCACGGCACCTGCGACCGATGCGCCAGAGATTTTAGCCGGGAAGTCCGCTTCCCCATCGATGTGGTTCTGGTGACGGAATTGGCCGACGAAGAGAACGAAGACGAGTGGGTATTCCCTCTGGAGGGAGACAGCGCCGATCTGGACGATATTGTACGGACGGTTTTCGTCCTGAGTCTGGATTCCAAGCTGCTGTGCAAGGAGGACTGCAAAGGCATTTGCCAGCGCTGCGGCAAAAACCTGAACGACGGCCCCTGCAGCTGCCAGAAGGAGCTTGATCCCCGATTTGCTGCTTTGAAGCAGCTTCTTGAGAAGTAAGTCCAAAATGAATGCTGTAAAAAGCAGTTTGACCAAGGAGGTGTCACCATGGCTGTTCCTAAGTGTAAAGTGTCCAAGGCCCGCCGCGATAAGCGCCGTGGCTCCAACTGGAAGCTGTCCGCTCCCAGCGTAGCGGTTTGCCCCAAGTGCGGCGAGCCCGTCATGCCCCACAGAGCCTGCAAGGCTTGCGGTACCTACAATGGCCGTCAGGTCGTGGCTGTCGAGGCTGAGTAAGCCAAAAAGCGGAAAGCAGAGGAAGGTGCGTCGCGCCTTCCTCTTTTTCCATGCTATTTTGCGTGTTCCAAAAGCAATATTCACCAAAATCGCTCTGTTAAATTTGTATGAATCCACTTTTTTGCATTGCTTTTGCAGGAAAGATGTGTCATAATAAACTGGATAATCCGTCATATGGAAAGGAAGTGTTACCATGGCAAAACCTCTGGTCGCCATTGTCGGGCGGCCCAATGTGGGCAAATCCATGCTTTTCAATAAACTCACAGGGCAGCGCACCTCCATCGTAGAGGACACCCCCGGCGTCACCCGGGACAGAATTTACGGCAGCTGCGAATGGTGCGGGCGCACCTTCTCTCTGGTGGACACCGGCGGCATCGAGCCGGGTACGGACAGCGAGATGCTCAAATTCATGCGCCGTCAGGCGGAGATCGGCATTGAGCTGGCCGACGCCGTCATCATGGTGGTAGACGTGCATTCCGGCGTCACCGCCGCCGATCAGGACGTGGCCACCATGCTGCGCAAATCCGGCAAGCCCATTGCGCTCGCCGTGAACAAGTGCGACTCCGTCGGCCCCGTGAATCCCGATGTGTACGAGTTTTACAGTCTCGGCATCGGCGACCTGTTTGAGACCTCCGCCATCCACGGCCACGGTACCGGCGATCTGCTGGACTGGGTTCTGGAAAACATCCCGGAGGATTCCGGCGAGGAGGAGGACAGCGACGTTATCAAGGTCGCCATCGTGGGCAAGCCCAACGTAGGCAAGTCCAGCCTGTTAAACCGTATTCTCGGCGAGGAACGGGTCATCGTCTCCGACGTGGCAGGCACCACCCGGGACGCCATCGACTCCTATTTTGAAAACGAAACCGGAAAATACTGCTTCATCGACACCGCCGGTATGCGCCGGAAGAGCAAGGTGGACGACGCCATCGAAAAATATTCCAATATGCGCTCCATCAGCGCCATCGACCGGGCGGACGTATGTCTGATTCTCATTGACGCCAACGATGGCGTTACCGAGCAGGACACCAAGATCGCCGGTCTTGTCCACGAAGCGGGCAAAGCCGCCGTTATCGTGGTCAACAAATGGGACGCGGTGGAGAACAAGGAAACCAACACCATGCGGGATATGGAGGCAAAAGTCCGTCAGGGCCTCAGCTACATGCTCTACGCCCCGGTGCTGTTCCTCTCCGCTCTCACCGGCCAGCGGGTGGACAGGCTCTTTCAGGTCATTCAGGACGTTCACGCCCAGAATACCAGCCGCATCACCACCGGCGCGCTGAACAGCGTCCTCGCCGACGCCACCGCCCGGGTGCAGCCGCCTACGGATAAGGGTCGCCGCCTGAAGATTTTCTACATGACCCAGGCCAGCACCAAGCCGCCCCATTTCGTCATTTTCTGCAACGACGCCCGGCTGTTCCACTTCTCCTATCAGCGCTATCTGGAAAACCAGATCCGGGAGGTCTTCGGCCTGAACGGTACTCCCATCCGCATCACCATCCGGCAGCGGGGGGACAAGGAGGACGAATGATGCTCCAGAGAATTCTTATTACCGCCCTTGTCTCCTATTTTCTCGGCAACCATAACGGCGCCATCTGCGTCAGCGCCATGCTCCACGACGACGTGCGCAGCCATGGCAGCGGCAACGCGGGGCTGACCAATTTCATCCGCAGCTATGGCGCGGGGCGCTCCGCGATGGTCATTGCCATCGACGTCGGCAAGGCCGTCCTCGCCTGTCTGCTGGGCGCTCTTGTGTTCGAGCCTTACGGTCTGCGCCTGGAAGGCATGACCCTTGCAGGCGTCTGCGTGATGCTGGGACATGACTTCCCCGCCTTGCAGGGCTTCCGGGGCGGCAAGGGCATTTTAAGCGGCTGGTTCATCGCGTGGACGATCGACTGGCGCATCGGGCTGCTCATCGGCGTTGTTTTCTTCGTGACCTATCTCATCACGAAGTACGTCTCTCTGGGCAGCGTGCTGGCCTCCATCACCTTCGCCGTCGGCTTTGTCGTCTTTCAGCATGACCACGTGTACGTTATGGCCGGGGGCATTTTCATGGGCGCGCTGTGCGTGTTCATGCACCGGGCAAATATCCTCCGCCTGATTCACGGCGAGGAACGGAAAACCAATCTCTTTGGGAAAGGAAGCAAATCATGAAAGCAGCAGTAGTTGGCAGCGGCGCCTGGGGCACCGCTCTGGCCGTCCGTCTGTGCAAAAACGGTCACGACGTGACCATGTGGACGTATGAAAAGGACAAGATTCCGGAAATGCTGGAAACCCATCACAATCCCCGCCTTCCCGCGGCGGTATTGCCGGAAGCCTTAAAAATCAGCGGCGATTACGATTGCGTCAGGAGCTGCAAGCTGGTGGTCATGGCAACGCCCTCCTTCCCCCTGCGCGCCGTCAGCCGGGGCGTGGCTCCTTATATTGACGAAGATGCCGTGGTGGTCTCCGTCACCAAGGGCTTGGAGCAGGGCACCCATCTGCGCATGAGTCAGGTGGTCGCGCAGGAGACCGGCAAGAACGTCGTCGCCCTCACCGGCCCCAGCCACGCCGAGGAGGTCTGCATCAATCTTCCCACCGGTCTGCTGGCTGCCAGCACCGATCAGGCGCTTGCGGAATTCGTGCAGGACGCCTTCATGGCGGACACCCTCCGGGTGTACACCAGCCCCGACCCTGTGGGCGCGGAGCTGGGTGCGGCGCTGAAAAACGTCATTGCCCTGTGCGCCGGTATCACCGACGGTCTTGGCTTCGGCGACAACGCCAAGGCCATGCTCATGACCCGTGGCCTGACGGAGACAGCCCGTCTGGGCGTGGCGCTGGGTGCGAAAAAGGAGACCTTCGCCGGGCTTGCCGGTGTGGGCGACCTGATCGTCACCTGCACCTCCATGCACTCCCGCAATCGCCGGGCAGGCATTCTCATCGGTCAGGGCAAAGACCCCCAGGCCGCCATGAAGGAGGTCGGCGCGGTGGTGGAGGGCTATTATGCCGCCAAATCCGCCTATGAGCTGGGCAAGGCAAAGGGCATTGATATGCCCATCACCGACGCCGCCTACAAGGTGCTCTACGAGGGCGCAGACGTGAAGGGCGCCGTTCAGGCGCTTCTCTCCCGCCAGCGCAAATCCGAATCCGAGGACGCGGGCTGGCAATAACTGCATACGGAAAACGGCATCCCGGGCAATGTCACTAAGGAGTACGAATATATGAGAAAAGCAGCTATTTCTTCCATTATTGCTATTATCTTAGGATACCTTGGCACTGTATTTGGAGCCGAAATAATGAATTGGCCTCAGCTTGGTTCAATTCTTGCAATTGTTGTAATGGGGTCTGCAATCATTACCTCTTTGGAAAAGGGCAAATAATTGCTTGGCAACATCCTGTTTAAATTTATTCTCTTGGAGTCTGTTTTTAGAGAAATTAAAATATGTTACAGGTTTTTCCCACAGGGTAAAGATATGTGTGACATGTTGCTTTTGTTAAAAAAGCGGAGATTCGTACAAAAGGTGGAAATGGTATGATGGATAAATACAAAATACTTAATCGGGATGCTATTAAGTATATTGCTATGTTTTTAATGTTGTTGAATCATATATCAACGATTTTTATGAAGTCAGGAAAATTATGGTCAGAGCTTTTTATAGATTTGGGATATTTTACAGCAATTGTAATGTGTTACTTTCTTGTTGAAGGATATCAATATACGCATTCAAAAAAGAACTATGCAATCAGATTGTTAATTTTTGCTTTGATCTCTGAATTTCCATATTGTTTTGCTTTTACGGAAAGTGGAATATTGGAATTTCAAGGACTTAATATGCTATTTACCCTATTAATTTGTTTTTGTATTCTGACTGTAGTTGAAAAAGTGTCAAATATAGTTTTAAAAATCATCTGTGTGTTAGGGTTGATTCTGC
>ERZ772875.1259-NODE-1259-length-24098-cov-7.925800_pt1 | contig 24098 bp, 30 predicted proteins | sample MGYA00580585_ERZ772875 | MGnify/ENA primary metagenome ERZ772875 (study PRJEB29015, sample SAMEA2737736) | human gut metagenome | biome: human gut; feature: human-associated habitat; material: faeces | place: China | collected 2012 ... | reverse complement strand
TCTTGAGCAGCTTGAGCATGGGCTCGGAGGCCGCCTTCGGGGTCTGCATCAGATAAGCGGTCGCGGTTTTGATATCCTTGCCGCGGATGAGGTCGCAAAGAATGACGACCTTACGCGGAGAGATCCGCAGATATTTCAGATAAGCTCTTGCTTCCATTGTTCTGGCGTCCTCCTTCATTAAGAATTGGTGGTCTTGCTGCCGGAGTGACCACGGAACGTTCTGGTGGGAACGAATTCGCCCAGCTTGTGGCCGACCATGTCCTCGGTGATGTAGACCGGCACATGACGGCGGCCGTCATGCACAGCAATCGTGTGACCGACGAAGGAGGGGAAAATGGTAGATGCGCGGGACCAGGTCTTGAGGACCTTCTTTTCGCCGTTCTTGTTGAGCTCTTCCACGCGCTTGAACAGCTCGGGTGCTACAAACGGGCCTTTCTTGATGCTTCTGCTCATTTCATATCCTCCTTACTTCGCATTTCTGCGCTTAAAGATATACTTGTTCGTGCGGTTCTTGGCCTTGCGCGTCTTCAGACCCATCGCCGGCTTGCCCCACGGGGTCATAGGACCGGGATGACCGACAGGGCTCTTGCCTTCGCCGCCGCCGTGCGGGTGATCGTTCGGGTTCATGACAGAACCGCGGACGGTCGGGCGGATACCCATATGACGGGTACGGCCAGCTTTGCCGATGTGGACGTTCTCATGATCAAGGTTACCGACCTGGCCGATGACTGCGGTGCAGTTCATGCGGACCAGACGAACTTCGCCGGAGGGCAGACGGACCTGCGCAAGCTCTGCGTCCTTCGCCATCAGCTGCGCGGCAGCACCGGCGGAGCGGACGAGCTGCGCGCCGCGGCCCGGATACAGCTCAATGTTGTGGATGATGGTACCAACAGGGATGTTGGCGATCGGCAGGCAGTTGCCGGGCTTGATATCGGCGGAAGCGGAGGAGACGACGGTGTCGCCAGCCTTCAGGCCGACGGGCGCGAGGATGTAGCGGAGCTCGCCGTCCTCATACTTCACCAGAGCGATGAATGCGCTGCGGTTGGGGTCGTACTCGAGGCGCTGCACAACTGCGGGCATTTCCATCTTGTCACGGCGGAAGTCGATGATGCGGTACTTGCGCTTGTTGCCGCCGCCGCGATGACGAACGGTGATTCTGCCGTAGCTGTTGCGGCCGGCGTTCTTCTTGACGGTCTGCAGCAGGCTGGGTACGGGCTTTGCCTTCTTATCTACGCCATCGAAAGCGGAAACGGTCATGTTTCTTCTCGACGGGGTATACGGCTTAAAAGATTTAATCGCCATATTGCGTTTACACTCCTTCTAAGAATTCAATTAGACCATGCCTTCGAAGAACTCGATGGTCTTGGAATCGGCGGTCAGCTTGACCATAGCCTTTTTCCAGTTGGCGCGGCGGCCAGAGGTCACGCCCTGGCGCTTGGCCTTGCCTTCCATGCGGATGGTGTTGACCTTTTCGACCTTGACACCGAAGATCTGCTCGATGGCCTTCTTGATCTCGCTCTTGTTGGCATCGATGGCGACCTGGAAGACGTACTTCTTCGCTTCGGTCTGTTCCATGGACTGTTCGGTGATAACGGGCTTGATGATGATGTCGTATGCGGTCTTCATTATGCGAACACCTCCTCGATCTTAGCAAGAGCAGCCTGGTCGACGACCAGCTTCTTGGCGTTCAGGATGTCGTAGACGTTGATGAGGTTGGCGAAGGTCACCATAACGCCGGGGATGTTGGCAGCGCTCTTGACGACGAGCTCGTCGTTTTCAGCGGTGACAACCAGAGCCTTGCAGTCGGCGTTGACAGCCTTCAGGAAGCTCTTGAAGCTCTTGGTCTTGATCTCGCCCATCTTGATGGAGTCGATGACGACCAGGTTCTCTTCCTGTGCCTTGGCGCTGAGGACGGACTTCATAGCCAGTCTCTTGACCTTCTTGTTGAGGGTGTAGCTGTAGTCGCGGGGCTTGGGGGCAAACACGATGCCGCCGTGGTACCACTGCGGAGCGCGGATGGAGCCCTGACGAGCGCGGCCGGTGCCCTTCTGGCGCCACGGCTTGATGCCGCCGCCGGAGACTTCTGCACGGGTCAGAGCGCTCTGCGTGCCCTGACGGCAGTTGGCGAGGTGGTTCTTCACTACGTCGTGCACAACAGCCTCGTTGGGCTCAATGCCGAAAATAGCCTCAGAGAGCTCGATCTCGCCGACCTGCTTTCCAGCCATATCAAAAACTTTCGTCTGCATGATTTACTCTCCTCTCTTAGCGGTTTCTTGCCGAAGCCTTCTGCGGGTTGGTACGCGCGGAAGCCTTCTGCGGGTTGATGCTGGCGTTTGCAGCAGCGCCCTTTGCCTTGAAGTTCTTGACCGTGTTCTTCAGATACACGATACCGCCCTTCGGGCCGGGGATCGCGCCGCGGACAACGATCATGTTGAGCTCTTCGTCGACCTTGACGATGTCGAGGTTCTCAACCGTGACCTGCTCCACGCCCATCTGGCCTGCGCCGTTGTGACCCTTGAAGATCCGGCTCGGAGAAGAGGTCGGGCCCATGGAACCGGCCTGACGATGGACCGGGCCGCCGCCGTGGGTCATCGGGGTGCGATGGCCGCCGCAGCGCTTGACCGGGCCTTCATAGCCGTGGCCCTTGCTGATGCCGGTGACGTCGATCTTGTCGCCGACTGTGAAAACGCTTGCCTTGACCTCGTCGCCGACGTTCATCTCAGCAGCCTTTTCAATCTTGAATTCCTTCAGGTGCTTCTTGAGGGCAGTGCCTGCCTTCTTCAGGTGACCTGCTTCCGGCTTGGTCAGCTTGGATTCCTTGACATCCTCAAAGCCCAGCTGAACCGCATTGTAGCCGTCTTTTTCGGTGGTCTTCTTCTGCGTGACGACGCAGGGGCCTGCCTCGATGACAGTTACCGGAACGACCTTGCCGCTCTCATCGAAAATCTGGGTCATACCCACTTTTTTGCCGATGATCGCTTTCTGCATTTTCATGTGATTTCCTCCTAATTTAAGGTTATTGGTTGACAAACATGCGCATTGGGACGCCTTGGTTTATCAACATGACCCGTCCGTCCTCTATTCGACGAACCGTGGCGGGCTGCCGTAATTATAATGTATACGGTAATTACAGCTTTATCTCAATCTCAACGCCAGCGGGAAGGTCGAGGCTCATCAGAGCTTCCACGGTCTTCTGGTTGGGGTTGAGAATATCGATCAGTCTCTTGTGGGTTCTGCGCTCGAACTGCTCACGGGAATCCTTGTACTTATGAACAGCGCGAAGAATGGTGACGACCTCTTTCTTGGTCGGCAGCGGGATGGGGCCGGAAACGGAAGCGCCGTTGCGCTTTGCGGTTTCCACGATTTTCTCGCAGCTCGCGTCGATGAGCTGATGATCGTAAGCCTTCAGGCGAATTCTGATCATTTCCTGGTTTGCCATTGTTGTGTTTCCTCCTTGAATCACGTACTCAGTTGTTTCTGTAAGCCGCTGGGTACGGTCGAGAATCGCTGTACGCTAAGCCGTGCGTATCATTCCGCACCATGAAAAAAGACCGACGTTGTCGGCCTTGCTCCACTGCGGCGATATACGCTGTAGCAGGATCCTCAGCCGCCCGATGACCGGACATACTCCGCAGAAGTTACCGCCTCAGGCGCAATCTCCTGCATCATCGCAAGTGACACGCACGGTCGCGTTGAAACCGCTTCCCACGCGCGCTCATATATAATATAATAAAACCCCCTTGGTGTCAAGGGGGTTTTCCGATATTTTTGATAGATTTTCGCTGAATTATCAGAGCATTTTCTTATGTTTCATGCGCAATTTGACGGAATTAGTAAGCGACGCCCCAGTAGATCATCTTCTTGGCCGGCTTGCCGCAGATCGGGCAGACGTCATCGAGGTGCTCCTGGTGAAGCGGCATGCAGCGGGACGACATGCCGCCTTCTTCCTTCATCTTAAGCTCGCACTCGAGCTCACCGCACCACATCGTCTTGATGAAGCCGCCGTTCTCCGCCTGAAGCTTCTTGGCTTCCTCGAGAGAATGCGCCTCAAAGACGTGGTTGTCGAGGTTCTGCTTGGCCTTTTCAAACATGCCCTTCTGCACGAGCTCGAGCTGCTCTTTGACCGCCGCCTCGAGGTTCTCCAGGGACACGACCGTCTTCTCGCCGTCGTTACGCCGCACGAGCACGCACTGTCCGGCCTCAATGTCTCTCGGGCCAAGCTCGAGTCTGAGCGGCACGCCCTTCATCTCGTACTGCGCGCACTTCCAGCCCATGGAGTTGTCCGACTCGTCCATCTTCACGCGAAGTCCCGCGGCGATCAGGCGCTCCTTGACCTTGGAGGCAGCATCCAGAACGCCTTCCTTATGCATCGCGACCGGAAGAATGACGACCTGCGTCGGCGCGATCTTGGGCGGCAGCACCAGGCCGTTGTTATCGCCGTGCGCCATGATGACCGCGCCGATCATGCGTGTCGTCGAGCCCCACGAGGTCTGGAACGGATACTGGAGTTTATTGTCGCGGCCGGTAAAGGTCACGTTATAGGCTCTCGAGAATTTGTCACCGAAATAATGGCTCGTTGCGCCCTGCAGTGCCTTGTGGTCCTTCATCAGGCACTCGACGGTATACGTCGCCTCCGCGCCGGCGAACTTTTCCTTCTCGGTCTTCTGGCCGGGAACGACCGGAATGGCCAGCACATTTTCAAAGAAGTCGGCGTAGCACTTGAGCTGCTGCTCGGTCTCATGGATGGCCTCCTCGGCAGTCTCATGAATTGTGTGGCCCTCCTGCCACCAGAACTCGCGCGAGCGCAGGAACGGCCGTGTCGTCTTTTCCCAGCGGATGACGGAGCACCACTGGTTGTAGAGCATCGGAAGCTCGCGGTAGGTCTGCAAAACGCGCGACCAGTGGTCGCAGAACATCGTCTCGGACGTGGGCCGGAACGCCAGCCGCTCCTCTAACTTCTCGCTGCCGCCCATCGTGACCCATGCGACCTCGGGGGCAAAGCCGTTGACGAGTTCGCCCTCTTTTTTGAGCAGGCTCTCCGGAATCAGAACCGGCATCGCCACGTTCTCATGGCCGGTCTTCTTGAACTCCGCGTCCATGATCGACTGGATATTCTCCCAGATCGCGTAGCCATACGGGCGCAGGATCGTAAAGCCCTTGACCGACGCGTACTCCACGAGCTCGGCCTTGCGGCAGATGTCGGTGTACCACTGCGCAAAATCGACCTCCATGTCGGTAATCTGCTGCACTTTCTTCTCTTTCGCCATAACCAATAACATCCTTTCGGAAATAGTCGCTATTTAACTAAAATATTATATCACGTCTGTCAAGCGTTTTCGCCCTGTTTTGCGGCAAATTGCCGCTTTTTCCGCGTTCACGCCCGCTTGACGCGCCACATAAAATGAAATACCCTTGGAAGGAGGAGTTTGTCATGCCCTGCTTTACCGTCGCGCTCGACCCCTCGGTCGAGATGTTCTACCGCCGCATTGCCGCGCAGGCGGAGCTTCCGCTGGAATCGGTGCTCTCCGACGCGCTTTTCAAACTCGCCGGGGAGCTGTCGCTCGAGGCCATCAGCCGCAAGGCCGCAAGACGCGAAAAAAAAGCGCCGGATTTCGGATAAAAACCGGCAGAAGCGCCATTGTTTTTTCTCCCATTCTTTGCTATACTCTATCCAAAACGTTTTCCCGCAAATTACATACGAAAGGAAATCTGGTGTCTGCCATGAAATCACTTCGAGACCTATACAAAATCGGCAAAGGCCCGTCGAGCTCACACACCATCGGCCCCGAGCGCGCCGCCCTGAAATTTCTGGAGCGTGCGCCGGAGGCTGACCGCTTCACCGTCATTCTCTACGGCTCTTTGAGCAAGACCGGTGTCGGCCACGGTACCGACCGCGTGCTCAAAGAAACGCTGGGTGAAAATCGCACGGAGATCGTCTTTAACTCCGAGGACCTGGCCGATCTCCCCCACCCCAACACGATGGACTTCATCGCCTATCAGGGCGAAACAGAAATCCAGCGCATGCGCGTCATGTCGGTTGGCGGCGGCGACATTGTCATTGAAGGCGAGCCCGCAGATGAAAACGCCGACGTGTACCCTGAAGGCTCGTTTGCCGAAATCACGCAGTTCTGCCGCTGGCGCTATATCACGCTGCCGGAATACGTCGAGCTCAACGAGGGCCCCGAGATTTGGGACTTTCTCAAGACGATCTGGAACACCATGCGCAAGGAAATTCAGGACGGTCTTGCAGCCACCGGCATTCTCCCCGGCGGTCTGAACGTCTCGCGCAAGGCGAAGCTCCTTTATGAGCGGACGCACCTTCTCGACATTCCGCAGGTGCGCGAACTCCAGCTTGTCTGCGCCTACGCCTTTGCCGCCGCCGAGCAAAACGCCGCGAACGGCACCGTCGTCACCGCGCCCACCTGCGGCAGCTGCGGCGTGCTTCCGGCCGTGCTTCTTTACATGCAGAATAAATATAGCCTCTCGGACGATAAAATCGCGTGCGCCCTCGGCGTGGCCGGTATTTTCGGGAATTTAATCAAGCACAACGCCTCCATCTCCGGCGCCGAGTGCGGCTGTCAGGCGGAGATCGGCGCGGCATGTTCGATGGCGGCCGCCGCCATGGGAGAGCTCACGGGCCTTACGATCGACGAGCAGGAATACGCCGCCGAGATCGCCATGGAGCACCACCTCGGCCTCACGTGCGACCCCATCTGCGGCCTTGTCCAGATTCCCTGCATTGAACGAAACGCCGTCGCCGCCAAGCGCGCCATCGACGCGTCGAACCTTGCCCACATGTTGGTCGGCACGAGAACAATCTCGTTCGACATGGTCGTCCGCACGATGTACGAAACCGGCGTCAACATGAGCAGAGCTTTCCGCGAAACCTCCGAAGGCGGCCTTGCCAGACTCTACAGTCGCCGTTCCATCGGCTCATAAGACACTGCCCGAAAAGCTAACGCTTTTCGGGCAAAAGGATTGCACCTCGACTGCGCGCATAATTTTGCGCCTTTGGCGCAAAATTCCACACTTGCGAGGTGATAGGTATGTTTCCGGTCGGCAAAGCCGCCGGATAACATCATTTTGATTTTATTTCGCTATCTGCGGATGGCGAAACTCTACGAGGTTTTGCGTAAAAGCGCCCTGCCTTTCGGTGGGGCGCTCGTTTTATTTGTCCAGTTCCAGCCGCATGAGGATGAGCTCCTGCCAGCCGCTTCTTGCGCGGAAGCCTCTGGGGTTGCGGCCAAACTCACGGAAGCCGACCGATTCATACAGCCGCACAGCGGACGCATTGTCCGCGACGACCTCCAGTTCCAGCTGCAAATAGCCCGCTTTTTTTGCGAATTCGATGCAGGCGAGCATCAAGGCCTTCCCGATGCCTCTTCCCCAGTATTCGCGTTCGATGGCAATGCCGAGCTCGGCGCGGTGCCGGATTTTTTCCTTGCCGCTGATGGCTTCAATGCCCGCCGTGCCTGTGAGCTTCCCGTCCACGAACGCGCAGATCTCGATCTCGTTTTTGCTCTCACTGCGCGCCTTCAAAAATTTCGCCTCATCTGCCTCGGCAAACGAGTTTTCCTCCGGATACGTCAGCAGAAAATCCGTCTCCGCATGCGTGAGGCTAAAGCACCGCAGCACCTCCGCCGCGTCCTTTTCCGTCGCACCGCGCAGAACACACGGCGTTCCGTCCTTCAATAGAACTTCCTTCTGATATTGCATTTCTCTCCCCTTTTTCCCTCTGTCAAAAAAGCGTCAGCAGTATTCTTCGTAGAATCCTTCCTCCGCGCTCCAGCACCGGATCTCCTCCGGAATCAGAAGCGCCGCCATCACACACGCAAAAATCCCAAGCCCATGCGCCAGACACAGCCCTACAAACGCGAGCCGCACCAGCATAACCGGCATCCCAAGCCGCGCGGCGAGCCCCATGCGCACTCCGCAAAGCAGCCGGCCCTTCCAGGGTCTTCGCAGCATTCTTCTCAAGCCTGTTCCTCCTGATCTATCATATGGCGCATATTCTACCGAAAAATGCACCGATACGATAGACAGGTTTTGCAGGCAAATGTGTCAGAAAGCGAGGCTAGAAATCCTGCCGGTACTGGCTCGGCGTCACGCCCGCAGCCTTTTTGAAGGTCTTTGTAAACACGCGGTAGTCCGCGTAGCCGGATCTCTGCGCCACCTCGCTGACCGGAAGGTCGGTGGAGACGAGCAGCTTCTTCGCCCGCTCCATGCGAATGTTCGTGAGATAGCTCAGGAAGTTCACGCCGATCTCGTTTTTGAAAAGCTGGCCGATATACTGCGGGTTCAGGTGGAACACGTCTGCCAGCAGATTGAGACTGATCTCCTCGCTCAAATGCTCCTGCAAATACCGCGTGAGGCTCCAGATGGTCTTTTCCCCTCGCCGATTGTATCTGCGCGCGCCGCGCCCTTTTCAAAAAGCGCAATGCGCAGATGGTCGATGCACGCGCCAAACTCCTCATAGTCGACGGGCTTTAAAAGATAGTCCGTGATCTGGAGCTTCAGCGCCTCCCGGCAATAAGAAAAATCGTCGTAGCCGGAGACGATCACAAACGCGGTCGTTTCATTGCGCATCCGCCAGAGCGAAATGACCTCGAGCCCGTTCATAAGTGGAATGTTGATGTCCATCACGACGATATCCGGCTTCAGCTCTTCCATCTGGCTCAGCGCCTGTACACCGTCGGCGGCCTCGCTGACGACCTCGCACCCGTGCGCCGGCCAGTCAAAAAGCCGCTTGAAGCCCTCGCGGATCATGATCTCATCGTCTACCAGTAAAACCCGCAGCAGCTTCATGCTTCTTCCTCCCTCCATGGCAAGCTGAGCCGCGCATAAAAGAAGGTACACGCCCACGCTCACATAGCACACGTCCGCGTGAATTCCGTCAGAATAGTTCCCCAGCGGCGTCACAGCGTAGTGAACCGGCAGCACCAGAACGCCCGCCTCCGCAACCGCCAAATATACCCGCGCTGCCAAATCGAACCTCCGCGCTTTCCGCTCTCCTCCTCGACCAGAATCGCGATGTACTGATAAAACAGGTATACAACGAGCACCATCGTCCCCACGAACAGCCGGTGCAGGCCGTCATTCAGCCACTTCGGGACGCTATCCAGATGGTTCACCGTGTAAAGCGTCAGCGCATCAAACACCAGATGCACCAGCGTCGCCGCCAGCAGCGCGGAAAACATCCGATGCAGCGCCGTCCGTGTCCGTTCGGCCGAATCATACATGTACGCCACAAAGCCCAGCACCAGAAACAGCGCGATTTCCATCCGCAGCACCGCGCCTCACCCGCCTTTCCTCAAAATCCGTCTTAGTCCTCGAACCACGCGATCGCCCGCACCGGCGCGCCGTCGCTTCCCTCGATCTTCATCGGCAGGCACGCGAACCAGAAAGGCTCCGTGCCGCACTGGCCGAGATTCGTAAGATTTTCGATGTTCACAATGTCCTTTTCCCGAAACAGCGCCTTGTGCCGCGGAAGATTTCCGTCCGCAATCGGGTCCAGTCCGATCACATCGAAGCCGATGCCCTTATAGCTTCCGTCCAGAATGTGCCGCAGGACCTCTTCATCGATGCACGGATAATCGCCAAAATACGAGTCGTTCCCCCACCGCGCATCCCAGCCGAGATAAAACAGCAGAAAGTCGACCGTATCTTCCAGCCCGCCGTATTTCCGGAGTTCCTTCATTGTGATCGCCTCGCCCTCACGTAAGTGCGTGCAGTCAATCACGAGCGCGCGGCCAAGAAACTGGCTCGCCGGAAACGCATCGAGCGTCGCTCTTCCCGCGAACAGGTGCGCCGGTGGGTCCATGTGTGTGCCGGTGTGCGAATAAAAGGAAACCAGCGTCTCCCGGAATCCGTTTTCCTCATAGGTATTCGCCGTTTCCAGCTTCGGCGTGCCCGTCCCCGGATAGACCGGCATATCCGCTTTGATCGTGTGCGTCAGATCGATGACCCGCATCGCGCAGCCCCTCTTTCCTGTTATTTTCCACCATTCTACTACGCTCCCGCTCAAAAAGAAAGCCATTGCTGTAAAATGCGGGGCAGAACCGCATTTCGATTCTGCCCCGAAAAAATTCACGTATCTTACATTCTGGCCACGCCGGATTTTCTTGCCGCCTCGGCGACCGCCTTTGCAACCGCCGGTCCCACGCGCTTGTCGAACGCCTTGGGGATAATATACTCTGCCGACAGCTCGTCCTCCGAAATGAGATCTGCCAGCGCCTTCGCCGCCGCCATCTTCATCTCCTCATTGATATCGGATGCCCTGACATCGAACGCACCTCTAAAAATGCCGGGGAACGCGAGAACGTTGTTGATCTGGTTCGGGAAATCGCTCCGGCCGGTCGAGATAACCGCCGCACCGCCTGCTTTCGCGTCCTCCGGGAAAATTTCCGGCGTCGGATTCGCGCAGGCGAAGATGATCGCGTCGCGGTTCATCGTCCGGACCATCTCGGTCGTCACCGTTCCGGGCGCGGAAACGCCGATGAACACATCCGCACCGACGAGCATGTCGGCAAGGCTTCCGGATTTGTGGTCAAGGTTCGTGACCTCGGCCATCTCTTCTTTGATCCAATTGAGGCCGTCACGGCCCTTGTAGATCGCGCCCTTGCGGTCGCACATTGTGACGTTCTGGAAGCCTGCGGAAAGAAGCAGCTTCACGATCGAAATCGCCGCCGCGCCCGCGCCGGAGGTCACAACCTTCACGTCCTCTTTCTTCTTGCCGACGACCTTGAGCGCGTTCGTAAGACCGGCGAGGGTAATGACCGCCGTGCCGTGCTGGTCGTCGTGGAAGATGGGAATGTCGCACTTTTCCTTTAATTTGCGCTCAATCTCAAAGCATCTGGGCGCAGAAATATCCTCTAAGTTGATGCCGCCGAACGAACCCGAAATGAGGTAGACGGCGTTCACGAACTCGTCCACATCGTGCGTCTTCACGCAAAGCGGGAACGCGTCCACGTCGCCAAAGCTCTTGAAGAGCACGCACTTTCCCTCCATGACCGGCATACCCGCCTCGGGGCCGATGTCGCCAAGACCGAGGACGGCAGAGCCGTCGGTAATGACCGCGCAGAGATTCCAGCGGCGCGTTAAGTCATAGCTCTTATTGATGTCCTTCTGAATTTCCAAGCAGGGCTGCGCCACGCCCGGCGTATACGCAAGGCTCAGATCATCCTTCGTCTCGACCGGAACCGTCGCCCTGACTTCAATTTTACCCTTCCACTCGGCATGCAGCCGAAGAGATTCCTTCGCGTAATCCATCATGCTTCTCCTTACCTTTGCCGTTTTGTCCTTTGCCTTCCGGCATTCCCTGCCGTTTCCGGTATCCCATTTTGAAGGCTTCCGCCCCATTTGTCAACCCCCGCGTGAACGCGCCCAGCCCCCTGCGCACATTTTCTTTTAGTATGCCCAAAAAATCGCCGTCATGCAGGCAAGTGTTCGGCATTCTTTGTGCGCCGCAATCTGTGCAGCAAAAAGCCCGAAATCCCATCCAACGATGCGATCCCGGGTTTTTTCTATCGTATGTTTTCCGTGCCGCAAGGCGCGTTTTACGCCTGCTTTTCTTCCAGTTCAGCAAATCCCTTCACGACATTGCGCGCCGAGAAGATGCCCATGTTGTTGATGGAATCCATAGAGCTGCCGGCCACATGGGGCGCTGCAATCACCTGCTCCAGCTCCAGCAGCGGCGAGCCGATGGGCGGCTCCGTGACAAACGCATCAATGCCAGCGCCGGCGATCTCCCCGCTGCGCAGCGCCTCGTTCAGCGCTGCCTCGTCCACCAGACCGCCGCGGGCATTGTTGATGAGGAAGGCCGACGACTTCATCATGCGCAGCTGCTCCGCGCCGATCATGTTGCGGGTCTGCTCGTTGAGGCCGCAGTGCAGTGTGATGAAATCCGCCTCTTTATAGATCTCCTCGAGTTCTGCGCGCTGCACGCCGTGCTCCTTGGCAAACGCCTCATCCCAGAATACATCGTAGGCCATAACCTTCATACCAAAGCCCAGCGCGCGCCGCGCCATGCCCTTGCCGATTGCACCCAAACCGATAATGCCAAGCGTCCGGCCATACACGGGATAGCCGAGATGTTTTTTCACCTGACCGGCCTTCAGGTCCCGGTCGGTCACGGAGATGGAGCGGGCCAGATCCAGCATCATGCCAAAGGTATAGTCCGCCACCGCGTCGGAGTTTGCGCCGGGCGTATTGAACGTGCGGATGCCCAGACGGCGCGCCGCCTCCTGATCCACATTGTCCATGCCCACGCCGTAGCGGGACACGATCTTCAGCTGCGGGCAAGCCTCCATGACCCGGGCGGTCATAGGCTCGATACCAAGAATCACTGCGTCGTATCCCTGCAGCTTCTCGATCACTTCGTCTTCGGTCATACCGGCCTTGAAAAATTTCGTGACCTCCAGACCGGCCTCCCGCAAAATACGCTCCGGCTCATCCGAAAACTTTCCGAAGCTGGAGGGGAACACAAATACTTTTTTCATAACAGAGCTCCTTTCGCATAAAACAGGACGGATACGAAAATATGCCGCAGCAGGACGCTGCGGCATATTTTCATCTACATCGCCTGTATCCGTATTCTTTGCAGAATCAGTTATTCTCTTTGGTTTCCGCAGTCGCGCGGCGGGCCTTCTTTTTGGCGATCTGGCTGCGGATCATCGGCAGGAACGCCATGGCAACACCGACAGCCAGCAGCACCAGCGCGATGGGGCGGCTGAACAGCGGCAGGAAGCTGCCGTCGGAAGCGATCATGGCCGTACGGAAATTCTTTTCGATCACGCCGCTGAGCACATAGCCCAGAACCATGGGCGGCAGCGGATACTTGTTATTGACCATCAGGTAGGCCAGAATGCCGAAGCCCACCAGAACGCCTGCGTCAAACACGCGGTTGTTGGTAGCAATGCCGCCGACGAGACAGGCCAGAATGATGATGGGGTACAGCAGATTCACAGGGATGCGCAGCATCTGCACAAACGCCCGCATCATGCCAAGCTGCATGACATACATTAAAATATTGGCCAGAATATAGCCCGCGAAGATGACGCCCACCACGTTGGGGTTGGAGTTAAAGAGCAACGCGCCGGGCTGTAAGCCGTGCAGCACCAGGGCTCCAAGCAGAATGGAGGTAATCACGTCGCCGGGGATGCCAATCGCCATCATAGGAATCAGCGCGCCTCCGCAAACCGCGTTGTTTGCGGCTTCCGAGGCAACCACGCCCTCGCTGCAGCCGGTACCGAACTTCTCCGGATGCTTGGAGGACTGCTTGGCCGTGGTATAGGCCAGCAGAGAAGCGGTAGCCTGTCCGATGCCGGGCAGAATACCAATGATGGTGCCGATGAGCGAGCTGACGACGGTGGTTTTACCCGTGCCCTTGAGCCATTCCTTCTTGGGAAGCATCGGCGTCGCGTCGATCTTGCGGCGCTCGACCTTTGCGTTGATGTTCCGCGTGGAGGCCACAATTTCGGAGATGGCGAACAGGCCCATCAACACGGGAAGGCTTGAAAAGCCGCCCTGGAGCTGCCACTGTCCGAAGGTAAAGCGCGTCACCGTAGATACGGAGTCCGTACCGACCATACCGGCCAGAATGCCGAGAATCGCGGAAATGTAGCCCTTCAGCGGGTCATCTCCGGTCAGGGAGATCACGATGCACAGGCCCATAATGCCCATGGCAAAGTATTCCCAGTATCCGAATTTTAGAGAGAAGGTAGCCATGGGGCCGGAAATCAGGACCAGCACCAGACCACCGATCAGGCCGCCGATCAGGGAGGCAAACGTGCCCAGAACCAGCGCCTTGGAGGGATGACCCTCTTTGGCCATGGGCGCGCCGTCAAAGCAGGTGACAATCGAAGATGGTGTGCCGGGAATATTCAGCAGAATGGCGGAAATCAGACCGCCGGAAATCGATCCCACATAGATGGCAATCAGCAAAGACAAGCCGTTGTTCGCCGTCATGTGATACGTGAACGGCAGTACCAGCGAAATGGCCAGCGCGCCGGTCAGCCCGGGGATCGAGCCGAAAACGATGCCCATAAACACGCCAAGAACCAGAAGCACAAAAATTATGGGCTCGGAAATGATCTGCTGAAAGCCCAGCATACAGCTTTGTATGAGCGTTTATCCAGAGATGATGAACAGGCTGGAGAATCGAACTCCATCCAGAATCAAAAGAAATATCTTGAAGAATATGCCCGTCAGCATGGGCTGAGAAATATCTGGCACTTCTATGATGACGGCTATTCCGGCACGAACTTTAATCGTCCCGGTTTTGCCGCCCTGCTGGAAGAAGTGGAAGCCGGACGAGTGGAGACCCTTGTGGTAAAGGATCTCAGTCGTTTTGGTAGAAATTACCTGTGAGTTGGCTGCTACACAGAAATCCTTTTCCCGAAAAAGGGCGTTCGGTTCATAGCCATCAACAACAATGTGGACAGTGCTACCCCGCAGGACAATGACTTCACGCCGTTCTTGAACATCATGAACGAGTGGTATGCCAAGGACACCAGCAACAAAATCAAGGCAATCTTCAAGTCCAGAATGAAAGATGGAATGCGATGCAGCGGCTCTATCCCGTATGGTTACAAGAGGAAGCCGGGCGATAAACAGACCCTTATCGTGGACGAGCCAGCCGCAGAGGTTGTCAGGAAAATCTTCCGTCTGGTTTGTCAGGGCAACAGCACCACCGCCATTGCGGAAATGCTGACAGCGGAGAAGGTGCTGATTCCCTCCGCTTATGCAGCCTTAAATCAGCCGAAGAATTGTAGGCACAAGAATGTGGCAGACCCCTACCGATGGAGCGCAACCACCGTTGGCTACATCCTTGATCGGCAGGAATATCTCGGTCATACTGTGTTGGGCAAATCCATCTGCGAGAACTTCAAGACCAAGCAGCGCAGAGCCGCAACGCCGGACGAGCTGATGATTTTCCCCGACACGCATGAAGCCATCATCGACCAAGACACATGGGATATTGCCAGAAAGATACGCTCAAAGAAGAAGCCGAGAGTGGCGAACGGCACCTATTCCTACCGCCTGTCCGGGTTGGTGTACTGCGCCGACTGCGGGGCAAGGATGGGCTATATCAGCCCCGAAACCAAGCACAGCGGCAAACGCTATGATTCTGATTCCGCTTTCCAATGCGGCAACTACCGAAGCGCCACAAACGATTGCGTCTCTCACTATGTGAAAACATCGGTTCTGGAAGCGGCGATTTTGCGGGCAATTCAGGCGGTGAGCAAATACGTCCTTGAAAACGAAGCCGAGTTCATTGACCAGCTCAAAGCCGTTTGGAATGAGCAGCAGGCAAGGGCAGCGGGCAACGGACAGCAGGAGCTTGCCGAAGCGAAGAAGCGGATAGCTGATTTAGATGAAAAAATCAATAAGCTGTATGAAAGCTCCGTGAACGGCTTGCTGCCGGAGCGACAGGCACAGCGCATGATCCAGCAGTACGATGAAGAACAGCTTGTGTTGGAAAAGCGTGTTGCAGAGCTGGAAAGTCTGGTTCAGCAGGACGAGATCAAGCAGGTGGACGCATCCCGCTTTATCGCTCTGGTCAGGAAATACCGGGGCTGCGAGGAACTGACCGACGCCATGCTCTATGCGTTCATTGACAGGATCGAGGTTCACGAAGCCACAGGCGGTCGAACCATCTACCGCCAGCAGAATATTGATATTCATTTCAATTTCATCGGCAACTACTACCCGCCTGTTGAAGCTGTTTCCGAAGAAGAACGCATTGCCGCCATCGAAGCCGAGCAGCTGCGAAAGAAGCAGGAAAAGGGCAAGCGATCAACAGAGCGCAGAAAGCAGAAGCTGGACGCTCTGCGGGCGGCTGCGGAAGCCGGAGACCCCGAAGCGGTTGCAAAATACGAGGAACATCTTGCAATTCAGCGTGAGCGAAATCAGAAACACCGTCAGAAGTTGCAGGAAGCCAGAGAAGCCGACCCGGAATATATCAGCCGTTTAGAGGAAAAGGAGCGCATCAAGCGTGAAAAGATGCTTGAAACGGAGCGCAAGCGGATGGAACGGGACAGCCGGAAAAAGAAACTGACACGAGCCGAGCTGAAAGAAAAGGCAAAGACCGACCCGGAAGCAGTTAAGGCGTGGGAAGCTCTGAAAGCCAAGGAAGCCGAAGCCAGACAGCGCAAAAAGGAGCGTGAGGAAGCGAGAATGGCGGCTGACCCCGAATATGCCGCTATGATGGCAGAATGGAAAGCGGAGTATGTCCGCACAAGGACTGCCAGGCGCAAGGCTGAACACGAAGCCCTTGTGGAGCTTGCCAAGACCGATGAAGAAGCCGCAAGGAAACTGGCAGAAAAACGGAAATATCAAAGCGAAGCTACCGTCAGATGCTATCAGAAAATGAAAGCCGATGCGGAAGCCGGAGACCCCGAAGCCATCAGGCGATATGAAGCCACCCTTGCCAAGCGCAGAGACGAGTACCACAAAAAGAAAGCAAGACAGGAGGAAGTACCAGCATGAAAGAATTGAAGCCAAGAATCCACGAAAACGGCATCGACTACATTCTCATAGGCGATTACTATGTGCCGGACTGGAAGCTGCCGGAGGAAAAACGCCCTGTCGGGCATTGGGGCAGGCTGCATCAAGCCTACCTGCGGATGTACCGTCCCGGTTTTTACAGCGAACTCGTTCTCTCCTGCAAGCTGCACACCTACCTTGCCGATCTGAACGAGCAGGCAACGGAAAGATGTAGTCTTATCATTGAGCAGATGGCGGAAGCCGAGGGCGTGGACGAAGCCCTGAAAGCCTCCGACCAGATGCTATGGGTGCAGTCCATGAACTCCATCCGCAGCCGAGCCGAGGAAATCATCAAGCATGAGCTGATTTATGATTGACGGTCAAGAGCCGGAAAAAACGCATATTTGACGCTGGGAACGCTTCGGACGAGGAATGTATCGCCGGAGCGTTTTCCATTGAAAAATCGCCGTTTTCCCCAAGTCAAGAGCCGGAGAAAACACCCGAAAAACACCCCTATTGCGTAACAGAGGCGCAGAAAGGAGCTTGCATGAGAACAGGGCTTACCAAGCAGGAAAAAACCACCGATATATGGTTTGACGAGAAAGATCCGCTGATCTATATCCGCACCCACAACACCGACCTCAAGAACAGGCTGACCGCCTATGCCGCAGCTCACCCCGGCGAGTGCCGCCAGACCGATGCAGACCCGGACACGGGCTGCATGGAATTTGAAATCCGCAAGGGGCGGTTCTCCTTTCGGCTGACCGCCCCATATAGTGAGGAACGCCGCAGGGCGGCAAGCGAGGCGGCGAAGAAAAGCAGCGCAAACGGCATGGGTAGAAGCATTCACAAAAATCTGCTATAATTTTTTTGAGGAAATTTTGAAAATCGTGAAGCCAAACCCGATTTTTGTCGGGTTATATGGTGAAAGCATCTGACAGCAGATGAGAAAGGAGGTTCGCCTATGCAGGACGAGATGATTGTTGCCTTATACTGGAAAAGAGACGAGAAAGCCATCAGCGAAACGGAGCGGAAATACGGACGGTATCTTTCAAAGATCGCCTACAATATCCTCTCCGACTGGGAGGACAGCAAGGAAACCGTCAACGACACCTACTTAAAGGCGTGGAACTCCATGCCGACGCACAAGCCCGGTGTTCTCTCCACCTATTTAGGAAAAATCACACGGCAACTATCCATTGATGCGTTCCGCACACGCAACAGGGATAAACGGAAGCACTCGGAATATGCAGTCTCTCTTTCCGAGCTGGAGGATTGTATTTCCGGCAGCGAAACCACGGAGCAGAGCGTAGAATTGAAACTGCTTGCGGAAGCAATCAATACCTATCTCTACACGCTCCCAGCAGAAGCACGAAATACATTTGTCGGCAGATATTACTTTGCGGATTCTATCCGGGAAGTTGCAGGCTACTACGGCGTAAGCGAGCCGAAAGTCAAGAGTATGCTCTACCGAACAAGGCAGGGACTAAAAAAATATTTGGAAAAGGAGGGCTATGAGCTATGAAGAAAGAACACATCAGCGACGCTTTGAATATGCTGAACGATGATATTATCGAGGAAACCAACAAAGTCCGCGCCAATGCGAAGCCGACGCGCAAGTGGGTCAAATGGGGAGCTGTTGCAGCCTGCCTGTGTCTGGCGGTGGCTATCGCCATTCCTATGCTTCACCATAAGGGAGGCCCTGGCACCCAAGATCCCGTGCAGAACATTGCCGCACTTGAGTACAACGGCAAATTTTACGAGGCTGTCAAACTTCCGGAGGTGCTTGAGAAGTATGGTCTGCCGCCTGAAATCACCGCCGATATGGCTGGCGAACACATTTCCTACCTGAAATCTGACGGAGGCATTGGCTATAAAAGCACTGTCAACCAGACTGACATCGAGCTATACCGGTATGCACCTGCTGTTTGTGATGGCGTATATGTTCTGCGAGACGGTGACACATGGTATGCCGCGCTGTTCTGCAACTTCTATCAGTTTGACAGCAACACAAACTGTTCGTTCACCGAGCTTTATCGCGTGTATGGTATTGAGAGCGCAGACGATATTGCATCCATTACAGAAATGAAGTGGAACAACGAACAAGAAGTTGGCTCACCGGTAACAAATCGGCAGGAAATCACTGAGTTCTATCACATGACGATTACACTTGTGAGTTATGGAAACGATGATTTCCAGGCGGAAGTATTTGATGGTATCCCCGAAGAAAATCAACAGGAAGCGCACACTGCTTTTGCTGATGATCGAAGAAATCTCCGAATCGAAACCGCCTCTGGCTTGCGCTTCTTTATCGCCTTCTATCCGAACTATGACTGGATTGAGGTCGGAGGCACAATGTCCTATTTCAAAATTGATAACCAGATGCACGGATGGATTGAGAGAAATTTGAACAGATAACAGTTGAAGTATATAAATATTAGAAAAGAGCAGCTATTTTCGCATAGAAAACAGCTGCTCTTTTCGTTTGCCCCAAAAATCAAGAAAGGAGCGACCACCCATGACAAAGCCAAGAGAGAAAAACCGTGAAGAACTGCAAGCCGAGATTGAGGACGGAAAGAAGAAAATCCGGCAGTATGAGAACCGAAGCAAGATGCTTGACCGCAGGCTTGCCATAGAGAAGCGCAAAGAGCGCAACCACCGCCTGTGTTCGCGGGGCGGCTTTATTGAAAGCATCGTGCCGGAGCTTATCACCATGACGGACGAGGACGCGCAGACCTTTTTCCGACTTGCTTTGACGAGTGAACCGGCGCGGGAGTTTTTGAGAAAACGAGCCGAGGAAACGACAAGCTGAATAATCCCTTGGCAACAAGGGCGCACTTATACACCCTGACGGGCGTTGTGCGCTCTGCCGAGGGCTGAACCTCTCCACACAGCCCTGCCGTGTTCCGAGCTTGGCGGCGTTGCCGCAAACAGGGAAAACTGCATTTTCCCTGCGACGGCTTGCGCCGTCTACCCTTTTCTCATCCAGCCTCTCCTGTATCTCCCGCATATCCGCTTTGTACGCGCCGCCTCCCGCGTTGACCCGCTTGGCGATCTGGTTGATGTTCCGGCCGATGGCAGACAGGGCGGCGTTCATCTGCTTGATATCCGTGGTGTCAAGCTGGATGATATACCCGTCTATCGCCATCTTCCGCAGATACGCGCCATACCGCCGTGTGGGGAGCTGCGCCATCTTTCCGTCTATGAGCCACTTTTCCTCCTCCGTCACATAGAACTTCATCTGAATGTTCCGCTTTCGGTTTGCCATGCGCCGCCTCCGTTTCTCATAAGGGTCTGGGGTCTCGCCTGTCGACTCGGTCAGCGCTTCAAAGCGTTTCACGCTTTGAGGTCTCCACCGGAGACCCGCGCCCCAGCAAGCAATTTTGACTGTTCGGGCAGGGGACCTGAACAGCGCAAAATCCGCAAGCGGGTACTCGCTTGCTGTGCTTGCTGACTACTCCGTACCCCCGTTTTCCCCCTCTACCCATACTACAATCTGAACAAGGCGTTTTGGCCAGATTTCGGAGGATTTTTCCAAAAAAATCAACCTTATTCGCAATTTTTCTCTGAACACTTCGCCGGATGCCTTGTGTTTCTTCGGATATTCGTATATAATGTATCGTGTTGAGTATTATCCATGCGGAGGTACGGTATGAACGGGATCAAGGGCTATATCTCCATTCGGGAGGCGTCCTACCGTTGGGGCGTGTCAGAGCGGCGGGTCAACCAATATTGTGCCGAGGGGCGGATCCCCAGCGCGTCCCGGTTCGGGCGCTCATGGGCGATCCCGGAAAATGCGGAAAAGCCGTCCGACCCGCGCTTTCAGGAACAGCACCGCGATCCCGACAGGACAAGCACCTGACGGATACCCCTCTGCATTTTAGCATCCGCAAAAAGGAAGTGAACGCTATGACCTGCGATGAGAGCTTGTACCGCCAATATCTGAGCGGCGATGACGAAGGGCTTAATGCCCTGATGAAAAAATACGGCGACCCCCTGACCCTGTATATCGACGGCTATCTGCACGACGTTCACGAGGCGGAGGAGCTGATGCTGGATGTTTTCGCCTATCTGTTCACCAAAAAGCCGAAGATCCGGGACGGCGGCTTCAAGGCGTATCTCTATAAGGCCGCGCGGAATATGGCGCTGCGCCATAAGAGCAAGCGAAAGCCCCTGTTCAGCCTTGATGCGCTTGCAGACGAGCCGGACGGGCGGCTGCTGGCGGAGGAGGTCATCCGGTCAGAGGAGCGAAACCGCATCCTGCATTTCTGCATGGATGAAATGAACCCGGACTATCGGGAAGTCCTCTATCTCACCTATTTTGAGGATATGAGCTACGCGCAGGCGGCGGAGGTCACAGGAAAAACGGTAAAACAGATCACCAACATGGTGTATCGTGGAAAAGAGAGCCTGCGAAGGCTCTTAGAACGGGAGGGGATCACAAATGCGGAGTCATGAGGAGCGCGTTGCGGAGACCAAGCGGCGCATCGCCAAAATTGAGCGGAAGAAACGGCTGCGGCGCGATAAGATCACGATGATCTCCGCTGTGGCGGCGTGCCTTGCGCTGCTCATCGGCGCGTCCCTCGCCATGCCCGGCATTGCCACGCGGATACAGACCGGCGATTATTCCGGCTTTGAAACGGCGGCCAGCATCTTTCACGGCGGCGCTGCCTTGGGATACATCGTCATCGGGCTGCTGGCGTTTTTGCTCGGCGTGTGCGTGACCGTTCTGTGCTTCCGCATCCGGCAGCTCAGCCGCGAGTGCGCGCAGGACAAGGAAAGCGAGGGGATACATGGAGCTGATTGAGAACCTACTGCAATTACTGACTACGTTCATCGGTGCACTGCTTTCGGGTATCGCTTGCCGCAAAAGCGGCAGACAGTCGTATTTTCTGCTGCTGTGCTTCTACGGCTGCTTTGCCCTCGGCGCGCTCTACTGGACGCTGTATCTGCTGCTGTTCGATACCACACCCCGGGTCTTTTATGTGTCAGAGTTCGGCTGGGTGGCGAGCGTAATTTTCCTGCGCATTTTGCAGGCCACGCTCACCAGTCAGGACGAGCGCAGCTTCTTCTGCCGCAGAGCATGGCTTGCGCCTGCATTCGGCGTGCCGCTGCTGGCGTTCTACTGCACCTTCGGGGACATTCTCTCCAACCTGATCTGGTGCGGCATGATGATCGTGCTCTCTTACTGCGCCATTCGCGGGCTTGTCTATGCGAAAACGCAGACGGGCACGGCGCGGAATATACGGTATTTCCACATCGGCGTGCTCTGCTTTGCGTTCGCGGAGTATCTGCTCTGGACGGCGGGCTGCTTCTGGCCCAACACCTCCCCGGCCAGCCCCACCTTCTGGTGCGATATGCTGCTGACTCTTGCCATTCTGGGGCTGCTGCCCGCCACGAGAAAGGCGGTGGAGGCGTGACCTACATCGAAAACATCTTCCTCTGCATGGTGTCCCCGCTGCTGGTGGCCGCCCTGTGCATGGGCAGACGGCAGCTCCGCTTCTTCCTGTTCTGCATTGCCGGGATGGGGGTGTGCCTGCTTTCGGCCTATATCAACACCTTCCTTGCGGCGGTGTGTCAGGCGGACGCCCTTGCCGCCACGGCGGAGATCGCGCCGGTGGTGGAGGAGATGATGAAGCTGCTGCCGCTGGTGTTCTATCTTCTGGTGTTCGAGCCGGAGGGGGATAAGATCAAGGCCGCCGCCATCACGATTGCCCTGAGCTTTGCCACCTTTGAAAATGTGTGCTACCTCATCCAAAACGGCGCGGACCGCTTCTCCTTCATCTTCTTCCGCGGCTTCGGCACGGGAGCCATGCACGTGCTTTGTGGCTTGATCGTGGGCGGCGGCCTTGCATACACGTGGCAGCGGACGTGGCTGAAGGTGGCCGGCACCTGCGGCCTGCTGGGCGCGGCCATCACCCTCCACGCCATCTATAATCTGCTCATCGCCCACGGCGGCGCGGCACAGTATGTGTCCTACGCCCTGCCGGTGCTGCTGGTGGCGGCGGGAAAGTTGTCCGCTTTCCGCTTATCGCAGAGGAAATAACCGAATAACCACTCCCTGAGAGCTGCTTTTGGCGGCTCTCAAATTTTTTTGAAAAATTTTGCGTTTTGGGTGAGAGTTTTTTCGATTTTTTGTACCTATATAAGTAGAAGGGTTTTTTAAGCCGCATTTCAAAAAAATCCAGAGAGGGGGTTCAAACGAAATGTACGATACCGCAAGACGGGTCGCACTCGTTAAGCAGCGGGTGCGGGAAAACACCCGCCGGAGGCAGCGGCGCGAGGCAATAAGCCTCTCCGCAGCGTGTATGCTGCTGTGCGCGGCGCTGATGCAGACAGCGGGCACGGTCGTCGGGCCGGGGCAACCTGAGGCATGGGGCGTATTCGGCGCGATGCTGCTGCGGGAGGACGCGGGCGGCTATGTGCTGGTAGGCGTTGTCTCCTTTGCCGCGGCGGCAGCGTTCACCGTGCTGTGCTTCCGGCTCAGAAACAGAGAAAACCAGAAAAAAGGCGGGGCGGACAAACCGAACCGACACGAACAGGAGGAGAAAAGCCAATGAAGAAACGAATACTCAGCATCCTGCTGCTGTGCTGCATGGTGCTGACGCTGCTGCCGACAACAGTATTGGCAGCGGACGGGCCGATGGATACCATACCAAAGTACGACGTGAGCATTGACGTGTACAACCGGACATCGGACATCACCATTACAGACGAGCGGAGCTACTACATCTACTCGTCCGTTCCCGACAAGGAGAGGGATACATGGACATGGAATTGGAAGATCTTCATCAAGGGAGACAAAGCTGCGCCCCACATATTTATTGACGGCGTAAATATCGAGATGAGTCCCAGTTCCAAGGGGCCGGCTATTGAATTAAATAAGAAGGCTTCGGCATATATCTATTTCATCGGCAAGAACAGCTCCCTGCAAGGCGCCGACGGCCGCGCGGCAATACAGAAAAACCGCAGCGAGGGTCAGCTTTATGTTCTGGCGCGCACAGGCACCACGGTGACCTGCAAGGGCGGCGACAAAGCGGCGGGCATAGGAGGAAGCTACGCGACCCGCAATATTTCCAACGGTTATTACAACGGAGATATGTACGGCCACGGCGTGAATATGCACTTTGGCTCTCGGAGCAATCCTGACTACTGGGGCGGCACCATAGCGGCCATCGGCGGCAATGGCGGCGCAGGCATCGGCGGCGGCCAGGGCGGAAGCGGTGAGAAACTGTATTTCTACTCCGGCACGGTGCAAGCCAACGGCGGCCGCTTGGCCTCCGGCATCGGCGGCAGCTATAAGGGGCGCGGCAGTGAGATCTATATTTATGGTGGCACAGTCAGCGCTCAAGGCGGTGACGGAGGCGCTGGTATCGGCGGTGGCTGCTGGACAACGGAGCAGGACATGAATGGCATCAACGCCGCCCACGATATCTACATCTCCGGCGGCACGGTCACGGCTAAAGGCGGCCACAACGGCGCTGGTATCGGCGGCGGGCAGTATGTCCCCGCCCGTGATATCACGGTGACGGGCGGCTTTGTTACGGCGACGGGACACTACGGAGCGGCGATAGGCGGCGGCCGCTGGTGCCGCGGAATGGACATAACCCTTA